>Ga0228699_1000359_pt1 | contig 36539 bp, 30 predicted proteins | sample McNCre217_Aug_MG_FD_178016 | JGI IMG/M metagenome (GOLD analysis project Ga0228699, IMG submission 178016) | Freshwater microbial communities from McNutts Creek, Athens, Georgia, United States - 2-17_Aug_MG | ecosystem: Environmental > Aquatic > Freshwater > Creek | place: USA: Georgia... | reverse complement strand
GCAACTGCCCGGCTGGACCGTGGCCGATGGGCGCTTGAGCAAAACCTACACCCTGCCCGATTTCCACCGCACCATGGCCCTGGTCAATGCCATCGCCTGGATCGCGCATGAGCAAGATCACCACCCCGATCTGGCCGTGAGCTACAACCGCTGCACCGTGCACTGGTCGACCCACTCGGTGGGCGGCCTGTCGATCAACGACCTCATCTGTGCCGCGCGCGTTGACGCGCTGCAGGCCTGACGCCATGAAGCGCAACCAACGCCCCTCAGGCGGCCGTCCGCGCCGTGAGGCCGACACCAGCGGCTGCGCTGGCGGCCTGGTGGTCTCCACCCACGGCCGCCACATGGTGGTTGAAGCCGATAACGGTGAGCGCCTGATCTGCCACCCCCGTGGCAAGAAAAACGACGCCGTGGTGGGCGACCGCGTGCAGTGGCAGCACACGCTGGAAGGCGGCGATGAAGGCGTGATCGTGGCCATCGACGAGCGCCGCAACCTGCTCTACCGCCAAGACGAATGGCGCAGCAAGTCGTTCGCCGCCAACCTCGACCAGCTGCTGATGTGGATCGCCGTCGAGCCCGTGTTCAGCGAGGCGCAGCTCACCCGCGCCCTGATCGCGGCCGAGTCAGCCGGCATCCCCATCACCATCGTGCTCAACAAGGTGGACCTGCCCGGCGCCCAGGTGGCCCGCGATCGCCTGGCGCCCTACCGCGCCATGGGCTACCGGGTGGAAGAGCTCTCACTCAAGCACGACACCGAGGCCGCCCGCGCCCAGGTCATGCCCCTGCTGGCCGGCCGCGCCTCGCTGGTGCTGGGCCCCTCGGGCGCAGGCAAGAGCACGCTGATCAACACCCTGCTGCCCCACGCCCGGGCCGAGGTGGGCGAGATCTCGCAGGCGCTGAACTCGGGCCGGCACACCACCACCTCCAGCCTCTGGTATTGGCTGGACGAGGCCCGCGAGAGCGCCGTCATCGACTCGCCCGGCTTCCAGGAGTTCGGCCTGCACCACATCCCGCCCACCGAGCTGCCACGCTGGATGCCCGATCTGGCCGCGCGCATGAACGACTGCCGCTTCCACAATTGCACGCACCGGCAAGAGCCGGGTTGCGCCGTGCAGGCGGCCCTGGCCCGAGGCCAGATCAGCCCCATCCGCCACAGCCTGTACGTGGCCCTGTACGACGAGCTCAGCCAGCCCCGCTGGTGATCGCCCGCCCACACGCCGCGCCCACGCACGCCCTGACCTCAGAGTGACCCCGCCATGCCCCACAGCCTTGCCGACCTGCCCCAGACCCTGAGCGCCTTCAGCGCCGGCCAGATGGGCCTCAACGACCTGGTGCGCACCTGGCGCGAGGTGGCGCACAGCCACCAGCCCGCCTTGCCCCCGCGCTACACCGAGGTGCTCGAGCGCGTGCTCAGCCAGCTGGAAAGCGCAGCGCTGTTCACCGAAGAGAGTTGTTCGTTCAGCCAGGCCGACATGGTCGCGGCCCTGGGCGATTGGCTGGCCAAGGCGCGTGCCCTGGGCCAGCCGGCCGGCTGATCAGCCCACCGAGCGCGCCAGCGAGATCAGCGCCAGCAACAGCATCCACAGCACCACCGAGCGCCAGATCAGGCCCACCACGCTGCGCAGGTGCGCCAACTGGGGCACCGCGCCGGTGCTGGTCGAGCCCTGCGCCTCGATCACGTCGGGCGACTGGCCGCGCGTCAGCGTGCGGCTGACATCGGATTGACCGCTGCCCGCCGCCGGTGCAGCCTGGCCACCCAGGCGCACACCCAGCGCACCCGAAGCCGCCGACAAGATGGTGCCCTCATTGGGGTGCAGCCACAGCACAGCATGGCGCCGCCAGGCGTCAACGGCATCTTCAAAGTTGCCCACCACCGCAAAGCCAAAGGCCGTCAGGCGCGCGGGCACATGGTCGAGCCAGCCAAACAGCGTCTGCGACAGCTGCATCAGGCGGTCGTGTGTGGGCTGCCCCGTCACGCGGCTGCGGTAGGCCCAAAAACGGCTGGTGAACTCGGCCATGCGGTACAGCAGCGCCCCGGCGGGCCCCAGGCCAAACGCCGAGAGCACCACGAACCAGAAGAACACGCCAAACACATGGCGGTGCGCAGCCAGCAGCGAGTACTCGAGCACATGGCGCAGGATCTCGGTGCGCGGCAGGTCGCTGGCGTCCACATGCTGCCAGTGGGCCAGCAGCTCGCGGGCCTTGTCTTCGCGGCCTTGTTCCAGCGCGTCGCGGATGTCGGTGAAGTGGTGGCTGAACTGGCGAAAGCCCAGCGTCATGTAGAGCGCGGCCACGTCAAACAGCAGCGCCAGCACCGTGCTGTAGCGCGCAATCAGCCAGTACGCCACGGCCACGATCACCGCCGGCACCACCACCGTGACGGCCCAGACCACCCGGGCATGCACATCGGCGCCCGCGTCAAAGTTGCGGCCAGCCCACCGCACCCAACCCGTCAACAAATGATGGATGGGGTTGAGGTTGGACAGGGGCTTGAGTTGCTCTGCCAGCAGGGCAAAGAGCACCGCAAAGAAGCTCATGGTGTGATCATAGCGGGCGACAACGCCCCGCCCGTGCGGGCAGGGCAACGGCCCGGTCGTAAATCAGCTCATGCCGACAGGAATCGGTAGAGATTTCGCAACATCGCGGCGGTGGCGCCCCAGATGAAGTACTCCTGCCCCTGCGGGGCCTGCCAGGGCATGGCGAAGTACTCCAGCTGCATCGTGCCCACTTGCAGGCCACGGCGCTGGTGGTGGCGCGGGTCCATCAAGAAGGCCAGCGGCACCTCGAAGATCTCGGCCACCTCGTCGGCCTGCGGACGCAGCCTCAGGGTCTGGCTTTCGGTGGCCTCGGGGTGAATCAGCCCCACCACCGGCGTGACCACGAAGCCCGTGCCCGTGGTGTAGGTCGGCATGCTGCCCAGCACCTGCACGCGCTCGGGCATGAGCCCCACCTCTTCTTTGGCCTCGCGCAGGGCGGTGGCCTCGGCGTGCGGGTCTTCGGGGTCTTGCCGACCGCCAGGAAAGGAGATTTGGCCGGCGTGCTGGCTGAGGTGCGCGGTGCGCTGCGTCAGCAGCACGGTGGGCTCGGGCCGCATCACCAGCGGCACCAGCACCGAGGCCGGGCGCGGGCTGGGGGCGCGCATCCAGCGCTCGATCTCGATGTCGGGCTGCCAGGGCGGTGGGGCAGCAAAGCGATCGGCCAGCGCGCCCGGGGTGAGCCGCTCCAGCGGCACCGCCGGCAGGTGGGTGTCGTGGGCGATCAGTTCGGCGCTGCGGGGATCAAAGTTCAAAGCCATGCCCCAATGATAAAAGCCGCCCGGGCTGTGGCCTGGGGCGGCTTGAAGAAGACCAAGCGCCTTGCAGCGTCTTGGTCTTGGGACACGTCGCTCGGACGCGTCGACAGCTTAAGCGAGCTTCTCTTTGATCCGAGCCGACTTGCCCGAACGCTGACGGAGGTAGTACAGCTTGGCGCGACGGACGTCACCGCGGCGCTTGACTTCGATGCCAGAGATCAGCGGGCTGTACAGTTGGAACGTACGCTCCACGCCTTCGCCGCTCGAGATCTTGCGCACGATGAAGCTGGAGTTCAGGCCACGGTTGCGCTTGGCGATCACCACGCCTTCGTAGGCTTGGACGCGCTTGCGGGTACCTTCCACCACGTTGACCGACACGATCACGGTGTCACCAGGGGCGAAAGCGGGGATGTTCTTGTTCAGGCGAGCAATTTCTTCTTGCTCGAGTTGCTGGATGATGTTGGCCATCGATAGCTCCAAGATGATCGTGTTCGCGTCCGGCGGATCAGGCGCAGTGCACCGGGTCTCTCACCGCCAGGATCAGCGGCTCAAAGCCACCTTTCCTGCCCGCAGGCCGCCTGCATGGAAGCGGGCAACCAGAAGAAAACCGAACAGAGGATCGACACAGCAGCCGGGGCTTGCAGGCGGCTTTGGCCACCACACCTGTCCCAACCACTGCCAAAAACGGCCCGCTTGCCCACCCTTAGCTGCACCAAAATGCAAACCACGGCGCGCAAGCAAACCACGAAACCCAAGATTATAGCTTGAATTCAGAAAGTGCGCGCTCGTCTCGTTTGCTGAGCTCGCCACGGGCGCGCGCCGCGAGGATCAAATCCGGCCGGCGCTGGGCCGTGAGGCGCAGCTGCTGGTCGCGGCGCCAGCGGGCGATGTCGGCGTGGTGCCCCGACATCAGCACCGGCGGCACCGACCAGTCCACCCCGCGCTCGGCCAGGTCTGCCGCCTCGGCGGGCAACAAACCGGCCGGAGGCTGCAGCACCTCGGGGCGGCTGTAGTGCGGGCAGTCCAGCAAACCATCCGAAAAGCTGTCTTGCTCGTGCGAGGCGGCATCGTGCAGCACGCCGGGCTGCAATCGGGCCACGGCGTCGATCAAGGTCAGCGCAGGCAACTCGCCGCCAGACAGCACGTAGTCGCCCAGGCTCACCTCTTCGTCCACGCAGGCGTCGATGAAGCGCTGGTCGATGCCCTCGTAGCGGCCACACAGCAGCACCGCACCCGGGCCCTGGGCCAAGGTCTGCACGCGCTGCTGGGTCAGCCGCTGCCCGGTGGGGCTGAACAAGATGACAGGCAGGCGCGGGGCCGGCGGCTCGGCCGCTGCCTGGTCGCGGCGGATGGCCTGCAGGCAGCGCAGCAGGGGCTCGACCAGCATCACCATGCCGGGGCCACCACCGAAGGGGCGGTCGTCCACACGGCGGTAGTTGCCATCGGCATGGTCACGCAGCGGCCACAGGCGCACGTCCACCTGCTTGCGCTCGAAGGCGCGGCGGTTCACCCCGTTGGCGAAGAACGGCGCGAACAGCTCAGGGAACAGGGTGATGACGTCGAAGCGCACGGGCATGGCGCGTCCTGGTTGGGCGCTGTGCGCGCGGTCAGTAATCGAGGCCCCAGTCGGCCACGATGCGGCGCTCGCTGAGGCTCACGCTGTCGATGTAGGCCTTGACGAAGGGGATCATGCGCTCGACCTTGTCGGCGCTGCCCTCGACGGTGGCTTCACAGCGCAGCACGCTCGTGGGGCCGGTGTCGAGCAGGTCGACCACCACGCCCAGGTGCTGGCCTTCGCGGTTGACCACGTCCAGGCCGATCAGGTCAACCCAGTAAAACTCGTCGTCGCTGGTGGACGGGAAGGCCGAGCGCGACACGAAGATGCGTGCGCCCTTGAGGGCCTCGGCGGCGTTGCGGTCCACCAGGTCATCGGCGGTGGCGACGATGGCATCGCCCTGCTCACGCACCTGGCGCATCTGCAAAAAGCGCGGCGCGCTCAGACGTTGCGGCTGGGCCGGCGACGCGGCAGCAGCCGGCGCGCGGCCGGCACGGGCCGGCGGGGTCACGCTCGTGGGCTTGGCCACAGCGGCCTCGGCCGGCATCAGGAACCACTTCTTGGTGCAGAACAGCGCCTGCGGATCGGCAGAGAAGGGCTTGACCTTCAAGCCGCCCTTCACGCCCCAGGCATCGATCACCACGCCCACTTCCACAGCGTCTTCGGGCCAGGTGGCACCGTCGGCCAACACGGGGCGGATGGCGGAGGCTGAGGCAGGTTTGGCAGCGGTCACGGCAAGGGCGTCAAAAAGGCGTCAAAGCGACGGTTCAGAAAAGAGAAAGGCCTCGCGGCCACACCCTCCCAGCGGGAAGGCGGGTCAACGAGGCCCGGGGATCCGAAGATCAGGCGGCAGCGGCCTTCTTCTTGGCTTCGCGCAGCAGGCGGGTGACGGTTTCCGACACTTGAGCGCCGTTGTTCACCCAGTGCTCCACGCGGTCCATGGCGACGCGCAGGCCTTCAGCTTGACCCGAGGCAACGGGGTTGTAGAAACCCACGCGCTCCAGGAAGCGGCCATCGCGGCGGTTGCGCGAGTCGGCAGCGACGATGTTGTAGAAAGGGCGCTTCTTGGAGCCGCCGCGTGCGAGTCGAATCACGACCATGATGTGTCCTTCAATGAGTTCGGTGTGGCGGGTCGTCCCGGGAGACACGCGGGGGAACCTGCCTGAGGAGGCTGACGCACACAGGCACCGACCTCCAGCTGCATTCCACGGGCGGCGTTAGATCACTGCCAGCACTTGCGCCCTGACACGGGCCCGCGAAACCGAGCATTGTATCCACTCCCGGGGTGCTTGTACACGGCTCTCGAGCAGGTTTTCGGCCTGCGCCCACGAAAAAAGGGGCCCGAAGGCCCCTTTCTCGCATTGACCGTGAGGTCAGGCGCTCATCAATTGCCCGCAGCCACGGTGTAAGCGATGCGCTTGCCGGTACCCGGCACGGCGCAGGTGTAGGTGACTTCCTGACCGTTGGTGCCAGCCAGGGCACGCAGGGCGCTGTCCGACTTGGTGGCGCCGTTGGCGTCCACGAAGTTCGACGAACGCGCGTCGAACAGGTAGCCCTTGCGGACGCCGCCTTCGACCACCGAGGCCACCAGGTCGCACTCGGTCACGTTGCCGCCCAACTCCTTGGCCACGAACGGGGCCTTGGCGCGAGCGACCAGCAGGTCGACACGGGCACCGGCCGAAGCAGCATTGCTGCTGTTCAGGGTGACCTGTTGACCCACGATCGGGGCCAGGTCGCTGTCCATCACGTGCACGAATTCAGACACGTCGGCGCGGGTCGCATCCGGGTTGATCAGCGGGAAGCCCGAGTTCGGCGTCGGGGCGAACACACGCACCGTGAAGAAGTGCGCCAGGGTGTCGGCCGTACCGTCGTGGACGAAGCCGAAGCTGGTCACCTGGTCACCCATGAAGCCCGACGAAGGCTTCGACGAGAACGGGATGGCCGGGGCGCCGAAACGACCTGCCTTGGCGTACAGGTTGCGCAGCTGAGGCACCTTGAACACCTGCGTGATGCCCTCAAACGAGATCATCGTGCCGGTGCCGTAGAAGCCCTTCGACGCGTCCACGGTGTGGCAGCCGTCGCAGTTGTTGTTGTCGCTGATGCTCGTGCCGAAGATGTTCAGCTTGAAGCCGTCAGCCGGGCGGGTGCCGAAGTAGAAATCGTGACCGCGCTGCTGTTGGGCGTTCAGGCTGTTGTCCAGGGCCCGGATCGGGTTGGGCGGCAGCATGACGCTCAGCTGGTAGTTGGCGAACTTGGTCATGTCGGTTTCGTTCAGCGGAGCCGGGTTGCCCAGCAGGCCTTCGAAAGCCACAGCAAAGTTCTTGAACGAGACCAGCGAGTCGGTGGCGCTGCTGCCGTAGATGCCGTTGGAGCGGTCACCACGCCAGTGTTGGGCACCCTGGTTGCGCAGACCGCGCAGCGTTTGGGTGGCCATCGGGCCCTTCATCGGGTGCACGTCATACGCAGCGCCCGAGCCGTTGATCGGGGTCTTGGGGCCAAAGATCAGCTTGGCGCCTTGGAACTGGATGCCGTCGGTGAACTTGCCGGGGATCTGGCTCTTGGTGACCTTGTCGCCCGGGTTGCCCAGGTTCCAAGTCATCTTGTCGAAGTCGCCGAAGATGTGGCAAGTGGCGCACGAGTTTTCGCCGTTGGCCGAACCGTTGTAGGCGTCGTACAGGAACGGACGACCTTCGATGATGTGAGCAGGCTCGGGGTTCTGCAGGGCAGCGGTGCTGACCTGAGCCTTCGAAGCCATGTTGATCACGGTGATCGAGTCATCGAAACGGGTCATCACGTACATCTGACCACGCTTCTCGTCCAGCACGATGCCCGAGGGCCCACCCTTGCCGTTGAGCTTGATGTAGCCGGCACTGGTGTTGCGGGGGTTGAAGGTGTCGTTCTCGATGTCAGCGACGTTGAACACGCCGATCTTGTTCGAGCCGTAGGCCGACACGTACATCGTGTTGCCGTCCGAGGTCACTTGCACGTCCAGCGGCAAGGCCAGGCTGTGCTCCTTGGTCGACTTGTCGTAGCCGGATTCGTTGACCAGCTTGGTGTAGTCGATGTGCTTGTTCAGGTGGCGAGGCTTGACCTGGCCATTGGCGATCACCGTCACTTGCGAGTGCGCGAGGTTGCCTTGCAGGCGCATGCCGCCAGCTGCCGAGCCATCACCTTCGAAGTTGCCCATGTTCTGGGAATCGATGTTGGTGACGTACAGGGCGCCGGTGCGGGGGTTCACGGCCATGTTGAACAGGGTCGTGCCCACGCCAGTGAAGAAGCCCTTGTCAGCGAAGCTGTTGGCGTCGATGGCGAACACGTCTTTGTCAGGCAGGTTGAACAGGACAGCCTTGTCCCAGTTGCGACCCTTGATGTCTTCCCAGTGCTGGGTCTTCTGGTTGTACTTGACGATCAAGCCGACTTCAGGGGCCTTCTTGCCTTCGACGTTCTTGGCCGGGCCGATGGCGCCGCCGGGGAAGGTCACGCCCTTGACGGTACAGGTGGCGGCGGTGTCGAAGCCGTCACACACCACTTCTTCGTTGATGGCGGCCGTCTGGTTGCCCGAGAAGTGGGCGGCGACGTACACGGTCTTCTTGTCAGCGCTCACGGCCAGGCCGCGCGGCGTGTCCGAGAACAGGTTGACGATGCGCACCGGGTCACCGGCCATGGACGAGCCGGTATTGGCGGGGTCGAACACCCAAACGTCGGCGCGGCCGATGCCAGCTGTGGTCAGGCCCGTGGGGATGGCGCCCGGCACCTTGGCGGTGACGGCGGCTTCCAGCTGTTGACCACGGTGGGCGGTGGTGATGAAGGCGCGCTCGGGCGAGCCGGCGAAAACGATGTCACGCGGTTCGTCGCCGACCACCAAGGTGCGGGTGACGCGCGGGGTGCCGCTCAGGCTGACGATGCTGACGCTGTCCGACAGGTGGTTGACCACCCAGGCTTCGCCGTTGCGCAGGGCCACGGCCACCGGCTCCAGACCAACGGGCACGCGGGTGACCAGGGTCAGCTGCGATCCGTTGATGTTGAAGATGTCCAGGGTGCCGTTGGGCGTGTTGACAGCGAACAGCTGGGTGCCGTCGGCCGACATGGCCAGGGGGCGCACGTGGCCGGATTCGAATTCGTAGTAGTCGCCGGCGTGAGCGGAGACAGCCAGGCCGAGGCCCAGGGTGGTGACCTGCAGGGCTTTGCGCAGGGCCTTGAGCACCGTGGCGGTGCGCAGCGCAGAGGAGACGGTTGAGCTCATGGGTGGGGCTTCCTTGGAGAGAAGTCAAAGCAAAATTGCCATGACTTCACTCTAGGGACACCCCAATGCGGGGCGTTATGCCGGAAACAGCAATCGCTTTGTCATTTATGGACAGCACCCCCACGTTCTGGGGGAATTCCTAGGCTGGGCACTTGGGAGCTGTATTGGTAGATCTCCCACCCCACCACAAAAGGTTAGGTTTTGATGCCGATCAGGACCTGAACATGAAATACGCCGCGCCGACCAGGCACAGCCCGGCCCACAGGTAATCCCACTTCAGGGGCTGCCCCAGGTAGAGCACGGCAAAGGGCACGAACACGCTCAGGCTGATCACCTCCTGCATCACCTTGAGCTGCCCGACCTCCAAGCTTTGCGCGCCAATGCGGTTGGCGGGCACCTGAAGGAGGTATTCGAACAAGGCGATGCCCCAGCTGGCGATGGCGGCCCACCACCAGGGTCGATCGGCCATGTTTTTCAGGTGGCCGTACCAGGCGAAAGTCATGAACAGGTTGGACAACACCAGCAGGGCGCCGGATTGCACGGAAATGGGCCATCGGGCCAGGGCGTCGAACAAGGCTTGCATGGGCGCAGTCTAGCCAGCGACCACAGCCCTGGTGGGCTGGCGGATAATGTGGGGTTTCCTCGCCCTTCACCGCCTTGCCCGCCATGTCCGACGCCAAGCCCGCTCAGAATGTTCCGAACGCCCCCCTCACCTACGACCAGGCCGGGGTGAACTACGACCTGATCGATCCGCTGAAGGTGGCGGCCCAACGTGCCGCGGCCCAGACGGGTGCGCACCTGGCCAGCCACGGCTTCAGCGAGGTGCTGGCGTCGCGCGGCGAATCGGCCTATGTGGTCGACGTGGGCCCGATGTACCTGGCCTCGATCGTGGAGTGCCTGGGCACCAAGACCCTGGTGGCCGACGAGATGGCCACGCTGACGGGCAAGAGCTACTACGACAGCATCGCCCAAGACACCATCGCCATGGCGGTCAACGACCTGATCACCGTGGGCGCCACGCCCCTGGTGGTGCAAGCCTACTGGGCCGCCGGCGGCTCCGACTGGTTCGGCGACAAGGTGCGCGCCAACGCCCTGGTGGCGGGCTGGAAGAAGGCTTGCGAGGTGTGCAACGTGGCCTGGGGCGGTGGCGAGACCCCTGCCCTGGCAGGCATCGTGGCCGATGGCCGCGTCGACCTGGCGGCGTCGTGCACCGGCATCATCAGCCCCAAAACCCGCCTGTCGGTGGGCGACAAGCTGGGTGCGGGCGACGCCATCGTGTTCCTGGCCTCCAGCGGCATCCACGCCAACGGCCTGTCGCTGGCCCGCAAGCTGGCCGAGCGCCTGCCCCAGGGCTACCTGACCGACATCGGCAACGGCCAAACCTATGGCGACGCCCTGCTGGCCCCCACCGTGCTGTACTCGCCGGTCACCGAGGCCATGGCCGCCGAGGGCATCATCCCGAACTACTGCGCCAACGTGACGGGCCACGGCTGGCGCAAGCTGCTGCGTCACCCCAAGCAGCTGACCTACCGCATCACCACTGTGCCGCCCAAGACCCCGGTGCTGGCCTTCATGCAGCAGGAATGCGGCCTGGACGACCACGAGGCCTACGGCACGCTGAACATGGGCGCCGGCTTTGCGCTCTATGTGCAGCCCGAACACGCCGAGCGCGTGGTGGCCATCGCCAAGGCCCAGGGCATCGACGCCTGGGTGGCGGGCCGTGTGGAAGACGGCCCCAAGCAGGTGGTGATCGAGCCGCTGGGCGTGACCTACGGCGCGGACGAGCTGCAGCTGCGCTGAGGTCAGGCCGCGCAGGCGGCCACCGTCCGGGCGTGCACACGTTCACGCCCTGACCCGTTGCCGATGCCGTGAGGCCTCAACCCTGAGCCCGTCGTGCCGATGAGCCGTCATATCCACGTCGAGAACCCTGGTTGCCAGGGTGTCGGCGTGCCAAGGCATGACAAGGGGGACAGGTTCATGGCGAAAGCACACATCCTCGTGACCGACGACGACGAGTTCACGAGAGACATGCTGGAAGGCGCGCTGGCCAGCCGGTACACGGTGACCACGGCCGCCCATGGACGCGAAGCCCTGAGCCTGTCGCGACGGCAGCCCTTTGACCTGGTGCTGCTGGACGTGGAGATGCCCGAACTCGACGGCTACGCCACCTGCCAAGAGCTCAAGGCCCACGGTCCCACCGCCGACTGGCCGGTGATCTTCCTGTCGGGCCGCGTGACGCTGGATGAGCGGCTCAAGGGCTACGAGGTGGGCGCCACCGACTACCTCACCAAACCCTTCGATGTCAGCGAGCTGCTGACCAAGATCGAGCTGGCCGTGGCCCAGCGCGAGCGCAGCCGGTACCTCTCACACGAGATCGAGGAGGCGCAGAACTCGGTGCTGGCCGCCGCCAACCTGTATGGCGAGATGGGCGTGGTCTTTGAGATGCAACGCCAGCTCACCAAGTGCCAGAACTTCGCCGACATCTGCCGGGTGTTCTTCGATGCGTTGAGCAACCTGGGCCTGGAGGGCTGCCTCAGGTTGTCGGGTCGTGAAGGGGTGTTGTCGCGCACGGCCTCGAGCGAGTGCAGCGCGCTGGAGAACTCGATCCTCGACCACATCGAGCACAAGGGCCGCCAGACCATCGATGCCCTGGGTGAGCACACCTGCATCCGTCACCCCAATGTGACGATGCTGATCCGCAACCTGCCGATGACCCCGGACCACAGCGTCCACTCGGCCGATGACATCGACCGCATGGGCCGCCTGCGCGACAACGTGGCGCTGATGGCCGAGGGCATCGTGACCTACCTGCAGGCGCTCAATGCCCACCAGGCGCAGCAGCACGTGGTGCGCACCACCGACATCATCCGCATCACCCGCGAGACCCTGGTTGACCTGGTGGCCCAGCAGCACGCCAACCGCATGCAGATGGAGCACATCCTGCGCAACATGACGGCCGAGGTGGAGCAGTCCTTCATCCACCTGGGCCTGTCGGCCACGCAGGAAGACCAGCTCACCAGCACCTTGCAGCGACACGTGGCCGAGGTGACGGCACTGTTCAGCCAGGTCGACGAGATCGAGACCCACCTGGCCCAACTGGTTCGCAAGCTGGAACGCTGAACTGGAGGCCGCCCGATGCTGCGACTGACCTTGGCGCAAGCACGCGCCCAGATCGACTTGGCCATGCACGCCACCTTGGTGTGGTGCTTGCGCGGGCTGCTGGCCTTGAGTGGCGTGGTGGGCGCGGCATTGCTGCTGCAAGGCGCGCATGCCGACCCCATCCTGTCTCGCCGCCTGTGGATGTGCCTGGCCTTCGCCACCGCCTCGGCCATCGGCCTGGTCATCGCCCGCAGGCACGGCGCACGCCCCACCGCGGGGTACATGGCTGCCGCCATCTTGGTGCTCAGCGGCATCAATGCGTACCTGACTTCCACCGGCGTGATGTCGGCCACCATGGCGTTGTTGCCCATGATGATCGTGGTCTCCGGCTTCGTCATTGGGCCCCAAGCGGGCAAGCGATTTGGCGTGGGTGCCGTGGCGTTGGTCGGCGTGCTGTGGGCAACGCAGTCAGCGGGCTGGATCACGGGCGTGCGGCCGGGCAATGTGCCGCCCTTGATGACGCACGGGCTCATCTTGTTCGCCACCCTGGCCATCATCACGGTGACGGTGTCTCACTATGGCGAGCTGTTCTGGGGCTTGATGCAGCAGCTCGACGATGACCGGCGCGAGTTGGCGCACAAAGTGACGCAGCAAGACGCCGTGCATGGTCAGCTTCAAGAAGGGCAGCAGCGGCTGACCACGCTGCTGGAGCACGCACCGATTTGCATCTTCGTGCTCGACAAAGACACCGGTGAAGTGAGCTTCGCCAACCGGCAGGCCTTGCTCAGCCACGGCGTGGCCAACGTGGGCCAGTTGATCAGCGTTTGCCTGTTCGATGAAGCCCCATATCAGCGAGACGCACTGATGACCTTGGTGCACCGCGTTCGCGACAGCGGCACGGTGAGCCAGCGCTGGCGCTCGCGCACGCAAGGTGGCCGCACGCTGTGGTGGTCGGTCCGCATGGAGTTGTTGACCTTGTCGGATGAGCCGCAGGTCGTGATGTTCGCGCAGGACATCACCGAAAACCTGGAACAGCAAGAGGCCTTGTTGGCCCACCGCCAGGAGTTGGCACAGGAGGTGGCGCAACGCACGGCAGAACTGGTGACCCAGCAACGCCGGCTGGAATCGGTGATCGAAGCCCTGCCCATGGCCCTCACCATCAAAGACCGAGACGGCCGCTTTGTGCTGAGCAACCGCCGGTTCGAAGAAGGCTTCGGACTGACCAAGGCCATGCTGATCGGCAACTCGCCCGAAGAGCTCTTTCCGCCAGCCTTGGCCGAGCGGCTGCGTGCCCACGAGGACACCTTGCTGGCTTCTCCACAGATGGTGCGCTTCGAGAACTCGCTGATGACCCGCGAGGGCAACAGCCGAGACCAGCTGGTCACCAAGGTGCCACTGCTGGACGCCCAGCAACAACCAGAGGCCGTGCTGACCGTTGCGGTGGACATCACCGAACAAAAGGCCTTGCAGCGCGAGCTCTCGGCGGCCAAGACCGAGGCCGAGCGCCTCAGCCAAGTCAAGACCGAGTTCTTGGCCAACATGAGCCACGAGATCCGCACCCCGTTGCACGGCATGCTGGGCATGGCCCAAGTGGCGCAGGCCTGCGTTGCGCTGCCGCGAGAGGCCAGCGAGGCCATTGGCCGCATCCTGCGGTCAGGCCGGCACCTGATGGGGGTGATCGATGACATCCTCGACTTTTCGCGCCTCGATGCCGGCAAGCTGAGCGTGGAGGAGGCCCCCTACTCCCCGGCCGACCTGGCCCGCGAGGTGATCGAACTGGTACACAGCGCCGCACAGGACAAGGGACTGCAGTTGCTGCTGCGCTGTGAGCCCACGCCGCCTTTGGTGATGGGCGATCCCATGCGCACACGGCAGATCCTGCTCAACACCGTGGCCAACGCGATCAAGTTCACCCAGTCCGGCCGCGTGACGTTGCACCTGCGAAGTGAAGCCAGCGCCTTGGTCTTTGACGTGACGGACACCGGCATCGGCATGAGCAGCGAAGCGCAACAGCGGGTGTTCTCGCCGTTCGAGCAGGCCGATGGCTCCACGTCGCGTCGCTTTGGTGGCACCGGCCTGGGCCTGAGCATCAGCCGGCACCTGGCGCGGCTGCAAGGCGGCGACATCTCGGTCTACAGCGTGGAAGGACAAGGCTCGACCTTCACCGTCACCCTGCCGCTGACCGAGCCCATCCCAGCGCAATTGGTGCCCACCACCTCGGTGCCCGATGCACCCCACGCCGACATCCAGGGCCTGCGGGTGCTGGCGGCCGACGATGTGGACATCAACCGGGAGATCCTGGTCAGCCTGCTGGGCAAGCGTGGGGCGCAGGTGACCTTGGCCGAGGATGGCCAGCAGGCGCTGGCGCTGGTGCAGCAGCATGGCCCAGGTCATTTCGACATCGCGTTGATGGACGTGCAGATGCCGGTGATGGACGGCGTCGAAGCGACCCGCTTGATGCGTCAGATCGACCCCGACCTGCCCGTGTTGGCCTTGACGGCACACGCCCTGCCTGAGGAGCGCGAACGTTGCCTAGCAGCAGGCATGCGGGGGCACCTGGCCAAGCCTTTTGATGCGCAAGACATGGTGATGCACATGCATCGCCTGGCGCGCCGCCATGGTGTTGGGCCTGCGGCCGAGCCCGTCAGCCAGCTTGCACAGGTGCCGCGCCATGGCGTCACGCTGCCACCATTGGCCACGACGCCATTGCCCCACCCGCCTGAGCTCGCCGGCCCGACCTTGCAATTGGACCAGGCACTCACCCGCTGCGGCGGCCAAGACGCGCTGCTGCGCAAGCTGGTCAAGCGCTTTGTCGAGCAGCAGGCCGACTTTGCGCGGCGCACACCGCAATCCACGGGCGCCGACACCGAGGCCCTGGGCCGCGCGGTGCACCAGTTCAAAGGCACCACGGCCAACCTGGGTCTGCCCGAGCTGTCGGCACTGGCGGCCCAGCTCGAGGCCGCCTTGCGCACCCAGCCGCCCTCGGCCCCTGGTGAGCTGCAGGCGATGTGGCAAGCCTTGGATGCCCAACTGCACCACCATGTGGCGGCGCTGCAGCACTGGCTGGGCGAACCCGTCACGGCATAGGCCCTGGCGCCCGAAGGGCCCGCCATCGCATACAATGCGCGGTGACGGGCCTCCCTGCATGGTGGCGCGGCGAATCGGGTCAGGTCGGGAACGAAGCAGCCCCAACCGTTTGCTGCCAGTGCCAGGGTTCAGGCTCGTCACCCATTTTCAGCCCATGGCTTGCGGCTTGGACGCATTTGCGCGAACTTCCGCGAAGTTCGTGGCGCCTCGCACCGCATTGCAACCATGGCCACTCCCCTGCCTCCGTTCAGCCCCGCGGCCACCGATGCCGCCAACGTCCGCATCGACCTGGGCGACCGCAGCTACGACATCCTCATTGGCGGCCAGCTGCTGCGAGCGGAGAGCTTCGCCGGCCTGCCCCAAAGCAGCAAGGCGCTGATCGTCACCAACACCACGGTGGGCCCGCTCTACACCGCCAAGCTGCGCGCGGCCATCGCCCCGCTGCACAAGCAGGTGCTCGACATCGAGCTGCCCGACGGCGAGCAGTACAAAGACTGGCCCGCCCTCAACCAGGTCTTCACCCGCCTGCTGGAAGAAGCCGCCGACCGCAAGACGGTGCTGTACGCCCTGGGCGGCGGCGTGATCGGTGACATGACCGGCTTTGCCGCCGCCTGCTACATGCGCGGTGTGCCCTTTGTGCAGGTGCCCACGACGCTGCTGTCGCAGGTGGATTCGAGCGTGGGCGGCAAGACCGCCATCAACCACCCCGCCGGCAAGAACATGATCGGCGCGTTCTACCAGCCGCTGCGCGTGGTGTGCGACCTCGACACCCTCGACACCCTGCCCCAGCGCGAGCTGCTGGCCGGCTTGGCCGAGGTGATCAAGTACGGCCCCATCGCCGACCCGGTGTTCTTCGACTGGATCGACACCCACCTCGACGACCTGCTGGCGCGCGATCGCCAGGCCCTGGTGCAAGCGGTCAAGCGCTCGTGCGAGATCAAGGCCTGGGTGGTGGGCCAAGACGAGAAGGAAGCGGGCCTGCGCGCCATCCTCAACTACGGCCACACCTTTGGCCACGCGATCGAAGCCGGCTTGGGCTATGGCGAGTGGCTGCACGGCGAGGCCGTGGGGTGCGGCATGGTGATCGCCGCTGACCTCTCGGCCCGCCTGGGCCTGATCGACACCGCCACCGCCGAGCGCATCCAGGCGCTGGTGGCCCGCTCGGGCCTGCCCGTCAAGGGGCCGCAGCTCGGCGCCGACCGCTACCTGGAGCTGATGCAGGTCGACAAGAAGGCCGAAGGCGGTGAGATCCGCTTCGTGGTCGTCGGCCCCATGGGCTCAGCCCGCATGCAGGGCGCCCCGGAGGCCATGGTCCGGGATGTGATCGCCACCCACACGGCCTGATGCCCCCACCGACGCCCCCTTCGCTCATGACGCTTGCCCCTTATGCCAGCCACCCCGAGCGAAGCCGGGGTCGTCGCCACGCCGAAAAGCCGGCGCCCACGCGCAGCGACTTCCAACGCGACCGCGACCGCATCGTGCACTGCACGGCGTTCCGCCGCCTGGTCTACAAAACGCAGGTGTTCCTCAACCACGAGGGCGACCTGTTCCGCACGCGGCTCACCCACTCGCTGGAGGTGGCGCAGCTGGGCCGCTCCATCGCCCGCTCGCTGGGCTTGAACGAAGACCTGGTCGAGGCCATCGCGCTGGCGCACGACCTGGGGCACACCCCCTTTGGCCACGCCGGCCAAGACGCGCTCAACCAGTGCATGCAGGGCCACGATGGCTTCGAACACAACCTGCAGTCGCTGCGGGTGGTCGATGAGCTCGAAGAGCGCTACCCCGCTTACAACGGCCTGAACCTGAGCTTCGAAACGCGCGAGGGCATCCTCAAGCATTGCTCGAAGCGCCACGCCGAGCTGCTGGAATCGCGCGAGCCTGGTGGTGTGGGCCAGCGTTTCATCGCCGGCACCCAGCCCAGCCTGGAGGCACAGCTGTGCAACCTGGCCGATGAGATCGCCTACAACGCGCACGACATCGACGACGGCGTGCGCTCTGGGCTGATCACCATGGACCAACTCGAAGCCGTGCCCCTGTTCGTGCGCTTCCGCGACGACACGTTGCGCGAGTTCCCTGAGGTTAAAGGCCGCCGCCTGCTGTTCGACACGATCCGGCGCATGTTGTCGCAGCAGGTGTACGACGTGATCGACGCCACCCAGGCGCAGCTCGCTGAGCACGCCCCGGTCGATGCCGATGCCGCCCGCCTGTGCCCGCCCCTGCTGCGCTTCAGTGCAGAGATGCGCGCGGCCAGCACCGAGCTGAAGCGCTTTTTGTTCCGCGAGCTGTACCGTCACCCCCAGGTCAACGAGATGACGGCCAAGGGCCGCCAGGTGATCAGCGAGCTGTTCGCGGCCTACCTGGCCGACCCACAGGCCATGCCAGCCGAGCACGCCCGCCGTGCCGACGTGCACCGCGCCGTGGCCGACTACATCGCCGGCATGACCGACCGCTTTGCGGTGCGCGAGCACGAGCGGCTGACGGGCCGCCGGGTGTTCTGAGGCCGAGCCCCCAGCAAGTCAGAAACAAGACGGTCATCGGCGCGCATTTGCCGGGGCTGTGCGTGGCCACTCGGCGCCAAGATCGGCAGGCACGCCGTGGGGCGTGCGCTTGCGGGAGCCTGCCATGACCTTTTCCACCGCTTTGGTGATGATCGCGCGAGACGAATCGCGCTGCATCGCACGCGCCCTCAACAGCCTGCGTCCCTGGGTAGACCGCATGGTGGTGCTGGACACCGGCTCTACCGATGACACCGTGGCCATCGCCCGCGCGGCAGGCGCAGAGGTGCACACCACCACCTGGCAAAACGACTTTGCGGCGGCGCGCAATGCCGCCCTCGACCTTGCAGGGGCCGATTGGCACATCGTGGTCGATGCCGACGAGTGGCTGGCCCACGGTGAGCGCGAGCACAGCGATGTGGGCGCGGTGCTGGCCGCTTTGCGTCACACCCCGCCCAGCTTCGTGGGCTGCATCGATGTGTGCAGCGAGTTCGACGACGGCGAACGCCGCAGCGAGGCCTCGTCGTGGTTGTCGCGCGTGTTGCCGGGCACGGTGCGCTACAAAGGTCTCATCCACGAGCAGCCCGTGCACCAGCTGCCCACACGGCGCTTGTCCTTGCGGCTGCAACACGACGGCTACCTCGACGCCATCATGCAGGCCAAGGGCGACCGCAACCAGCTGCTGCTGTGGCAGGCATTGCAGGCCCAGCCGTCAGACCCCTACCTGCTGTACCAACTGGGCAAGGACCACGATGCGCACGGCCGCTATCCGCAAGCCTGCGCGGCCTACCTCGAAGCCCTGCCCCAATGCCCGAGCGCCGTCAGCTGGCGGCACGACCTGGTGGTACGCGCCCTGTTTGCACTGCAGCAGGCTGAGCGCCTGAATGAAGCCATCTTGCTGGCCAATGCCGAGTTGGCGCGCTGGCCACATTCCGCTGACTTCCACTTCGTCTTGGGCGACGTGCTGCTCAGCCACGCGATGACCTTGCCATCGGCACGTGCCGCCGAGCTCTTGCCCATGATCGAGTCGTGCTGGATGCATTGCATCAGCCTGGGCGACACCTTGCACCTGGAAGGCGGCGTCGCAGGCCGTGGCAGCCACCTGGCGGCCCACAACCTGGCCGCGTTCCATGAATCGCTGGGCCATGCCGACGAGGCCCGCGCCTGGCGCGCCCGCAGCCGCCCCGGCCTCAAACTCACCACCGCAGCCAGCGCCCCAGCCATGGGTGCCGACACCGCAGCGGTTTGAATCGCCTGGCTTTGGCGTCACGCTGGTGGCGCCAGGGCGGCCCGGCGGCCAGCCTAGGCGGCTGAGCGTGCGATCACTCAGGCAGCCATTGCGACAGGCACGTTGAGCGCCGCTGGTGTGGCGTCGTCGGCGATCAGGTCATCGGCGTCGTCATGGGCGAGCCCCATGTCGCTCGACATGACCCGCGCATGGGTGCGCTCCATCGGGCTGGTGTCCACCTTGGTGAGCCGCACACGCACCCAGTGCGCCGCGTTCGGTGGGCACACCTGGTGCTGTGCATCGAGGTACACGATGTCGCCCAGGTCCAAGCGGTGCTCAAACCACCCCGAGCGCCAGAACTCATCGGTGTAGGCGCGCCATGCGCCAGGCTGTGCAGCAGGCTGCCCCTCCACCACCAGGTGGGCGGGCAGCTCCAGCAGCAGCTCGCCACCGAGCTTCAACAGCTGCAGCACATTGCCCAAGAAGGTCGGCCAGTGCTGCACCGCGGTCATGCCCGCATCTGCAGCAACCAAAGACATCGACCCAGGGTGCACGTGCACGGGCCCGACCTGGGGCGAATGGCCCCGCCAGGGCAGGGCCAAGGGCTGAGACAGGTCCCACTGCACATCCGGCTGCGCCGTGGCCGCGGCATCGATGTTCAGCACACCCGGCCGGTAGGCTGAGCCCAGCTTGATGCAGGTGGGCAACCAGGGGGCCTGGTCTCGGCGGCGGTGAGCCTCGCGACCAAAGCCCATGCAAAAGCCCACCAGGTCGGCAAAGGCCTCGATGGGGTCGGCCTGGGCAAAGTGATCCAACTGTTGCTGCGCACTGGCGTAGAAGGCCGGCTGCGCGAAGTGCTGCGTGAAGAAGCGGGCCACCGTCTCCGGCGTGACCCAGGAGACGCTGCGCTCAAAGACCTCAGCCGGCTGTGAGCGCGGGCTGCGCTCAGAGATGACCGGCGTGCCCAGCGACAAACAGTGCGAGACGCGCACCTGCTCGAAGCGAGCGCTGTCGTAGAAGTGCGCGTTGAACACAGCCTTGCTTTGGCGGATGTAGGCGTCGCGCTCAGCCCCGTACAGCGGGCCGTCGAACACGCTGACGCCCACGCCCAGCGACTCGATGACATCGATCCACGCGCGGCGGCGCTCGTTCATGCTGCCGAAGAACAGCAGGTCGATCGGCCGGTCTGGCAGCGCGGGTGCCGGCGGCTGGCGCAGGTAAGGCGCAAACAGCATGGGCACGATGGGCACGTCAGACGGATCGTGCGCATAGGCTGGCACATTGGCGGCGTCGTAATCGATCACGCCAGACGAGCGCAGCAGCGACAGGTAAGCCGGCGACACCTGGGCCCCGCCCTCGCCCAGCTGCTCCAGGTTGACGAAGACCACAGCATGGCGTTGGCGCAGTGCCGGATCAAAGCCCAGGTGCGCGCCGAACACGAGGTTGACGGCATCGTGGCGCAGGCGGTTCTTGCCGATGCTCACGCTCACCCCCAAGCGACGCAGGTGATGGCGGAAGTACCTGGCCTGGTCCAAGAAGCCCAGCGCATGCACGTACTCGCCAGGCTGGATGATGCACAGGTGGATGGGCAGGTCGAGGCTCATGGCGGTCTCCGTGGGCATGGTTGTCAGTCGGCTTGCGGGCCCAGGTGCCCGGGCGGCAAGCCTTGCGCCTGGCGATCCACCATGCGCGTGATGAGTCGCCCGAAGTCTTGGGCGTAGCGGCGGGTGTCGAACAGCGGTGCCGTGTCGCGCGCGGCAACCAGGCGCTCGCGCCATTGCCGGCGCAATGCAGGCTGATCGATGAGCTGCAGCGCGCGTTCGCGGTAGCTTTGCTCATCGGCGGTGGCGCCCTCGGGCAGGCCCACCGCATGCAACAAGCTGGTGGCCACCCGGGATGCAAAGCTGTGCTGCGCCATCGTCACCACGGGCACACCGGCCCACAAGGCGTCAGACACCGTCGTGTGTCCGTTGCAGGGCCAGATGTCCAGGAAGACGTCGGCCAGGGCAAAGCGGCTGATGTGGTCCGCAACAGGCAACTTCGGGCCGAAGATCAGGCGAGCCGGGTCGATGCCCCGCGCACGCACGGCCTCGCTCAGGTGGGGCGGCGAGGTCTCATTCCAGTGCAGCAGCCACAGCACGGTCTGCGGCCGCGCCCGCATCAGGTCGCACCACACGTCCATCATCTCGGGTGAGATCTTGAACGGCTGGTTGAAGCCGCACAGCACCACCGCATCCTCGGGCAAGCCATGCACGGCGCGAGACGTGGGCGACGGCAAAGGACGCTGACGGTCATTGGGCTGGTAGCAATCGGGCATCAGCGCCAGCTGCTCGGTGTAAGCCGATGCCTCACTCAAGGGGCTGGCCCAGCGGTCACCGATGAAGTAGTCGATGTACGAGGCCCCGCTCGTGCCCGGGAAGCCCAGGTAGGTCACCTGGATGGGCGCGGGCCGGTAGGCGAAGATGCCCAGTCGGCAGTTGATCGTGTGGCCTTTGAGGTCGAGCAACACGTCCACCCGGTCGGCCTGGATCATCTCGGCCACCTGGCGATCGCCCATGGCCTGCACATCCACAAACCGATCAGCGGCCTGTCGCACGCGTTGCCGCATGGCGCTGCCGTCATCGGGGCCATGGGAGTAGAGGTAGACCTCGAACTGCTCGCGATCGAGCTGCTCGATGAGCTCGGCCATCAGGATGCAGGTGGCGTGCTGATGGAAGTCGGCCGAGACCATGCCGATGCGGATCTTGCTGCCGCGACGCCAAGTGGGCTGTGGCAGCGGGCGGATGCCGTGGCTGTAGAAGTTGGCCGCAGCACGCGCAGCCTTGAGCTGACGCTGGGTGTCCGCGGTGAGCGTGACGCTGGCGAACACGGATGACCAGTGCAGGCTCTCTGGTGTGAGCGTGTCGATGCAAGCGTTCATCGCGTCGATGTCTTGCGCCGCTTCAGCCCAGTCGCATTGCTCGCGGCGGATGAAGGCCATCAGACTGTGGCAAGCCAGCTTGCCATCACCAATGCCCAGCAACATCGCGGTCTTGAGGCACTCCACCGCCTCGGCCTTGAGGCCCAGCGCGTTGAAGCACAGGCCCAGCCGGTAGTGGCTGAGCGCATGGTCGACTTCCAGCGCCAAGGCATCCATCAAGACGCGCACGCCATCTTGGTAGCGCTGCGCCGCAAACATGATGTTGCCCAAGGACTGGAGGTATTCGGCAGTCGGCGAACACAACTTGAGGCCTTCCGACATGTCCCGTGCGGCCTCAGCGTGATGGCCCAGTGCGACATGGCAATCGCCCAGCATCTGGTAGCCCAGCAGGTTCTTGGGCTCTTGCTTGACGATGCGCTGGCATTGCTGGCGTGCCGCCTCGGCTTGCCCCGAACGCAGCAGCGCCCTGGCCCAGTTCAATCTGTAGAGTGTGTCTTTGGGATGGCCCTCACAGGCTTTGGCAAAGCACTGGGCCGCCTGAGCCCACTGGCCCTGCCGGGCCAGCGCCAGCCCTTGCTCCCAATGGTGACGCCCCATGCCTGACTTGTTGGCAACGCTGGTGTGGCGAGACATCGACTTGGCGTGCATGGGTCATCCATCCTCTGGCAGGTGAGTGGTCAGTCTAGGGACCTACACCATCTGGCGAGAAAAAGAGATGCGCATGCAAAGACGTGCATTTCCATCCGCACAAATTCACGAACTCCATCGCCAAAGAGCGCTCAAGACATGACAAGCGCGCTCCGATATGCAAACCAACGGTCCTCAACTCTCACTCGGGTCCGTGGTCCGGTTAGCCGGCCGAAGGTCTGGTGGCGCTGCCATCTAGAGCAAACGGTTGACTAGCGTCGGTCAGGCAGTTTTTGCCGGCGCTGCCGCCGGGTTTTGCATCCATAGGAGTTCAACATGCCCTCAGTCATCAATACCAACCTGTTGTCGCTCAACGCTCAGCGCAACACCTCGTCCTCGCAAGCCTCGCTGGCCACCAGCATGCAGCGCTTGTCCTCCGGGTTGCGCGTCAACTCCGCCAAGGACGACGCCGCCGGCCTGGCCATCGCCGAGCGCATGAATGCCCAAGTCAAGGGCATGAACGTCGCGGTTCGCAACGCCAATGACGGCATCTCGCTGTCCCAGACTGCTGAAGGCGCGCTGGGCAAGGTGGGTGACGCCCTGCAGCGCATGCGTGAACTGGCCGTGCAGTCGCGCAACTCGACCAACAGCAGCAGCGACAAGGACTCGCTGGACAAGGAGTTCCAGCAGCTGAGCTCTGAAATCACCCGTGTGCTGGGCGGCACCGCCTTCAACGGCCAGAACATCCTGGGCTCCAACGCTGGCGCCAAGGACTTCCAGGTCGGTGCAGGCACCACCACCAACGACACCATCACGGTGACCACCACCAACATGACGGCCGATGCGTCGATCACTGCGGTCACGGCCAGCACCGTCACCATCGGCAGCACGGCCAACTCGACCACGCTGGGCACAGTGATCGACAACATCGACGGCGCCATCGACCGCGTGAACAACGAGCGCGCCATGTACGGTGCCAGCCAGAGCCGCCTGGACTCGGTGATCTCGAACCTGCAGGTGTCGGTGGAAAGCCAGACGGCAGCCCGCAGCCGCATCATGGACACCGACTTCGCGGCAGAAACGGCCAACCTGTCGAGAGCACAGATCCTGCAGCAGGCTGGCAACGCGATGATCGCGCAGGCCAACCAGTTGCCCCAGCAGGTGCTGTCTCTGCTGCGCTGAGCCTCCTCGCTCCTCGCCAAGCCGCCTTCGGGCGGCTTTTTCATTTCCAGATCAGAACTGAGGGGCAAAGCTTGCTTTTCTCCAACTTTTGCCCCAAGCCGATTGCGCCGAATATTCACTCACAGGTCATAGGTACACATCCTGCACCGTGACCCCCTCAAGCTGTAGGCCGGCGCAGGCGCCGGGAGTCACACGATTCTTTAGGAGTGCGTCATGCCTCAGACGATCAACACGAACCTCAATTCGCTGAACGCCCAGCGGAACCTGAATACGTCTCAGGCGTCCCTCTCGGTATCGATGCAGCGCCTGTCCTCCGGCTTGCGTGTCAACTCCGCCAAGGACGACGCCGCCGGCCTGGCGATTGCCGAGCGCATGAACGCTCAGGTCAAGGGCATGAACGTCGCGGCCCGCAATGCCAACGACGGCATCTCGCTGGCGCAAACGGCAGAAGGCGCACTGGGCAAGATCAGCGACGCGCTGCAGCGGATGCGTGAGTTGGCCGTCCAGGCTCGCAACGCCACCAACAGCAGCAGCGACAAAGACTCCCTGGACAAGGAATTCCAACAGCTCAACGGCGAAATCGTCCGGGTGCTGGGGGCGACCACCTTCAACGGCAAGAACATCCTGGCCACCGGCGCAGGCGCCCTGGACTTCCAGATCGGCGCGAACACCACGGCAGACGACCTGATCACGATCTCGACGGCGAACATGCTGACCGATGCCAGCGTGACGTCGGTGACCGGCTTCGGCGGGGTCAACCCTGCAGCCAGCATCGCCAGCACCGCGACCACGGTGGACATTGGCAACGTGATCAACAACATCGACGGCGCTCTGGACAAAATCAACTCAGAGCGTGCGGTGTACGGTGCCACACAAAGCCGGTTCGACGCCATCATCAGCAACTTGCAGGTCTCCGCCGAAAACCAGACCGCCGCCCGCAGCCGCATCATGGATGCCGACTTCGCGGTAGAAACGGCCAACCTCTCCCGCGCCCAGATCCTGCAGCAGGCTGGCAACGCGATGGTGGCCCAGGCCAACCAGATGCCGCAGCAGGTGCTCAAGCTGTTGGGCGGTTGATCCGCGAACAGCCTCAAGTCGAGCCGGTATTGGTCGATAACCAGATGTCCGGTCTTGGCCGGACATTGGCATTTGACGCGTCGCAACCGTTCGCGAACTGACGAGGATCCGCACCATGGCCAGCACCTCCACGATCACCTCACTGGGCGTAGGCAGCGGCCTGGACGCCGAAAGCATCGTGACCAAGCTGGTCACGCTGGAGCGGCTGCCCATCACGCAGTTGCAGACGCAGGCCGACAAGATCCAGGCCAAGATCTCGGCGTTTGGCCAGATCCAGTCTGCGGTGTCGACCTTCCGCGATGCGGCACGCAAGCTCGCCAACCCCGACATCTGGGGCACCGTGGCGGCCACATCGGCCAACGCATCGGTGGTCAGCTTCTCCACGTCGACCGGCGCTGCCACTGGCAACTATGCGGTCACCGTGAGCTCACTGGCCAAGGCCCAGTCAACCGCGATGCGCACCGCGGTCAGCGCCACCGACACGCTGGGGTCGGGCACGCTCACGTTCAACACCGGGGTGATGGGCACAGGTGGCATCGCCACGCCGACCAAGACCACGCAGGTCACCATCGCGGCCACTGACACGCTCGACAACATCAAGGACAAGGTGAACGCTGCGGGCGCGGGCGTGCGCGCCTCGGTGGTGAGCGACGCCAACGGCTCACGCCTGGTGTTCACCTCGACGGATGCGGGCAAGGCCAACGCGTTCACGGTCTCTGCCGACACGACTGGCGGCGCAGCCGGTACAGCGGCAGTGGGCCTGGCCGCACTCGCTTACAGCGGCACGGACAACAGCGCCGAGGCCGAGCGCACGCAAGAAGCCACCAACGCCATCGCCAAGGTCAACGGCGTGCAAGTGGAATCGGCCACCAACACGTTCAGCGGCGCCCTCACCGGCATCACCTTCACCGTGGGCCAGACCACGGCAGCCGATGCACCGGTCAACGTGACCGTGTCGCAAGACACCGACACCATCGCCAAGGCCATCAATGATTTCGCCACCTCGTACACCTCAATGGTGAACCTGCTGCGCGACAACACCAAGTACGACGATTCAACCAAGACCGCTGGCACCTTGCAGGGCGACGGCACCGCGCTGAACCTGCTCAACCAGTTCCGCTCGCTGGCCGGCAGCAGCACCACGGCCTCCAGCACCTACGGCACCTTGTCGTCGGTGGGGGTGTCGATCCAGGAGGGTGGCGGCCTGACGGTGGACAGCACCAAGCTCAAGAATGCGCTGGGCAATCTGGCAGAAGTGAAAAAGCTGTTTTCGTTCGCCGACACCAGCAACAGCGGCAAGGATGGTGTGGCCACCAAGTTGCGCACGCTGGCAGACAACATGCTGGCTTTCGATGGCGCCTTGGGCAACCGGACCAGCGGCTTGCGCTCCGCCGTGACCCGCAACCAAAAGCAGCAGGACACGCTCGATGCCCGCGCTGCGCTCTATGAAAAGCGGCTGCGCGCGCAGTACACCTCGCTGGACACCACGATGGCCACGCTGAACACCGCCAGCAACTACGTGACCCAAATGATCAACGCCTATAACAAGGGTTGAGCAAGTCGGAAAGCCCGAAACAGCGGGCATTTTCTACACTTGTTCACAAGATCCCACTCAAGAACCTCAGTGATCAGCCGAATTCGCGAACAGGGCAAAGTCAAAAGGTGACGGTATTGCGGTCACCAGGCGAGTCCCGAGCGAGTGTTGCCAGAGGTATTGAGCATGTTCCCCCTGACGTCCGCCATCACCCAGGAGACCGCAGGTCCCTTGGGATCGGCCGCGTCCGCGCCGGAGCGAAGCCGCCCCCCCACCACCAACAGTGACAGCACGGCGGCCCAGGCAGCCCAAGGTGCCGTGGCCATCCAGACCAGTGGACAAGGCGCCATGCGCCTGGCCTTGGCCGAACTGGGTGATGCGGCCAGCAACCTCAGCCAATCCGACACCTGGCGGCGCACCCAGGTTGCACCGAGCAGCACACCTGCGATGGCCGTCTCTGCGCCAGCGGGCAAGGCTGGCGTCTACAGCGTGGCGATCGACCGCATCGCCACCGGGCAGCAAGTCAGCAGCGCGACCTTCTCGTCCTTCTCGACCGTTGTGGGCATTGGCACGCTGGACATCCAGATGGGATCGTGGAATGGCTCGATGAGCACGTTCGCCACCAACCCCAACTGGCCCAAGGCCAGCGTGGTGCTGGGCCCCAAAGACACCAGCCTCGACGTGATCCGCGACCGCATCAACGCGGCCGGCGTGGGCGTGGTGGCCACCGTGGTGAGCGATGCCACCGGGTCGCGCCTGGTGTTGCGCTCGACAGGCACAGGCGCCGCCAACGGCTTCAAGGTCGAAGGCGTGGCGGATCCAGCGGCCGACCCGCGCATGGCCGAGGTCATGGCCGCCCTGAATTTCAATCCGGCCGGCGGCCAGGTGGGCATGGCCCTGCAACAAGCCGCGCAGGATGGCCAACTGCGTGTTGACGACCGCACCATCCAGACACCGAGCAACCTCGTGTCTGACCCGGTCTCCGGGCTTGACATCACGATGATGTCTCCCACCGCGACGCCCCAGGTGCTGGCGGTGCAGCCCGACATGGAGGCCGTGAGTCGCAACGTGTCGACGCTGGTCGACCGCTTCAACCAGGTCACCGGCGGGCTCAACACGCCGGTGGCTGCGCCCACCCTGCGCAACCTGCAAGAGCAGGTCCGCATCCAGCAGCCCGAGCTGGCGGCGCAAGGCATTGCCATCGACGCCCGCGGGCAACTCCAGGTCAATGGGGACCAGCTGCGCCAAGCCCTGCTGACGGCGCCCCAAGCGGCCGAGCAGGTGCTGGGTGAATCGGGGCTGGGCGGCGCGTTCAAGCGCGCACTCAATGCGAATGACGATGCACCCAAGCGCCCGCGCTTGATGCAGGAGTACTTGCCCGCAACCGGCTCAGTCGTCTCAATAGAAGCCTGAACACACGCCATCTTTTCGATTCAGCAACAGGCGGGTGCTTCAAGCTAGCAGGGTGGGTGCCGATAAATCAGCTAACGCTGACACAGCACTACCCGACAGAGCAAAGAGATGTACGCCACTGCCACTGGATCGATCGCAAGCATGTTCAAAGCTCGCAACATGAGCAATGTGTACCGCCAGATTGGTGTCGAGACCGGCATCGAAGGCGCGTCTTCACACCAGCTCGTCACCATGCTGTTCAATGGCGCCATCGACGCCATTGCACAAGGCAAGGGTGCGATGCAAGACCGCCGCATCGAGGCCAAGTGCGAAGCACTGACCAAAGCCGTTCGCATCGTCGACGAGGGCCTCAAAGCGGGCCTGGATCGCGACCGTGGTGGCGAACTCGCGCTCAACCTGTTCGACCTCTACGCCTACATCACCATGCGCCTGACGCAAGGCAACCTGCGCAACGACCCCGCCGCGCTCGACGAATGCACCCTGCTGCTCAACACCATCCGGGAAGCCTGGGTGGCCATTGCGCCGGCATCCAACGCCCCGACCACCCCGACGGAGATCCACGCATGAGCAGCCCTGAAGTACTGCCCCCCATCGAGCTGCTGAGCGCCCAAGAGGAATCTCTCCTGGCAGGCAGCCTGCTCACCTACTACGAAGCCATCGAACACGCGAGCCACGACATGCTGGCCGCTGCCCGCTCTGGCGACTGGGACACCGTCGTGAAGCTGGAAGGCGCCTGCGCGGTGCTGATCGCCCAACTCAAACACGCGGCCGAGGACCACCCTCTCGCGCCCGACGAGCTGGCGCTCAAGACCCGCATCATGCAGCGCATCCTGGTCAACGATGCCGAGATCCGCAACCTGGCGGAGCCGTGGATCAATGACCTCAGCAAGATGATGGGGACGACCAGCGATCCCCAGAAGATGCACTGAGCACAACCAGCAGGCACGAGGCGGGCGATGGCAGGTGACGGCAAGCGCGGCATGGACCTCGATGAGTTCCGCATCACCTCGCCCACTGAAATCGCCAGCCTGATGATCAGGCTGGAAGCCGAGCGTTGCCTGCTGTCGCTCAGTGGTCCGCAAGGTGATGTGTTCACCACCTTGCTGCAGGAAGTCGACCCCACCCACCGACGCCTGCAATTGAGTGCCGAAGACAGCAACGACCGTCTGGACGCGATGCTGGAGCAAGGCGAGGTGACCGCCGTGGCCTACCTGGACCGCATCAAGCTCCAGTTCGACCTCGATGGCCTCCACGCCGTGCGTGGCGAGCGCGGCCGGCAACTGCGTGCAGCCTGGCCCGAGGTGCTGTTCCGCTTCCAACGCCGCGACACCTTCCGTGTGCAGCCTTTGGGACAAAAGGCGCCGATGATCCACTTCCGCCACCCGGAGCGCAGTGGACTGGAACTCCACTTGCGCGTGCTGGACCTCAGCCTGGGCGGCTTGGGCGTGTTCTTGCCCGACGGCGTGCCCCCGCTGCCCACTGGGGTCAAGATCAGCCCTTGCCGACTGGATTTGGACGATCAGACCAGCCTGACGGTGGAGATGGTGATCCACCACGTCACCTCGATCCACCCTCAGACCCAGGGCTCCAAGCTGGGCTGCGAGCTGCTCCATGTCGAGCGGATCGACCGTGCGCTGGGCGACTACATCAACCAGACGCAAAAGCGCCGCGCGGCCCTCTCGCTGGAGCGCCGCTGAGGCGCTGGCTCGCCCCTGGAGCGAACGCCAGGCGCCGCAGCCACGGGCATCCCTGAAGCCCCTGTGCAGCCCCTCGCTGGTAGCATCGCGGCCATGCAAGTCTCCAGCGCCCCCTCTTCCCGCCTGATCATCGCCACGCGCGAAAGCCGCCTGGCCCTGTGGCAGGCCCACCATGTGCAAGCCCTGCTGCGCCCGCTCACCGGTGGCGACGTCGACCTGCTGGGCATGACGACCCAGGGCGACCAGATCCTGGACCGCGCGCTGTCCAAGGTGGGCGGCAAAGGCCTGTTCGTCAAGGAGCTGGAAGTGGCCCTGGCCGAAGGCCGCGCCGACCTGGCCGTGCACTCGCTCAAAGACGTGCCCATGGAGCTGCCCGATGGCTTCGTGCTGGCGGCCGTGATGGCGCGCGAAGACCCGCGTGACGCGCTGGTCAGCCCCCGCTTCGACAGCATCGACGCCTTGCCCCAGGGTGCCGTGGTGGGCACGTCCAGCCTGCGCCGCCTGGTGCAACTCAAGGCCCTGCGCCCTGACCTGCGCATCGAGCCGCTGCGCGGCAACCTCGACACCCGCCTGCGCAAGCTCGACGAAGGTCAGTACGACGCCATCGTGCTGGCGGCTGCGGGCCTCAAGCGCCTCGGGCTGGGTGACCGCATCCGCGCCCACATCGCTCCCGAGCAGATGCTGCCGGCAGCCGGCCAAGGTGCCCTGGGCCTTGAGATCCGGGCCAACGATGCACACTTGAGCCAAACGCTGCAAGCCCTGGCTCACCTGCCCACCTGGCTGGCCTGCACGGCGGAGCGCGCGGTCTCGCGGGCCCTGGGCGGCAGCTGCTCCATGCCCCTGGCTGCGCACGCCCTCCCGACCGCCCTGCCTTCGGGCGGCCACCGCCTGCAGCTCAAAGCACTGCTGGGCCACGCCGAGCAGCCCGGTCTGCTGCGTGCCGAAGTCACGGCCGACGTCCACACGCTGGCCGATGCCGATGCCCTCGGCTTGCAAGTTGCCCAGGCCCTGAAAGACCAGGCGTCCCCTGGCTGGCTGCCGTCCTGCTGACCGCTGGGGTCGGCGCGCACAGCCATGCTGCCCACCGTCTTGGTCACCCGACCTGAGCCCCAGGCCAGCGCCTGGGCGCGACAGCTGTGCGCGGCGGGCATCACCGCGCAGGCGCTGCCCCTGATGGCCACCGAAGCCGCAGCAGACGCCACGGCCGTCCATGCGCTGTGGCATGCCCTGGCCGCCGATGCCGCCACCCACGCCCACACGCCAGCCTGGCGGGCACTGATGTTCGTCAGCCCGGCTGCGGTGCAATGGTTCTTCCTGCAGCGCCCCGCCGACCTCCCTCGCGCCCCGTGGCCGGCATCCACCTGGTTGGCCTGTCCGGGGCTGGGCACCGCCCAGGCCCTGCACGCCGCCTTGGCCGCGCTGCCCGCAGGCCACGTGCCCCCAACGGTGCTGCACCCTCCGGCCGACGCGGCGCAATTCGATTCGGAGCACCTCTGGCCGGTGCTGGCCGAACGTGCGTGGCAAGGCCAGCCCGTGGCCATCATCAGCGGGGGCGACGCGGAGCAGGCCAAAGGCCGGCGCTGGCTGACCGAGCACTGGCAAGGCGCTGGCGCCCAGGTGCACACCGTGCTCACCTACCAGCGGGGCGCAGCCCGATGGACGCCCGCACAGGCCGAGGCCGCACGCCTGGCCTGGCAATGCCCCGACGGGCACCTGTGGCTGGCCAGCAGCTCCGATGCCCTGCGCATGCTCCATGACACCCACCTGCCCGCCCTGCTCGGTTTGCCGCCAGGCGAGCGGATCTTGGCCACCCCCAGCCACCGGCTGCTGGCCACTCACCCCCGCATCTCGGAGCAAGCCCAGGCGCTGGGCTGGCACGATGTGCAAACCTGCTCGCCCACCCTGGCGGGCGTGACCGAGGCCATCCGCCCAACCCAGCAGGCGTGACCACAAGGTCACAGCCGCACCCCAGCGTGGCGGACTGTCATCCCTGCGTCGATACAATGGTCCGCACTGTGAGCGACACCACCGAACACCCCTCCTCACCGGCGCCCACCTTGGATGCCGGCAGCGTCAGCCCCGACCTCAGCAGCGGGGAGCTGCCGCCCCAATGGCTCAAATGGTCGCTGCTGATCCTCAGCGCGATCGCCGCCGGCAGTGGCTGGATGGCCTGGAACACCGACAAGCGCCTCAAGGCCCTGGAGCAGGAGCTGGTGCGACGTCAGCAGACCAGCATCAGCACCGTGGCCGAGGCCAAGGTGCTGTCCAACCGCGCCGATGAGCAATCCCGTGAGGCCGTGGCCCGGGCCACCCTGGTCGAGACCCGCCTCAACGAGGTCGCCCTGCAGCGCACGCAGGTCGAAGACCTCATCAAAAACCTCAGCCTGTCGCGCGATGAAAACCTGGTGGCCGACCTGGAAACCAGCCTGCGCGTGGCCATGCAGCAAAGCGCGCTGACCGGCAGTGCCGAGCCGCTGGTCATCGCCATGCAAACCGCCGACGACCGCCTGGCCCGCGCCAAGCAGGCCCGGCTCGACAACGTGCGCCGCGCCCTGGCCCGCGACCTTGACCGCCTCAAGAACACCCGCGTGGCGGACGTCAACAACCTCAGCATCCGCCTGGACGAGGCCGTGCGCCTGGTTGACGACGTGCCCCTGATCAACCAGCCCGAGGCCACCGTCAATGCGCCCGCCAATGCGCTGCGCAACCGCGCCAGCAAGGCCATGGGCAAGCCTGCGGTGGCAGGGGCCGCGAGCAGCCCCGAGGCCGCAGCCTCGGCGATCGGTGGCTGGAGCGACCGCCTGATGAACTGGTCGGGCGCAGCCGCACAAACCGTGTGGAGCGAGGCCCGTTCGCTGGTGCGCATCAGCCAGGTCCGCCAGCCGGAAGGCATGCTGCTCACGCCTGATCAATCCTTCTTCCTGCGGGAGAACGTCAAGCTGCGCCTGCTCAATGCGCGCCTGGCCCTGCTCAGCCGCCAGACGGCCATCGTGCAGGCCGACCTCAAGGTGGTGCGCGACCTGCTGCCGCGCTACTTCAATGGCGAATCGAACAAGACGCAACTGCTGGGCTCGATGATCGACGACGTGGCCGCCCAGAGCCGCCTGACCTCCATCCCCCGACCGGACGACACCCTGGCTGCCCTGGCCACGCTGTCGGGCGGCCGCTGACCGGACGCCACCGCCCATGCGCACGATCGTCTGGTTCTTGTTGTTGGCCGTGGTGGCCGTGGTGGGCGCCACCGCGCTGGGGGCCAACGATGGCCTGGTCACCCTGTATTGGCACGGCTGGCGCGCCGACCTCTCGCTCAACCTGTTCGTCCTCAGTGGCGTGGTGATCTTCCTGGCCGTGTACACCCTGGTGCGTGGCCTGGATTCGCTGCTGGCCTTGCCCGAGCGCGCCAAGCGCTGGCGCGTCAGCCAACGCGATCGGGTGGCCCAGGCTGCGCTCAGAGAAGGCCTGGCGCTGTACATGGCCGGCCGCTACACGCGGGCCCACAAGGCGTGCCAGAAGGCAGTCAGCATTGCCGCCGACACGCCCGAATTGGCCATGGACCCCGAATTCGCGGCGCTGGCGCACATGCTTTCTGCGGGCGGCCTGCACCGCCTGCAAGACCGCCGCCGCCGCGACGAGCACCTGGCCAAGGCGCTGGAGTTGGCCCGCATGACGCCCAAGCCCCGCGCCGCCGAAGAAGGCGTGCGCCTGCTGGCCGCCGAATGCGCCTTGGAAGACCGCGATGCGCAGCGCGCCCTGCGTGACCTGGCCGAGCTGCCCCCGGGCGTGGCCCGCCGCACCCAGGCCCTGCGCCTGAAGCTGCAGGCGACCCAGTTGGCCCGCCAGCCGCTGGAAGCGCTCAAGACTGCGCGCATGCTGGCCAAGCACCAAGGCTTCACCGAGGGTGCGGCCGAAGGGCTGCTGCGCAAGCTGGCGATCGAGTCGCTGTCGTCGGCGCGTGATGCCGACCAGATGCGCGGCCTGTGGGCCGGCCTCGACGCCCGCGACCGGCGCGACGCCATCGTCGTGGGCCACGCCGCGCGCCGCATGGCCGATCTGGGCGCCCCCGACGAAGCCCGCCAATGGCTGGCACCGCTGTGGGACCGCATCAAGGAGCTCGCCCCCGAAGGCGTGGACGCCATGGCCAAGGCTTTGGTGCACTGCCTGAACGGCTTGGAGCCCGAGTGGCTGCCCCGCATCGATGCGGCCGCGCAACCCGCATTGCGCCACCCTGGCCTGGCCTTGGCCGTGGGACTGGCCTTGGCCGAGCGTCAGCTGTGGGGCAAGGCCCGCGGCATGCTGATGTCGGCGGCCAACGACGTGTCGCTGGAGTTGGAACACCGCCGCCTGGCCTGGGCCCGCCTGGGCCTGATGGCCGAGCGCGAGCAAAGGACCGACGAGGCCGCGCGCTTCTTCCGCTTGGCCGCCTTGCCCGAGCAGCGCTGAGCCTCCCCGCTGGGCAGGCTCACGCCACAAATGTGGTCGTTTTTTGACGCCTGGGTGAAAACCATGCTATAGTCTCACTTCTTCGGCGGCTGTAGCTCAGTTGGATAGAGTACTTGGCTACGAACCAAGGGGTCGTGGGTTCGAATCCTGCCAGCCGCACCAAGGTTTGAAGGGGTGGTTTCTTCGGAAGCCACCCCCTCCCAAACCGAAGATGTGTGCAAACACCGAAGACTGTCGTGTCTCCTGACACATGCGGCTGTAGCTCAGTTGGATAGAGTACTTGGCTACGAACCAAGGGGTCGTGGGTTCGAATCCTGCCAGCCGCACCAGACATCCGAACGGGATGGTTGTTCAAGCAACCATCCCGTTTTTCTTTGGGCATCTTGCCCTGCGGGTGTGACCAGCTGCACAGACACCGCCCGGCGCTGTGGGCCACTGGCTCAATCCACCAGCGCCGGCGCCGAAAACTCCCCATGGCTGCCTGTCTGTGAGCCCGCTCGCGTTGAGCCTCGCGCAGACCCGCAGCCCGTGATGGAGCTCCGCCATGCGCGCCTGCGGCCACCAGACCACCCCACGGTCACCGCACCCCAACCCTGGACCCTGTGCAGCCAAGCTGTTTGGGCACCGCCTTGCCCGTCGCTGGGCTTGGGGCTTCTTGCTGGTCTTGGGCGGCCCACACGCTCACGGAGGCCAATTGGTGCCGCTGGACGAGCCGGCACTGGCTGCCGTCCACGGTGCGGGCATCGACGGCCCGCTGGTGGCACTCGCCAAGGCCAACCAGCCCGCCCGACCCGCACGGCCTGCCGCTGCGCACAACGAGCGCACCTTGGCCGACGCGATGAATGACGCCCTGGCCCTGCACACGCGGCAGGCGCCGCAGCTCGCCACCACGGCCGCCAGCCTCGTGGCCTCAGCAGCCCTGAGCACCGCACCCGTGCTGCTGAGCGCCCCGGTGGGCATCGTCAACCTGGGCCTGCCGCTGTTGGGCTTGGCCCCGCATCTGCCCAAGCAAAAAGACCAGTGAGGCGGCCTGCCCTTCAGCGGGCAGCCCCTCAGCGGACAGCCCTCAAGGCAGGCTCACGGTGACCCTGAGTTCATCGGCCTGGCGCAGGTCGAGCGTGCCCGTAGCCGGCTGCCAGCGCAGCACGCCCTGGGGGCTGCGCACCCGCCACTGCAAGCGGTAGACGCTGCCGCCGGTGTCGGCGCTGGCCTGGCGCACCGGCAAAGCCCAGCGCTGCACGCTGGCGAGCCAGCTGGCATCCACCACGTGCACCTCGCGCACGCCCTGCGCATCACACAGCGCCAGTTCAGCCACCTCACCCGCTTGCAGGCTGCGTCCTTGCATCTGGATCACCAAGGCCCCAGGCTGAGGCGCAGTGGCACTCGCCACTGCAGTGAGCACTGCGCGCTGATGCGGGTCGAGCCACACGGCTTGCGCGGGCGCTGCGGTGTCGCCCGGCCAGCCCAGGTTGTGCAGGCTGAAGGTGTTCACGCCCTCTTGCGGCGTGGTGGCTTGCCAAGCCAGCGGCTCGCCTCGGGTGACACCCGCAGCGGTGCTGGCCGTCACGAAGGTGGCCACCTGCACGGGCTGGGGCGGCAGGCGCACGGCGGCCATGCCGTCGGACCACTGGCCAGTCCATGGGGACACGGGCGTGCTCAGCCACTCGTGCGGCACCCCATCGCCCGACACACTTTGCCCCCAGTACAAGCGGGTGGCGGCAGGGGCCAGGCCCGCGCTCCAACCCGCGCCCAAGGCCACTTCGGTGTCGGCCCCGGCATCGAGCGTCAAGGTCAGCGGTGCGTCGTCGCCCAACACGGTCCAGGCGAAATCCGCCGTCGCGTCAAACGGGGTGACGGGCACCTCACGGATCACCAGCGGCCGCATGTGGCGCCCCGTGACCACCACATCGAAGCGCGCGCCCACCGGCAAGGGGTACAGCGCGAAGCCACCACTGGCGTCCACGCGTGCGCGCCTCACCGCTTCGCGGCGCAGGCCATCGGCAGCCAATTGCTGGGCGCTGACCACCACGTCTTGGGCGCAGGCTGGGGTAGCCGAGGCGCCGCTGCCGCCACACAGTTGCTCGGGCGCCAAGTGCCCAATGATGGCGCCACTGCGGGCCATGTCGAAGCTGCGCAGGTGCGCTTGCAGCAATACGCCGTCGACGGCGGCTTCGCCCAGCAGCCCTTGCGACAGGTCGATCTGCACCACCTGGTAGCTGGCCTGGGCGGCGCCCAGCGCCCAGGGGCCCGTCACGCGCCAGCCCCAATCGGGCGTGGCCAGCACAAGTGGCCGGTGCCGGGCCTGGCCTTGCGCATCCAGGTCATCCACCTGGGCGTTGTGCAGCAGGCCGTGGGTGCGGGCCACATCGCTCAGGCTGGCCTGCGCGTCCAGGGCAAAGAGCCGCATCTGGGCATAGGTGCCTGCAGGCAAGCGCAAGGCCGTGGCCACGCGGGTGACGTCGCTTTGCGCGCCACTGCCCGTGGCCGCCAGGTCCACCAGCACGGGCGCAGCGAAGTTCACCACCACCCAGCTGGTGTCGTCGGCGCGCCAGGGGCGCGTGGCTTCGGTGTGCCAGGCCAGCCGCGTGAGCTGCACCCACACGTGCTGCGCAGGGCTCACACCGCCGCCTGTGAGGCCCAGGGTGAGCCC
>Ga0228699_1000357_pt1 | contig 36941 bp, 34 predicted proteins | sample McNCre217_Aug_MG_FD_178016 | JGI IMG/M metagenome (GOLD analysis project Ga0228699, IMG submission 178016) | Freshwater microbial communities from McNutts Creek, Athens, Georgia, United States - 2-17_Aug_MG | ecosystem: Environmental > Aquatic > Freshwater > Creek | place: USA: Georgia... | reverse complement strand
GCAAATCCGTTAGCAACCTAACTGGCAGAATTGAAGTCATGATGCAGTCCGCCAACACCATGGAATGGTTTGTAGCCAACGGCAACCTCATTTTTGAGTCGCTGGGTATCTTGGCTTTCGCTGTGTCGGGGGTTCTCGAGGCTGCACGTAAAAAACTGGACCTCGTCGGCATGATCATGGTGACCGGATTTGCCGCTTTCGGCGGTGGAACACTGCGTGACGTGCTGTTGGACCGACGCCCGTTCTTTTGGGTGGAGTACCAGTACTGGATCTACATCATCATCGCTATGTGCGTATTTTCGCTATTCTTCCTGCGGTCCCGTCACTTGGGAGTCACCGAGCGGGCGGTTCAGTGGCCAGACGCCATCGGACTCGGGATCTTCTCGGCCGGAGGCACCCAGATTGCACTGGCTGCAGGTCAGACGCCAATCATTGCGGTAATCATGGGCACTCTCACCGCAATTGTCGGTGGAATCGCCCGCGACATAACTGTGGCTGAGATTCCGCAGGTGCTAATCGACCATCGACCATACGCAGTGATTGCGTTTACCGGGTCCTGGGTCGTTGTTGTGGGAGACGCCGTAAACCTTCCAGGCTTTGTCTCGCTGTGGGCCTCCGCGGCGTTAATCATCGTGCTTCGGATTTTGTCTGTGGTGCGAGGCTGGAAATTGCCGACCTGGCGCCTCTAGTCAGAGCGCCAAGAACATAAACGAAAATGCCCGTCAATCGACGGGCATTTTCGTTTGGCTATGTGGTGATTAGCAGCCGCAGAGCTGCGCCACACGCTGCGGTGTGACATTTAGCATCACAGCAATGTCGCGCATGGTCAGACCCTGCTCGCGAGCACGGCGGACCACATCGCGAATCTCGGTTGAGGCTTCATCCTGAAGTTTGTTGGCCTCGGCCATCTTGGCCTGGGCCTTTTCGATGTCGCAGACGATGCCAGGCATGACTGCGTCGAGGGTAACCACGATGTCGCAAATAGACTCACCCAGCTGCTTGGCGGCTAGGGCTCTAACGAGCTCCTCAGCCTTATCTAGGCGCTTGGCGGTGGTTGTGAAGTTATCCAACTCTGGGCATGTGACAACCCAGGCGTCACCTTGACGCTCGGCCTGAACTTTGATGTCCATGATTCCCCTTTCGGTTGTGCTCTAAGTTTAGGCGCAACACGCCTAGTCAAGCCCCACTTGACAAAATCTGTAAAGGGGTGCTTTACTAACAACTGTAACCGGAAAGACTTCCCTAATCAAGCATTATCGAAAGGCATAAAATGCAGATCGCAGCAGTAGTAGTGGCCTGGGCCCTAACCGCATTTCTAGTTGTAACTTATTTCAAGGCAGGCACCTTTAAGTTGACTGCGCCGATGGCTAAGTTGGCCCAAGCAGGAATGGGCTGGACCACCAAGGCTGGCGAGGGCACCGTTCGCACCATTGCAGTTCTAGAGCTAGCTGGCGCGGCCGGCATTGTTCTTGCACCAATCGCAAGCGAGTTTCTTGGGCTGAGCTGGGCCCAGCCTTGGGGTGTAGCCGCAGCACTTGGTCTTGTTCTGGTGATGGTTGTCGCCTTCATCATGCATGGCGCCCGTGGCGAGACCAAGTACACCTGGAAGATCAACACCCAGCTATTGGTAGCTTCGGCAGCAGTTTCAGTTCTGCTGGCTGTTTATGGCGGAAAGCTGTTCTAAACAGTCACACCTAAACACTTGAATGGGTGCGGATGCTTCGGCATTCGCACCCATTTTGTTTCAGGAAAATCCGCAAATGTCACAGATTTGTAAAGGTCTTGTAACACCAGAGGTAAACCGAAGAGTTTTCGGAATTAAGGCTCCGTTAACTACTAGATTGATAGGTACCCAAGGCGATGTCGCCCAACTCCTGAGGTCAATCTCATGGTTTGGCGCGTATTCGCTGCGACAAACAAGGAGAGAAATATGAAGGCAAAGCGCACCGTTCGCTCGGTTGCACTTCTTGCCGCGGGTCTTCTGGCGACTTCAACCGCCGTTAGCCTCGCCGCAACCAGCGCCAATGCTGCTGGTAAGTCGACCGTAATCATCAACGAGACCACAGCGATGTCGTCTCTGAACCCGAACACTCCAGACACCAACCTGGTTACCAACCAGGACATCACCTACCTGGCGACTGCTGGTTTCTGGTACTACAACGACAAGCCAGCGCTGGTCAAGAACACCAAGTTCGGTACCTACAAGCAGATCAAGAACGTCAAAGGTGACTTCGAGGTTCAGTACACCGTAAACAAGGGCCAGGTCTGGTCCGACGGCGTAGACATCACCGCAGCAGACTTCCTGTTCAGCCACATCCTTGGCAGCAGCAAGTACTCCATCAAGGCCGGTCTCGGTGACCCATCAGGCGACAACGCTCCAGCCTTCAACTCCGTTGGTTACGGTGGCGCTTACGACAACCACATTGTCAGCGCGACTCTGAGCAAGGACCACATGTCCTTGACTCTGAAGTACGACTCGTTCCAGCCAGACTGGGAGATCCTCTTCGGCTCGGCTCCAACCCCAGTTCACGCACTCGAGCTTCTGGCCGCTGGCAAGACCTCGCTTCCAACTCCTGCTGCGGGTAACAAGGCAACCCAGCAGTTCATCGGTGACTTCAACAATGGTCTGACTGGTCCAACCAGCAACCTGAAGAAGATCGGTAACATCTGGTCGAACAGCTACAACATCCAGGATGTAACGTCGAGCACCAACCCACTGCTGCTGGTTAGCAACGGTGGATTCATCGTGCAGAGCGCAGCCAAGAACACCTCGGTGACCATGGTCCGCAACCCTAAGTACACCTCGGGTCCAAAGCTCGCAAGCAGCAACGGCATCACCAAGGTCATCTACAGCTTCGTTCCAGATGGTCCTGCTGCCGCCCAGGCACTCGGTAACGGCGAGATCGACGTTTACGACGGTCAGCCAGACACCGCTACCTTCCAGCAGCTGAAGCAGCTCCAGGGCGTAACCGTAGAGACCGGCACCACTATGACCTACGAGCACGTTGATCTGCGTACCGGCAACAGCATGCTTTCGACCGACAAGAAGGAAGCAGCCTACGACGGCCCATTCGCAGACTCCCACGGCCAGAAGGCCAAGGACCTGCGCAAGGCCTTCCTGTTGGCCCTGCCTCGTCAGTCGATCGTTAACAAGCTGGTTGCCCAGGCATACGACCCAAGCAACCAGGCCGACGCCACCGTGCTTAACAGCAACTTCCTGCTGCCAAGCCAGGACGGCTACAAGGACAACATCGCTGCAAGCGGCGTTAGCGACTACACCTCGGGCACTCAGGCTGACCGCACTGCGGCTGCTCTGAAGCTGGTCCAGAAGTGGTACCCAAGTGCTGCTGCTGGTTCGAACAGCGTTCCAATCAACATGCTGTTCAAGAACAACGCTCGTCGTACCGCTGAGAACCTGCTGATCGCAACCGAAGAGGCCAAGGCTGGCTTCAAGGTTTCGACCACCGGTAACGCCAAGTGGTCCAGCCTGCTGGACGACCCAAGCTACGACGTGGCAATGTTCGCCTGGGCTCCACAGACCGTGAGCCAGACCGGTAACAACGCCAACTTCCAGAGCGACGGAACCAACAACCACTACGGTTGGAACGACTCCGGTCTGGACACCGTTCTGCACTCGCTTGAGGCACCGCTGACCGCCAAGCAGATCAACGCCAAGTACCTGGCTGCTGACAAGCTTGTCAACGCTAACGCCTGGACCCTGCCGCTGTACCAGTGGCCTTCGGTTGCCGCCTACGGCAGCAGCCTGAAGGGCCTCAAGCCAAGCCCACTGATTCCAAACATGGTTTGGAACTACTGGGAGTGGCACTTCTAAGAGGCGACTAGTTCACTCTTAGATACAACTCAGCAGTTGGGGGCATCCGGATTCGGGTGCCCCCAACTCGAGTGAAAACGGGCTTTGCCCAAGAAACGGATTCAAATTGCTTTCCTTCATTGGACGCCGCATCGGTGTGGTACTCCTGATCCTCTTCGGATCCTCGTTTATCGTCTACAACCTTGAGGCAGTAGCCGGCGACCCTCTGGCAGATCTGCGAACCAGTTCCGCCAAGAACAAGGCTTTCCTGATCGCCCAGCTCACCCGCACCCTGCACCTAGACGTGCCACCGCCGCTTCGCTACTTCCAGTGGCTCAAAGGCGTCCTCGGTGTCTTCACCGGCAACCCAGACCTTGGCAAGACCCGCGATGGCCTGCTGGTAGTAAACGAGATTGCTGCGGCCGTTCCAATCACCATTCGACTCGTGCTTGGTGCCACCATTCTTGCAATCCTGCTCGGTATCACCGTCGGTGTAATTACCGCGATCCGTCAGTACAGTCGCCTTGACTACAGCATGACCTTCCTGTCATTCCTAATGTTCTCGCTGCCCATTTTCTGGGTGGCCGTGCTGCTCAAGCAGTACATGGCAATTGACTTCAATAACTTCCTTGCAAGCGGTCAAATAACCCCGCCCTGGATCATCGGAGCCTCGGTGGTTATGGGTCTCATCCTTGCCGGACTTATATCAGGCGACCGCAAACGTGTTTGGATGATCTTCGGCATCACGGCAGTGGCCACCGCCGCATTGCTCTTGGTTGTTAACCTGACCAACTGGATTCTGGTTCCTGGCCTAGGCATCGTAGGTGTCGGTCTCCTTGCGGCCGGAGTGGCTGTAGGTCTGACCTCGCTAATCGTCGGCTTCGAAAACAAGCGTGTTCTCTACGCCAGCCTCACCGTGGTGCTTGCCACTGTCATCGGCTATTTCCCGATTAACGCCTTCTGGAAGGGCAAAGACCTCAACGCAGTCGTCATGCTGTTCCCTCTGGTTGGCCTGGTTTTGGTTGCAGTGGTTGCGGCAGTTGCATTCACCAATGTGGACCGCGGTTCTGCCATCCGTACCACCGTTGTCGGTTCGGTTTTTGCTTTCCTGTTCCTGTTGATTGACAAACTGATGCAGACCTGGGGGCAGTACATCAACGCCGATGGAATCAACCTGCGTCCGATTCCCACAATTGGTGAGGTCAGCGTTCGACTCAGCAGCAACGACTTCTGGATTGCGCTAATGGACGCCCTGGTACACGTCCTTCTGCCGACCATCGCTCTAACACTGATCTCTTTTGCAACCTACGTTCGCTACTCGCGTGCCAGCTTGCTCGAGGTTATGAACATGGACTACATCCGCACCGCTCGCGCCAAGGGCCTGAGCGAGCGAACCGTGATCGTTCGTCACGCTCTGCGCAACGCGATGATTCCGTTAACCACCCTGATGGCATTCGACTTCGCGGGAGTGCTCGGTGGAGCCATCATCACCGAGTCAGTCTTCGGCTGGCACGGTATGGGTACGCTCTTCCGCGCAGCCATCAGCACTCAGGACCTCAACCTGTTGATGGGAGTCTTTGCCATCACATCGTTCATGGCCGTTATGGCAAACCTGGTCGCCGACCTTCTGTACTCGGCTCTCGACCCACGAATTCGAATTGGTAAGTAACAATGGCTAAAAAGAATGTCGCGGTGGAAGCCACCGCTGAAAGCAGTGAAAACGCGATTGCGTTGCACGAGACCGCTGGCCTGAGCCAGGGTCAGATCATCCGTAAGCGTTTCTTCCGCCACAAGCCGGCAGTGGCTTCGTTGATTGCGCTGATCTTCATCACACTGTTCGTGTTCTCGGCCTCAGGTATCCACCTGGGAACCGACCAACACCCAATCACCATTCCAGGTTGGTGGAAGTACACCCTCACCGATATCCCTGACACCAACTTCTGTGGAATCGCCGTTGGTTGCCCTAACTGGCAGCACCCGTTTGGGCAAGACCCAATCGGGCGAGACTACTTTGCACTGGTAATGCGCGGCGCCGAGCAGTCCATCATGGTGATGCTGGTTGTTGGCCTAATCGGTGGCGTATTCGGCACCGTAATTGGTGCAGTTGCCGGTTACTTCCGCGGTTGGGTGGACGCAGTTCTGATGCGTTTCACCGACTTCATCATCACTATTCCATCGATCATCATCGGTGCCGTAATCGGTTTCAAGTTTGGAAACCTCGGTGTAGTTGCGCTAGCCGTGTACCTGGGTCTGTTCAGCTGGACTGGTTTGGCTCGTCTGGTGCGCGGTGAGTTCCTCAGCCTTCGTGAACGCGAGTTCGTCGATGCTGCGCGAATCGCCGGAGCTGGAAATATTCGCATCATCTTCAAGCACATCCTGCCGAATGCGATGGGTGTGATCATCGTGGCAGTGACCTTGATGCTGGCCGGCGCAATTCTGCTTGAGACCGCGCTGTCCTACATCGGATTTGGTGTCCAAGCTCCTGACGTTTCGCTCGGATCACTAATCAGTGAGTATCAGGACTCGTTCACCGTGAGTCCATGGCTGTTTTACTGGCCGGGTGTTCTCATCATCAGCATCGCACTCTGCGTGAACTTCATCGGTGACGGTCTGCGCGATGCCTTCGACCCACGTCAGCGTCGCCGCATCACCCGCCGCGACCTAATCAAGGCCACTTTCAAAAAGCCGGCCGAAGAAGCCTAGAGATAGTTAGAAACGGATTTTGAACATGACTATTTCGCACGAAGTAATCCTCAAGGTAGAAAACTACAACGTTGAGTTCTGGGTCGATGGCGAGTGGTATCCAGCCGCCATCGACATGAACTATGAGGTCAAGGCCGGTCAGGTTCTCGCCATTGTTGGCGAGTCCGGCTCCGGTAAGTCCTCGTCATCCATGGGTTTGATGAGCCTGCTCGCCTCTAACGCCCGGACCAGTGGGTCTGTGCAGGTAAAGGGCACCGAGATGCTTGGCGCCAACAACTCCCTGCTGCGCAAGTTCCGCGGCAAGGAAGTTGCCTACATCTTCCAGGAGCCGATGACCGCACTGAACCCGGTGTACACCATCGGGTTCCAGATTGTGGAGACCATCCGGACTCACTCAAACGTCGGACCGGCGGAGGCTCGTCAGCGGGCCATCGAGCTGCTGACTCTAGTTGAAATCCCTAACCCAGAAAAGTCGGTGGACAAGTTCCCTCACCAGCTATCTGGCGGTCAGCGCCAGCGCGCGATGATTGCGCAGGCTTTGGCGTGTGACCCAGCACTGCTGATTGCGGACGAACCAACCACAGCGCTCGACGTGACGGTTCAGGCCGAGATCATCGAACTGATGCGCAACCTCAAGGACAAGCTCAACTCAGCCGTGTTGCTGATCACACACGACATGGGTGTGGTTGCCGATCTAGCCGACGAAATTTTGGTGATGAAGGACGGCAAGACTGTCGAGAAGGGTACAGCGGACCAGATCTTCAACCGTCCACAGCACCCTTACACGCAGCAGCTATTGGCGGCGGTTCCTAAGCTGGGCTTTGCTGCGCCTCGAACCCTAGAGGTTGCCGACAACCCGGCTCCGGTCCTGAAGCTTTCCGATGTCACCATCGAGTACCCGAAGCGTGGTCGAATCCCGGCATTCACCGCGGTAAAGGACTTCAATCTAGAGATCTACCCGGGTGAGATTGTTGGGCTTGTAGGTGAGTCTGGTTCTGGTAAGACCACGGTTGGACGTGCCGCTATCGGTCTGCTTCCGATTAAAACCGGTTCTGTCCAGGTTGTTGGCCAGGAAATCGCAGGGGCATCCCACAAGGATCTTCGCGGCATCCGCCGAAGCACCGGAATCGTGTTCCAGGATCCGGCATCCAGCTTGAACCCGCGTTTGCCAATCGGTGAGTCCATTGGTGAGCCACTGTTTCTGGCCAACCTTGCCAAGGGTGACGAACTGCACCGCCGCGTGGAGGACCTGCTGGCATCGGTTGAACTGCCGCGCAGCTATCGCAACCGTTACCCGCACGAGCTGTCGGGCGGGCAGCGCCAGCGTGTTGGTATTGCGCGCGCGCTCGCACTAGCACCGGACCTTCTGATTGCGGACGAGCCAACCAGCGCGCTGGACGTATCGGTGCAGGCGCGATTCTTGGACCTGTTGCTTGATCTTCAGGACAAGCTGAAGTTCGCCTGCCTGTTCATCAGTCATGACCTAGCGGTTGTGGACATCCTTTCGCACCGAATTGCCGTAATGCAGCACGGAGTGCTGGTGGAGCAGGGTATGCGCGATCAGATCTTGAAGAATCCACAGCACGAGTACACCCAACGCCTTATTTCGGCGGTTCCGGTGCCTGACCCAGCGCTGCAGAAGGCTAAGCGCGAAGCAGCACGAAGCTAACGCATCCGGGTTAGACGCCAAGGATTATTGGGTAACCTAAGACCTAAAGTCTTTGGTTTGGAGCAGGTTTGAAGCGGTCATTTGGTCTGGCAGCAGTCGTGGCAATCGTTGCCTCGGTGTTGGCGGCATGTGCCTCAACAAATCAGTCGGCAGGCTTGCAGCCCGGGTCCAGTCTGGCAATTGGCGAATCTGGCCCGCTTATCGCAGTCAATTCCGCTGTGCTGGCTGGCCCGAACTCGGCTCAAACGGCTTACGACCTGGCGCAGTTGACTCTGCCAGCTTTCTACAGTCACGATGCCAATGGGGAATTGGTAGCAAACACCGAGTTCGGCACTGTCACCCGTGACGATTCCAATAATGTGACCTACACGCTTGCTGGCAAAGCCAAGTGGCAAGACGGGCAGGTTGTGTCCCCGGCAGACCTAGCGGTTTCCTGGATGGCGGCCACTGATTCCAAGGTCTATACCCTTTCGGACGGGGTTTCGACCCGAGTTGGTTTCGGCAGTTCACTCAGACTCACGGCCCTGGCTCTAGCAGACAAAATCACCATCCTTGCCAACGGCGTGAAACTGCACTTCAGCGCTCCGGTTCCAAATTGGCAAACGGTGTTGCCGCTGACAGTTCCAGCCCACCTACTCGGTCAACTGGCCCTGCCAAACGCTGGCCTAAGCCCGGCAGATGCTGAAAAAAAGGTGTTGGATTTGGTCACCGGGGTCACCCTGACCAACCACTCCGAAATTGCGGATGCCTTCGCCAACGCCTTTACTTTGCCCACCGATGGCAGCGCGTTGGACAAGGCGAAGTTATTTTCTGCAGGGGCGTACCGAATCCTTAGCGCCACTTCAAACAAAATCACTCTGACCGCAGTTCCGAGTTACGCCTTTGGTCCGCAGGCATCGGTGCAGAACCTGACGGTAAATGCCTATGCCTCACCGGATGACCTAGCAAACGCTATCTCCGCAAAGGCCATTGACCTATCAACTCCGGTGGCTTCAACAGCCACCAACCTGGCGCAACTTCAGGGCAAGGCCAAGGATGCTGGACTCACTACCTCGGTGGGGGATAGCGGTAAAGCAGAGGTTGCGCTGTTGAATTACGGTGCCGGCTCGGCGTTCAACGCCTCAACCTGGGGTGGTGACGCCACGAAGGTTAAGGCGGCAAGAGAAGGTTTCTTCAAGTTCCTGCCAAGGGCGGGCATTTGGAACGAGCTTGCGGGGGATAGCAGCATCAAAAAGACCGACTCTTTGGTTTTTGACGTTGGTTCGGGTGACTACCAGACCTCGGTGGAGCGCAATGGCTCCGCCAACTACCAGTTCCAGGACGCGGAAGCCAGTGCCGAAGCCTGGCAGGCTGCGAAGTTTGACCGTACTCTCAAGATCCGAGTTGTTTTCGACGCCAACAGCGCTCGTGGCCAGCTCGAATACAGCCAGTTGGCTCGCCTCGGCAAACTCGGTGGCTTCGACGTGGAGAACGACTCCAGTGACAATCCGGCTGCTGTGTTGGCCGGTGGACAGTGGGATGTCTATCTCACCGAGCAGGGCAGGCTGGCCGATGATGTTGACGCCTTGGCCACTACCGTAGGCGCGCTAACTGGTTTCCAGAACCCTGCAGTAGGTTCGATTGTCTCCAAGGTAGCGAGCGGTCAAAACCTGAGTAAGAGTTCGGCTGAGGCGAAGAATCTCGACCAGCTTTTGATTCAGAACTACTATGGGCTACCCATATTCCAGTTGGAGCGCCTGACCGTTTGGTCGTCAAAATTGCGCAACTATTCACCTAACAGCACCAATCAATCGGTGGTTTGGGGCTATTCAAACTGGTCGGTTTCGGGCAAGGGCAAGTAGACTTAAGGGGTCGGTCGGCGCAGTTGCTGCCTTGGCCAAACCCAATCAAACGAGCTAGTCACTAACTACGCTCATGCCCGTAAGGACAAATTATGGCTCTGGTGTCCAGAGATGATATCCGCAACGTAGCGATCGTTGCCCACGTAGACCACGGCAAGACCACTCTGGTTGACGCCATGCTTCGTCAGACCAACTCCTTCGACTCGCACGCCCAGGTGGCAGAGCGAGCCATGGACTCCGGTGACCTCGAGCGCGAGAAGGGCATTACCATCCTCGCCAAGAACACCTCGGTGTCCTACTCCGGCCCAGCTGCCGAAGGCAAGACCATCACCATCAACGTAATCGACACCCCGGGTCACGCCGACTTTGGTGGCGAGGTTGAGCGCGGTCTTTCGATGGTTGACGGCGTTGTTCTGCTGGTCGATGCCTCGGAAGGTCCGCTGCCTCAGACCCGCTTCGTGCTGCGCAAGGCACTCGAAGCCAACCTGCCGGTGATTCTGCTGGTAAACAAGACTGACCGACCTGACGCGCGCATCGACGAGGTAGTCGAGGAAAGCCAAGACCTGCTGCTCGGTTTGGCTTCGGACCTATCCGATGACGTACCTGACCTGGACATCGATGCGATCCTAGAGCTGCCTGTGATCTACGCTTCGGGTCGTGCCGGCCGCGCTAGCCTCAACAAGCCAGCAGACGGCACCCTGCCAGACGCAGAAAACCTGGAGCCACTGTTCAAGGCAATCCTCGAGAACATCCCAGCACCAAAGTTTGATGACGAGCACCCACTCCAGGCTCACGTCACCAACCTTGACTCGTCGCCGTTCCTCGGTCGTCTAGCCCTGCTCCGCATCTTCAACGGTGTTCTTCGCAAGGGTCAGACTGTGGCTTGGGTTCGTCACGACGGCACCACCAAGAACGTAAAGATCACCGAGCTGCTAGCCACCAAGGCACTCGAGCGCTTCCCGACTGAGGAAGCCAAGGCCGGAGACATTGTTGCAGTTGCCGGTATCGAGGACATCACAATCGGTGAGACCTTGGCAGACCCAGAGGACATCCGTCCGCTGCCAACCATCACCGTTGATGACCCAGCAATCTCGATGACCATCGGTATCAACACCTCGCCGATGGCCGGCCGCGTCAAGGGCGCCAAGGTTACCGCTCGTCTGGTTAAGGACCGCCTGGACCGCGAGCTAATCGGTAACGTATCCATCAAGGTTCTGCCTACCGAGCGCCCAGACGCTTGGGAGGTTCAGGGTCGTGGCGAGCTCGCTCTGGCAATCCTGGTTGAGCAGATGCGTCGCGAAGGCTACGAGCTGACCGTTGGTAAGCCACAGGTTGTTACCAAGCGCATCGACGGTAAGTTGAACGAGCCGGTTGAAGACCTAACCATCGACGTTCCTGAGGAGTTCCTCGGTGCCGTCACCCAGCTGATGGCCGCCCGCAAGGGTCGCATGAGCAACATGTCCAACCACGGAACCGGTTGGGTCCGCATGGAGTTCCGTGTTCCTTCGCGTGGTCTGATTGGTTTCCGCACCGAGTTCCTGACCATCACTAAGGGAACCGGTATCGCAAACGCTATCTCGGCTGGTTACGAGCCATGGGCGGGCGAAATCGTCACCCGTAGCACCGGTTCGATGGTTGCCGACCGTGCCGGTGTTGCCACACCTTTCGCCATGATTGCGCTTCAGGAGCGCGGTTCATTCTTCGTGCAGCCAACCGAAGAGGTTTACGGCGGCATGGTTGTGGGCGAGAACTCGCGCGCAGACGACATGGAAGTAAACATCACCAAGGAAAAGAAGCTCACCAACATGCGCGCTTCGTCCTCCGATGAATTCCAGGCGCTGACCCCACCACGCAAGCTATCGCTTGAGGAGTGCCTCGAGTTCGCCCGCGAGGACGAGTGCGTGGAGGTTACTCCAGAGGCCGTGCGTATCCGCAAGGTGGAGCTGGATCCAAACATCCGTGCTCGTCAGGCCAGCGCCCGCAAGCGCGCCAGCGAGTAGTAACAAGTTTCAAAGCGAAATCCCCGCCACGTGACCGTGGCGGGGATTTCGCTTTAGCTTTACCTATTTAGGCAGGCGCCTAGACCGATGCGTGTTCCTTGGCCTTGGCGTCAGGCTTGGTTGCCTTCTGCTGGTTTGCCTTGGCGTAAAGCATCGCTACTGGAAGAACGTAGACCAGCCAGCCGATGCACTGTAGAACGGTAGGTGCCGCATTGAATCCGACCGTACCAACCAAAATGAGGTCCTGAACACTGTTTTGAGGAACCATTGCGGTCAGGTCATAGGCCTGGTTGGTGAGGAATGGCAGAATGTGCAGCTCCTGAAATTCGCCAATTCCGTAGGAAAACACGCCACCCGCGATGACAATAAGGTAGCCACCGGTGATTTTGAAGAAGGTACCGAGGTTGAACTTGAGAGCGCCACGGTACATGAGATATCCGGCTAGGGCAGCGGTGGCAAGCCCCAGGAAGGCTCCGCCGAATACGCTGGTGCCGCCACCGGCAGACTTGGCCGTGCTCCAGAGCAAGATGCTGGTTTCAACACCCTCGCGAATCACGGCAAGAAAGGCAACAGTAGCAAGCGACCAAGCCGAACGGGTGACTGCAGCATCCACGCGGGCACGAAGGTTTGCGGCCATGGCGCGGGACTGCTTTGCCATCCAGAAGATCATCCAGGTCACAAACACTACGGCCAACATCGAAGTTGTTCCGGTGATCGCAATCTCGGTGGTGTCAGAAACCTCGGACTCGAGGCCGCTCAGGCCGAAACCTACCGCGAGGGCCACCAGGATGGCCAGACCGGCACCGGTGAGGATTTTGCCGATTTGCTGACGCTCGTTCAGCTTCACAACGTAGCCAACCAGGATGCTGATGATGATTGCTGCTTCGATTCCTTCGCGCAGTCCAATCAGGTATGTTGCCAGCACTTTGTCTCTTTCTTGTAGCCCCGACAGACAGTTTAGGTTAGGTAAGGCTTACCTAACAAGAGGTATTTTGTGGTTGTTTGACCGAAGCCGCTACCGGCATTGGAAACCCGCGCAAAGTAAAGTATTTTCATGGCCAAGCCGAGTTTCCACCCCCGCCGACTATTGCTAGTGCATGCGCATCCAGACGATGAGAGCCTGTTCACTGGGCACGTCATTGCGGATGCGCTCGCTCGCGGTGCCGAGGTCTACCTACTGACTCTTACCCGCGGCGAGCGCGGAAAGGTAAAGCTAGCTGACCTGAAGTCGCTGGAGGGCCGTAACGCCGAGATGGGTGCCTTCCGAACCGCGGAGCTGATGACGGCTTTAGACGCCTTTGAAGTCGAGACTGCGGCCACTGATTCTGCACCGGCAACTGTCGCAAGAGTCCAACACTCGTTCGCCGGAACCCGCCACTACCTTGACAGTGGCATGCGCATCAACGCACTGGGCAAGCCAACGCGCAAGCGCATTCTGGACGAGATGAGTCTGGTAGCAGTGGCGACAACCGTAATTGCTGACGACATCGTTAAGGTGATGACGACTTTCCGTCCAGATGCCGTTGTGACCTACAACTCCAAGGGTGGTTTCGGTCACCCTGACCACAAGAAGGCATTCGACGCCACCGCCATGGCGATCCGCATGTATTCCAAGACCCACCGAGCACCGCAGCTGTGGACCATCTGCGAGCCGGGGGAGCGCGGTGAGGTAGAAGTCGGCGGCAAGAAGACCGCTGCAATCAAAAAGGCCGCTTTGTCGGCCCATGCTTCGCAGGTCCTTATCCACGAAGACACTTACGCGTTGGTATCTGGCAAGGAAACCAGATTCGATGCTCCGGAACGCCTTCGCCGTGGAACGGTGAGCAGCTGGAACTCGATCAAGCCTTGGTTGCGCTCCCTTTGGGCCTTGCCGCTCGGATTCGTGGCAGCACTGGTGGGAACCATGCTGCACCTTTCGCGCACCACCGACGGAATGCCAATCGGTCTGGTCTTAGCTCTGATTATCGTGGGCTCGCTGGCGTTGGCGCTGCGTGTGCTTCGTCGCAGTCGCGGTGCGCTATACCTGATGGCCCTGGCATTCATAGTGAGTATGGTCCAGTTCTCACACGGCAATGGCGAGTCACACTTGGTAACAAACTCTCACATCAGCCTGTACTGGTTCTACGGCTCTATCGGCTTGCTGGCGGTCATTATGATCTTCCCGCGCATCCAAAAGGCAACCTGGAACCGCAGCGCATCTGGCCATCGTTAAATATTGACACCGTGCCCGCTTCGGCTCGTCTAAAATTGCAGTTAGTTTTCTGAAGGGACTCACCGTGACCTACGTAATTGCTCTTCCTTGCGTCGACGTCAAGGACAAAGCCTGCATCGAAGAATGCCCTGTGGACTGCATTTACGAGGGTGACCGCATGCTTTACATCCACCCGGATGAGTGTGTGGACTGTGGTGCCTGCGAACCAGTCTGTCCTGTCGAGGCAATCTACTACGAAGATGACCTGCCTTCGCAGTGGAGCGAGTACTACAAGGCCAACGTTGAGTTCTTCGAGACCGTTGGCTCGCCTGGTGGCGCCGCCAAGGTTGGCAAGCTCGCGCTAGACCACGCGGTAATCACCGCGCTTCCTCCTCAGGGCGAGTAGCCCTCCCGTGTTTGACCGCCTTCCCGAGTACCCCTGGCAGCAGCTCAAGCCGTTTTCCGCGCTTGCCGCCGAGTACCCAGGTGGTGCGGTTGACCTCTCGGTGGGATCACCGGTAGACCCCACTCCAAAAGTCATTCAGGACGCCTTTGTTGCCGCTGCCAATGCGCCTGGGTATCCTTCAACCGCTGGTTCGCTCGAATTCCGGCAAACCGTAGCCGAGTGGTTCGCCCGCAGACGTGCTGTGCCTGGTCTTACCGCCGACAACGTTATGCCAACCATTGGCTCGAAGGAGTTCATCTCCTTCCTGCCCATGTACCTGGGCATGGGTCCCGGGGACGCCGTAGTTCAGCCAGAAGCGGCCTACACCGCATATGCAGTTGGTGCCGCGCTGGTGGGTGCGGAATGCATCTCCGAGGATGATCCAGACAAGTGGCCGGAAAACGCCAAACTGATTTGGATCAATTCGCCAGGTAACCCAGATGGCAAAGTCTTGGATGTCGAATTCCTGCGCAGGGCCGTGGCTCGTGCCCGCGAAATCGGTGCGCTGTTGGCCAGTGACGAGTGCTACGCGGAACTTGGCTGGGAAGGCCGCTGGGCAACCGAAGTTATTCCGAGCATCCTGGATCCACGTGTTATCGAGGGCAACCTAGACGGCGTCATGGCGGTCTACTCACTGAGCAAGCAGAGCAACCTAGCGGGATACCGCGCGGCCTTTGCCGCGGGCGAGGCTGGCCTGGTCAAGGCGATTGTTAACATTCGTATGCACAGCGGAATGAACACCCCGGCGCCGGTTCAGCATGCCATGGTGGCGGCGCTTCGGGACGAAGCGCATGTTGCTGCGGAGCGCGAGATTTACCGTGCGCGTCGTGATGTGTTGCTGCCGGCAGTTCGAGGTTTTGGGTTTGAGGTTTCGCACTCCGAAGCTGGACTTTACCTCTGGGCCACGCTCGGTGAGGACTGCTGGGCGACGGTGAAGAAAATGGCCGAAATTGGCATCGTGGTTGTGCCTGGAACCTTCTACGGAGAACATTCCCCAAACCATGTTCGCTTTAGTCTCACCGCTACCGATGCGAATATCGCTGAGGCGGCAAAGCGACTGCGGGAAGCAACTAATCTTAGATAAGTCGCAAAAATCCCACGAGGAGCCCTCTTGACTGCCAACAACAATGTTGCAATCACCTACGGTGAAAAGACCGTTGAGCTACCAGTACTTCAGAGCGTAGACGGCCCAGACGCCATCGACGTCAGCAAGCTGTTGGCTAACACCGGTCTCACCGCATACGACCAGGGTTTTGTGAACACCGCCAGCACCAAGAGCGCCATCACCTACATTGATGGAGAGGCCGGCGTGCTGCGCTACCGCGGCTACCCAATCGAGGAACTTGCCGGCAAGAAGAGCTTCCTAGAGGTTTCGTACCTACTGATTTACGGCAACCTACCAACCGAGGCCGAAGCAGCCGAATTCGACAACCGCATTCGCCGCCACACCATGCTCCACGAAGACCTAAAGCAGTTCTTCCACTCATTCCCTCAGAGCGCGCACCCGATGTCGGTCCTCACTGCCGGGGTTTCGCTGCTGTCTACTTTTTATCAGGATTCCCTGAATCCACACGACCCAAACCAGGTGGAACTATCCACCATTCGCCTCTTGGCTAAGCTGCCGGTTCTTACTGGTTACACCTACAAGAACTCGGTTGGCCAGGCGTTGATGTACCCGGATAACTCGCTGAGTTTGGTGGAGAACTTCCTTCGCCTGACTTTCGGCAACATGGCCGAACCTTACATTCAGAACCCAGTTATCACTCGCGCCCTTGACACCCTGCTGGTTCTCCATGCCGACCACGAGCAGAACTGCTCGACCTCGACCGTGCGTCTTGTTGGTTCTTCCAACGCCAACCTGTTTGCTTCGGTTTCGGCCGGCATCAACGCACTCAGTGGCCCGCTGCACGGCGGCGCCAACGAGGCTGTATTGGAAATGCTGCAGTACATCCACGATTCCGGTGAGAGTGTGCAGCGCTACGTGGAGCGCGTGAAGAACAAGGAAGACGGAATCCGTCTGATGGGCTTCGGTCACCGCGTTTACAAGAGCTTTGACCCACGCGCTCGAATCGTGAAGCAGATTGCAGATGAGGTTCTTGGCGAGCTGGGTATCAACGACCCTCTACTTGGAATTGCAAAGGAACTTGAGGCTGCAGCTCTGGCTGACGAGTACTTCGTGGCTCGAAAGCTATACCCAAACGTAGACTTCTACACCGGCGTCATTTACAAGGCGATGGGCTTCCCGCCTCGCATGTATACCGCCCTCTTCGCAATGGGTCGCCTGCCGGGCTGGATTGCCCACTGGCGCGAGATGATGACCGACCCAGCCACCAAGATCGGTCGCCCACAGCAGGTCTACATCGGTGAGCCACAGCGCAGCATCTAGCGCATCAGTGACTTAGAAATCCCCGTCGTTTCGGCGGGGATTTCGTCTTTCTGGCTTTCGGCCACCACTTGATTTGACCGGTCAAAACAAGGGGATTTCCCCCATGCTGGTACCTGCGCTGAGTGAAGATTTAAGCGGACATTGATTGCTGCGATATCACAGAGGGCAAGCGGCAGACGGTAATCCATGCATCGGGGGAGGCGAGATGATTTGGAGAAAATCGGGCACTAGTCTCCTGATCGGTTTGCTCGTCGGGGTGGTCGCATTTTCGGGGGTCACAGAGGCAAATGCGGCCGCCCCGATAGCTTCAATAGTCAATATCGAAAACTTGAAACTGATTTGTGAAAGCAACAAAATTTGCGCAAGTGTAGATGACTTCGAACTTCTCGATAACGGCAGTCAGGTGCTCTACCTGGCCAAATCCAGTGCCGCCATCAAAGGCAAGGCTGTTCAGTCACAAATCCGCGTAATGAGCCTTTCATCCGGCAAATTGGCCCCTGCACTCCTTGCCGGTAACGATGCGATCTCCTCTAAAAACCTCGCATCGGGAAGCAACTTGGGTGGAAGCAAAGTCACCGGCTTCGCCTCCTCAGAGGTCTCCAAGGTAATAGCCCTAACCATCCGCAACAGTTCTTCGATTACTGCCCCGGTTGCAAAAACACAGTTAGCGAATTCAGCGGCTGAAGCGGCACCCTGTGCCGTCGAGTATTTCTATGATCCAGCTACGCACGCCACCACAAACATCAATGAACTGTTATCCGATCAGGTTGGCCTTGACGGCTGCTTCGATGTGAAATCGGCGGTCTGGATTCCCAAAACAACCTGGCTCATGGTGGTTTTATCGGCCAACAACGGCGCCAACCGTTACTTTGAAATCCACTCCGCGACGGGCACCGTCATGGAAATTCAACAGGGCTACAGCAGCTACAGCAGCGATGGCATCTGCGCGGTTCCTTATCAGGAGCCCACCCCTTCGAGTTCCGTCGCAGCCGCAAGCGTTCGCGCGGGGCGACAGGCAAGCGCCGTAACCCCCGACGGTGGATTGGTAGCAAAACAGACTGATGTCATCCCGCTCAACGGCTGCGACCACATCATCTTTGTGAGGTCAATGTGGTCGGCTGGAAACCTGGTTCGTGCTGGCATCTACCTCGGTGATCTATCTGGGAACGAGGTCCTTTTGCGCGCATCGAGCTCGCCGATTTCCAGTTTGCGGATCACGGAAGACGGCTCCACTATCACCTGGCTCGAAGGTGGCAGTTGGGCTTTTCGGGCGAGTTTAAAGCTGAGCCGGTAAACGGGTTTAGTTATTCGGCGGCAACCAGCCAGAACACCGAGGTGTCACCGTAGTCCTTGCGGCTTTCTAGTTGATAGTCGGTTGGCCAGGACGGCTCATCCGTGCGCGAAGATCGCTCCACAATCACGGTGAATTCTTCGTGCAGGGCACTGCTCAGGTAGCCCAAAATGGTTTCTACCTCGTGGTTGGTTACCTCATACGGTGGGTCAATAAACACTAGGTCGAATTCGCTGTCCTCAAAACCGGCACTGCGCTCGCTCTGATGGTGTGCGAATGCCTTGGCGTCTTGGGCAACCACATTGCCATCGAATTGGCCGCCCTGTTTCAGGATCGACTTTCCCACCAGTTCCAGGTTGGTTCGGCAAACTCCCGCCGCAGCCTTGCTACTGTCAACCAAAATCACCGAGGACGCACCACGGCTCAGCGCCTCGAGGCCAAGTGCGCCGGTTCCTGCGAACAGATCTAGCACGCGGGCATTCTCAAGAACTTCCCAGTTCTCTAGGCGATTGAAGATACTCTCGCGAATGCGGTCACTGGTTGGGCGGGTGCTTTTGGCGGGGGAGGCTAGCTTGAGCGATCCGGCAAGGCCGCCGATGATTCTGGTCACGGCTAAAGGATACCGCCACGCGTTGGCTCAACAAATGATGGGTGGGCTAGGGCAAGATTGAATCATGCTGCTTCCGCTCACCCCGCTCGATCGCGTTCTCGGTGACCGTACGGCTAAGGCGTTTGCCCGCCACCTTGGTTTGAAAACTATCTCTGACCTGCTGCAACACTATCCCCGTCGTTACTACACCAGAGGTGAACTCACCCCGATTTCGCAAATCCCGGTTGGTGAAACAGCAACCGTGGTGGCAGCAATTGTGGACGCTAAAGAGCGCAGAATGAAGGGCAAGTCCGGGTCAATTCTGGAAGTGCGAATCACCGATGGCGACGGCATAATCACGCTCACTTTCTTCAACCAAGCCTGGCGTCTCAAGGATCTGCGCCCGGGTGCGCGAGGGCTGTTCGCAGGCAAGATCGGCGCATACAACGGCAACTTGCAACTCACGCACCCCGAGTATGAACTCTTCACCGAGGAGCTGGATGGCGACCGCGCAAAAGCCTGGGCCGAGCACCCCATCCCGATCTATCCAGCCGCCAGTGCTGTAACCACCTGGGCGTTGCAGCGCGCCATCGGGGTCGTGTTGGACACTATCGAGCCGATCACCGATGAGCTGCCGGCCACTGTCTTGGATTCCGAGAACCTCCTGGCTCTCGAAGATGCTCTGCGCAAGGTGCACCAACCCGAAAAGGCCGATGATTATTTGCGTGCACAGCAGACGCTGCGGGCGCACGAGGCTTTTGTCCTACAGGCAGCTTTGCTAAAACGTCGGGCCGAAAATGCGCATTTGACCTCGACGGCCCGTCCTGGCGTGGCTGGCGGAGCACTCGAAAGTTTCGATGCTTCGCTTCCATTTACCCTGACCGCGGGTCAGGTTCGGGTAGGCGCGGAAATTGCCGAGGATCTTGCTAAGTCGCACCCGATGAACCGACTTCTACAGGGTGAGGTGGGTTCCGGAAAGACGCTGGTTGCGCTGCGTGCCATGCTTACGGTTGCCGATAGTGGGGGTCAGTCAGCTGTGTTGGCGCCTACCGAGGTTTTGGCAAGTCAGCATTTCGCCAGTTTTGAAAAGGCACTCGGCCCAGAACTTTCAGCCAGATTGGGCCTTACCCTGCTGACCGGCCAGATGTCTCAGGCGGATCGCAAACGCGCCATGCTTCAGATTGTCAGTGGCAAGGCCCAACTAGTGGTGGGCACGCATGCCCTTATTGCCAACAAGGTTGAATTTTTCGACCTTGGCCTTACCGTCATAGACGAACAGCATCGTTTTGGTGTTGAGCAGCGCGAGGCGCTTCGCCTCAAAGGCAAGACTTCACCCCACGTGTTGACCATGACTGCCACCCCCATTCCACGCACCCTTGCGGTAACCGTTTTCGGTGACCTCGATGTCTCGACGCTCACCGAACTGCCAGGTGGGCGCCAGGGCATCACCAGTCACGTCGTGGAATTCGGAAAGCCCCATTTGGTGGCGCGCACATGGCAGCGCATCGCCGAGGAGTGCTCAGCCGGGCGCCAGGCCTTCGTCGTTTGTCCACGTATTGATGAAGACGATGCTGCTCCCGAACTGGTTGCCGCTGGAGGATCACTGGCGCTAGATGAAGAGAATCTCGACCAACTGCTGGCGCCAAAACCTAAGACTCCGATTGCATCTGCGTTGGGCATGGCGCAAGCCCTCAGTCGGAATCCAGTGCTTTCTGGGCTGACTGTCGAGGTGCTTCACGGCCGAATGTCAGGTGAAGAGAAAAACGCCGTCATGGGCAGATTTGCCGATGGAAAAACCCAGATTTTGGTAAGCACCACGGTGATCGAGGTTGGTGTAAACGTGCCAAATGCCACTGTGATGGTGGTGCTTGATGCCGACCGTTTCGGCGTTGCTCAGTTGCACCAGTTGCGTGGCCGCGTTGGGCGTGGGGAACACCCGGGGCTCTGCCTGCTACTGACTACCGCCGAAGAGGGCACCGACGCCCTGGAGCGAGTTCGAGCGGTGGCAGCTACCACCGATGGTTTTGAACTCAGCCAGATTGACCTGGAACTGCGGCGTGAGGGCGATGTCCTCGGTGATCGTCAGTCGGGTGGTCGTTCAGGTCTAAGGCTGCTTCGAGTGGTTAGGGATGCCGAACTCATTCAACGCATGCGAGTAGCAGTGGAACAGCTCTATAAGCATGACCCAACCCTCGAACAGCACCAGGCGTTGGCGCATACACTGGAGCGTCTTGATGAGGCTGCCGGAGAAAATCTGGCCAAGTCTTAGTTCTGGTTGCAAGGTAACCTTGTAGCCATGGCTGCAATCGCTGTTTATCCCGGATCCTTCGACCCCATAACCCTGGGGCATCTGGATATTGCTGCACGCGCGGCCAAAATGTTTGACGAGGTCCACATCCTGGTGGTTCACAATCCCGCCAAGGAACCGCGATTCAGCCTGGAGCAGCGTGTCGGTTTGATTGAGGCCAGCATCGCTGGGCTTCACCTACCTGCCGGCTCAAAGGTGGAGGTTGCAACCCTGCCAAGTGGTCTATTGGTCGACTATTGTCGCAGAGTTGGTGCCGCAGCGTTGGTGAAGGGCGTGCGGACCAACGTTGATCTGGATTACGAACTCCCAATGGCAACGGTCAACCGAGACCTAGCCGATGTCGAATCGATCTTCATACCGGCCGACCCGAAATTCGGCCACATCTCAAGCAGCCTGGTGAAACAGGTTGCAGACCTCGGTGGCGATGTCACCAAGTACGTTTCGGCAGTCGTAGCCACTGCCCTCAAAAACAGTTAGCAGGAAGAAAATGGCAGCTACTAAGCCTTTTGGCGTGCAGGTTCACGACTTGATGCACCGCCCGGGCACTATGCGCGAACTTGAGTTTGATGTGACCCTAGCCGAGGTTATGGGCGATGGCGCAATGACCATTCCAGCCGGTGCTGCTGTGGAGACTGACCTCAAGTTGGAGTCGGTTCACGAGGGAATTTTGGTGTCCGGTGAGGTTTTCGCCACCGCCATTGGCGAATGTTCTCGGTGCCTTGATGAACTTAAAACGCCTGTCGAGGTGGATTTTCAGGAACTTTTCGCCTATTCTGGAACAGAAGAAGATGACTTCACGGTTTCTGACGAGCAAATTGATCTGGAACCTGTCATCCGAGACGCGATAGTTCTCAGCCTTCCATTCCAGCCCGTATGCAGCCCAGATTGCCTTGGCTTGTGCGCGGAGTGTGGAGTAAAACTGGCAGAGAACCCAGAACACGTTCACGAACAGCAGGTTAATTCCCGCTGGTCAGAACTCCTGAAGTTTAAGGAAGAGTAGAGACATGCCAGTACCAAAGCGCCGCCTCTCGCGTAGCAACACCCGTCACCGCCGTTCGGCTTGGAAGGCCGCCGCTGTGACCCTGGTCAAGACCATCGAGAATGGTAAGACCGTTTACAGCCTGCCTCACCGCGCCAAGGTTGTTGAAGACTCGCAGGGCAACGCCCTGTTCATGGAGTACAAGGGCCGTAAGGTCGCCGACGTCTAATTGACGCTGGCGGAACGGTATGGATTCCACCGCGTTTAGCATCCAGCCGCTCATCGAGCGTCTAGGTGTACCGGTAGATCTCCAGCTCCTAACCCAAGCACTAACCCACCGCTCGTACGCGTACGAGCATGGCGGCACACCCAACAGTGAGCGTCTAGAGTTTCTAGGCGACTCGGTGTTGGGTTTTGTCGTTACCGAGCACATTTATCGCACGCTCCCGGATCTCTCCGAGGGTGAGCTGACCAAGGTGAAAAACTCGGTGGTGAGCGAAAAGGCGCTATCGGTTGCCGCTAAGGAGCTGGGGCTCGGACAGGTGCTGCTGCTTGGCAAAGGTGAGGAGCTCACCGGCGGACGAAACAAGCCAAGCCTGCTCTGTGACGCCTTCGAGGCGGTACTGGGTGCAGTGTTGCTCTCAGTCGGTTTCGAAGCGGCCCACGCGATGGTCGAACGCTTCGTTTTTCCATTCTTGTCCGACCCGGATGCGTTGCGCTTTCATTCGGACCCTAAGACCAGCATCCAAGAACTGGCGCTTGCCAAATCCCTCGGAGCCGTGCGCTACGAGGTGACTCACGAGGGCCCGGATCACAATCGCGTTTTCCACGCCGTGATCTTTGTAGGCGAGGTCGCCCAGGCCGAGGCCGATGGCAAGACCAAGAAGGCCGCCGAAACAGCCGCCGCCGAGATTGCGTTGACCGAATTGCGAAAGCCTAGAAACTAATGCCTGAACTTCCAGAGGTGGAGACTGTTCGTTCCGGTCTTGCACCGGAGCTCACGGGTGCCCAAATCGACTCAGTCGAAATACTCGATGCCCGGAGCCTAAAGCGCCACCAAGGTGGACCTACCGACTTCGTTCAAAATCTGGTTGGCCGCAGGGTGCTAGGTGTGGTTCGACGAGGAAAGTTTCTATGGTTGCCGTTGGAACCACGGGCGACGGACAACGAATTTGACTCGACACTCCCTGCCGGAAATTCCCGCCCGCTGGCGTTGGTTGGTCACCTCGGAATGAGTGGTCAGATGCTGTTGCGTGACGCCGGGGCTGCGCCAGATAAGTTGACCCGCGTCATCCTGCATTTCACCAACTCAAAAGGTGAACACTTGGAGTTTAGGTTCGTGGATCAGCGCATTTTTGGTTCCCTGGCCATAGATGTATTGATTCCAACTGCCGATTCCAAGCCCGGAGGTTTCAGCGCAGGCGTGGGAGCAGGTTCTTGGTGGGAAAACTTGATTCCGGAGTCAGCAGCGCACATCGCTCGGGACCCTTTGGATCCTGATTTTGATGACGCCAAGGTCTTGGCCAAGCTGCGCACCAAGTCCACCGGAATCAAGCGGGTATTGCTTGATCAGGGACTGTGGAGTGGCATCGGCAACATCTATGCCGATGAAACCCTTTGGGCCACCAAACTGCACTACGACCAGCCAGCCAACACGGTTAGCCTGGCTAAATCCAAGGAAATCCTTTCGACGGTTCGACAGATTTTGGCACGCGCGGTTGCCGTCGGTGGCACGTCTTTTGATGACCAGTACAAGAACGTCAACGGCGAGAGTGGTTACTTCGAAATCTCACTAAATGCCTACGGTCGTTCCGGCACCCCGTGTGCGCGCTGTGGCACACCGATTATTCGAGAAAACTGGGCGAATCGGGGAAGCCACTTCTGCCCAAAGTGCCAGCGAGTAAACCGGTAGGGTAGTTAGTTACGGGGGCAGGTTAGTGGTGCCTAAAAAGCCGCGATAACCTCAGCCCGGTCATCTACTTACTGTCGGAATATCAATCAGATTTAGAGCCATAGGAGGTCTAAGACTTTGTATCTAAAGAGTCTTACCCTCAAGGGCTTCAAATCTTTTGCTACGCCGACCACCTTCGCCTTTGAACCGGGCGTCACCTGTGTGGTTGGCCCGAACGGTTCCGGCAAATCAAACGTTGTTGACGCCCTCGCCTGGGTTATGGGTGAACAGGGTGCCAAAACTCTGCGCGGCGGCAAGATGGAAGACGTAATCTTCGCCGGCACCACCACCAAGGGTCCGCTGGGTCGTGCCGAAGTTCAACTGACCATCGATAACTCGGATGGTGCGCTTCCCATTGACTACACCGAGGTCACAATCTCGCGAACCATTTACCGAAATGGTGGCAGTGAGTACGCCATCAACGGCGAAGGTTGCCGACTGCTGGACGTTCAGGAATTGCTTTCTGATAGCGGTCTAGGCCGTGAGATGCACGTCATCGTTGGTCAGGGCCAGCTGGACTCGGTGCTGAAGGCAACCCCGGAGGAACGCCGCGGTTTCATTGAAGAAGCCGCTGGCATTCTCAAGCATCGTCGCCGCAAGGAAAAAACCGAGCGAAAGCTCGAGGCCATGCAGGTAAACCTCACGCGCCTTTCCGACCTAGCCGGCGAGGTTCGTCGCCAACTCAAGCCGCTTAGCCAACAGGCCGAGACCGCGCGCCAAGCCCAGGGCATTGCCTCGACCCTACGCGATGCCAAGAGTCGAATCTATGCCGCCGAATTGGTTTCGCTTCAGCAAGCCGTTGACGAAACCGCAGACTCCGAGGCCGAACGCAAGGCAGAGCGAACCATTCTTCAGACCGTGCTGGAGGAAAATCAGGGCAGGCTGCAGCACCTCGAGGCAGCCCAGGTTTCCACTCAGGTCGATCAGGCGCGAAACCTGGCTTACCGCTTCGACTCGGTGGCCGAACGCTATCGTTCGCTACTGAACATGGCCAGCCAGCGCGTGACTTTGCTGAGCGGTCAAAACAACATCGCAAACAACTTGGCAGACCCAGCTCAGTTTGAGACTCAGGCTCAGGAATCCGCGGCCGAAATCATCCAGCTGGAAGAACTAGTCGCATCGTTGCGGGTACGCCTTGGTGCCGCAGACCTGGCGAAGAACGCCTGTCGCGATGCGCTGGAAGCCTTTGACGCCGAAGTTGCCGAACAGAGCGCACTGATCAGCAAGTTTGATCTAGAACTAGGCCGACTTTCCAATGAGGCAGCGGTTGCAGAGAGCCGCCTGGCTTCCTTGCGCGACGAGGTCTTGCGTCACGAACAAGCGCTGGCTAACGCCACCGAGCGTGCCACCGTAAGCGCCCAAGAATTTGAGGACCTTGAGTCTGCGCTTCAAACCGGACACCAGTCGGATTCAAATCAGTTTGAATCGCTTTACGAAGCCGCTCAGCAATCGGTGCTTCAATCCCAGGCCGCAATCGATGCTCTGCGCGACGACTTGCACGAGCAGGAGCGCAGTCGCGACTCGCTGTCGGCCCGTCGAAGTGCCTTGAACCTAACCTTGGATCAAAAAGATGGCGCTAACACTCTTACTGCCGCAGGGCTCAAGGGTATTCGTGGTCTCATCGCCAACCATATGAAGATTCAGCCGGGATTCGAAGTTGCAGTCGCAGCTGCACTTGGTTCGCTGGCGGATGCCATCATCGCCGAAGACCGTGAGGCTGGGCTGGACGCGCTGGCTCACCTAAAACAGACCGACGGTGGTCGCGTTGAGCTGGTCGTGGCAGACATTGAGGTTGTCGGCCGCGCAAAGTCGGTTGTTGTGGCCGGCGCCCGCAGCGCAACCGAAGTAGTTTCCGCTCCTAGCGGCATTCTGGCCCTGCTTGAAAACGTATTTATTGCCGATGATTTGGCCGCCGCGAAAAAGCTGTTCGCCACCGAAAAATCTGCTTCCGACTTCACAGTAATCACACTGGACGGAGATGTACTTAGCCGCAACATCCTGCGCGGTGGTTCGGGACGAAAGACCAGCAAGGTGGAGTTGGTTGCAGAGCGAGATGCCGCGGAAACCGCGCTGGCTGCCGCCAATGATCGAATCGAGAAACTTCGAGCCGACTTGGCGGAAGCCAGGGGAGCAAATGAGGCGGCACGCGAAACCGAGCGCCAGGCTCTGGCAGCCCTAAAAGAGCACGACAGTCAGCTGGCTGCCAATGCGGAGCGCCTAGGGCGTTTGCGCGTCCAAGCCGAAGCCGCAAAGGCCGAGGCAGACCGCCTTGCCGTGGTTGCAGCGGCTGCAGCGGCCAGTATCGAGGAATCCGAGGCCAAACTTGCAACCGCTGTCGCTGCCCACGATGCTTTTGCAGCTCAAGAGCGGCCGCAACTAGACCTAGCCGATCGTGCCGCACTGGTGGCAAACCTGGAACAGGAACGCCAGGCGGAACTGGACATTCGCATCGAACTCGGTGCGGCGCAGGAGCGCCTGCGCGTGGAGAAAGAACGAGTTATCCTGCTGGGTCGACAGGTCTCCGATGCCGCGGCAGCTCAGGAACGTGCGCGCGTAGCCCTTGCACAGCAGCAGGCCAAACTCGCCGCCGCAAATCGCGTGCTAGAGGTAGTGCCTGGCATTTTGGAACACCTCGCAACTCGAGCCAACCTGGCCAAGGTGAATCTGCACGAGCTCGAGAGCGCGCGCGCCAATCAGAACGCGGAACTGGTGCGCCTGCGCGGCGAGACCGCCGAAATTCAGATGAAGCTTGCTGCTCTAACCCAGAGCGTTCACGACATCGAGTTGGCAAACCACGAAAAGCGCCTGAACCTTGCTAATCTCGCCTCGAAGGCATACGACGAGCTGGGTCTTCAGCAGGATGTCTTGGTCGCAGAATACGGACCAGCGATCCCAGTACCGGTAGATAATGGCACCGAGGGTGAAACTCAGCCGTTCGACCTTGATCACCAGCGCAGCCGACTTGCAAATGCCGAACGCCTCCTGGAGCGACTCGGCCGCGTTAACCCACTCGCGCTTGAAGAATTTGCTGCTCTTGAGCAGCGCCACAAATTCCTTACCGAGCAGCTTGAAGACCTAACCAAGACCCGCAAGGATCTGGTTCAGATCATCGAGGAGCTTGATGTGAAGATGCAAACCATTTTTGCCGAGGCCTTTGAAGATACTCGAAATGCATTCGAGCAGGTATTCCCAGTGCTTTTCCCAGGTGGCAGCGGCAGTATTTTCCTCACCGACCCTGAGAATCTCTTGACCACCGGTTTGGAAGTCAACGTCAAGCCCGCAGGCAAGCGCATTGAGCGCCTGAGTCTGCTTTCCGGTGGTGAACGCTCGCTCGCTGCGGTTGCGCTGCTCATCGCAATCTTCAAGGCTCGCCCTTCGCCGTTCTATGTCATGGACGAGGTTGAGGCGGCACTGGATGATGCAAACCTCGGGCGTTTGCTTCAGATCTTCCAGGACCTTCGCACTAGTTCGCAGTTGATCATCATTACCCACCAGAAGCGCACCATGGAGATTGCGGATGCGCTCTACGGTGTTTCGATGCGCCAAGACGGCATTTCGGCGGTCGTTGGCCAGCGGATCGGGGCTAGCGCCTAATGGCATTCGAGTGGTTCAAAAAGGTAAAGGACAAGGTCGCCTCGGCCATCGCGGATGTCCCCGAAGTCGACGTGGACGCGCCCGCTGTCGCAGCAGTTGAAACGGTTGTTGAATTGCCAGCAGTGGCACCGCAAACTGTCGCCAGCGTCCCTCAGCCACAGCCCATGCCGGTTGCAGAGCCCGAACCGGTTGCAGAGCCCGAACCGGTTTCAGAACCCGCACCAGCCCCAACACAGGCAGTAGCCGCGCCTAAAGTGGCAGCCGCTGAGGAGCCGAAACTCGAGGTCGGCCAGCGCTCGTTTGCCAGCCGAATTCGTTCGCTGTTTACCGGTGTTCAGTTTGACCCGACCAACCTCGATGACCTCGAAGACATCCTGCTCTTAGCCGACTTCGGCGTGGATGCATCCGAGGAGATCGTTGTCGAGGTTAAAAGGCTTGCCGCCGCTGTCGGCGCTAAAACCGAGCGTGAACTGAAAAACATTCTGATTTCGGTGCTGACCAATCGCCTCGAAGTCCCCGGCCGCGAACTCAGCCTAAACGGCGAAAAATTGCCTTACGTTTTTCTAGTCGTAGGCGTAAACGGAGTTGGCAAGACCACGACCATTGGCAAGCTATCGGCCTGGCTGGCTGAAGGTGACTGGCAGGTAGTCATCGGTGCCGCAGACACCTTCCGTGCCGCCGCCGTTGAACAGGTTGCCACCTGGGCCAAACGCGCTGGCGCAAAGCTTGTAGGCCCGGAACGTGAGGGCCAGGACCCGGCATCGGTCGCTTACACCGCGGTGGAGACCGCGGTAGCAGACCAGGCAGATATCGTGATTGTTGATACCGCCGGTCGCCTGCAGAACAAGCTGAACCTGATGAGCGAGCTTTCCAAGATTCGTTCGGTGGTGGAAAAGACAGTTCCGGTATCGGAGGTTTTGCTGGTGATTGATGCAACCACCGGACAAAACGGACTACAGCAAGCCAAGGCGTTTGCCGAGGTGGCTCAGGTGACTGGTGTTGTCCTCACCAAGGTTGATGGAACAGCCAAGGGCGGCATCGTTTACGCCATTCAGCGTGAACTGGGAATTCCGGTTAAGTTAATCGCCTTCGGTGAAGGTATTAATGACTTCGCGTTTTTTGAGGCCGACGAATTTGCTCGCGGCCTGGTTGGCTAGTAGCCGCAACTAACTACAGCGCAGATTCGATAGTCGTGTTGGCAAAGGGGAAGCCGATGGATGCTGGGGGAGCGCTACTAGAACGACGGGTTCGACGGTTGGCGAAGCAGACCCAAATTGCTGTTTCCAACCTGCGCCTAAAAAACCCAGAGAGCTTGCACGACGCGAGAGTAGCCTTGCGCCGACTTGAATCCGTGCTGCACGAACTGGGCTGGATATTTATCGACCTAAACGAAGTTCACGAGATAACCAGTCGCCTTCGGAAGCTAAGCAATCGTCTGCAACAATTTAGAGATCTGACTGTGGTTTCGGACATCTTGAACGAATTTCAGAAAACCGAGTCGACACAGACAATGGATCAGCTGGTGACCATCGGTCTGCGACTAGGAACCACGCAAGATCGCGAGCACGCCAAAGTTAGGCGATTGGTTCGCACCCGCGATCACTTGCGAGCGATCAAAGTGATTCGTAAGCGGGTTTCCAAACTGAAAGTAGTCCAGGGGAGAGCAGAGCAAATCGACTTAGCCCTGGAGGACTATCTGGAATCCAGCGAAAACATCCTGAGGCGTGCGCTTTCCAATATTGATTACCAGGCAGAGACCGGCAGAAACCTTCATAAACTGCGTGTCAGGGTTAAGCGGGCACGTTACGTTGCCGAGTTCGTTCGAACCAGCCGCGTTGCCAACGACGATACTTTCTTTGGCCGACAGCAAGTTGCGTTGGAATATTCCCCTATTCAGGGTCAACTGGGACGTATTCATGACCTGATGGTCTTCGATGCCTGGCTTGAGCGCAAAGCAGGCAAAAGGACGTCATTGCGGGCGGCCGTTAGGTTACTAAACGGTAGAAGTGCGCGTGCGCAGCAACTGGCACGCCAGGCGCTCGCCCAAATGCCTTGGTAGGCTAATTTCTCCACCCAAACGAGGAGTACCGTGTTCGGTAATTTGTCTGATCGCTTGGCGCAAACCTTTAAAAACCTGCGCACCAAGGGCAAACTGACCCCTGCCGACATCGACGCCACCCTGCGCGAGATTCGACGGGCATTGCTCGAGGCAGACGTTGCTCTAGAGGTTGTTAAGGAATTCGTTGGCGCTGTGCGTGAACGCGCTCTCGGTGATGAGGTTAACCAGGCCCTGAACCCTGCCCAGCAGGTTGTCTCGATTGTCAACGACGAGCTCATCAAGATTCTCGGTGGCGAACCTCGTCGCTTACAGTTTGCCAAGCAACCTCCAACCGTCATCATGCTGGCAGGTTTGCAGGGTAGTGGTAAGACCACCCTCGCGGGAAAGCTCGCAAACTGGCTCAAGACTCAGAACCAGACGCCTCTGCTGGTCGCGGCCGACCTTCAGCGTCCAAATGCGGTAAACCAGCTTCAGGTGCTCGGTGAGCGCGTTGGTGTTCCGGTATTCGCGCCGGAACCCGGCAACGGCGTTGGCGATCCAGTTCGCGTTGCCAAGGATGCAATCGAGTACGCCAAAAAGCAGCAGTTCACGATGGTTCTGGTGGACACCGCCGGCCGCCTCGGCATCGATGAAGAGATGATGCAGCAGGCTCGCGATATTCGCGATGCCGTGAACCCAGATGAGGTGCTGTTCGTCATTGACTCCATGGTGGGTCAGGATGCGGTCAACGTTGCCAAGGCATTCGAAACTGGCGTGGGAATCACCGGTGTAGTTCTGACCAAGCTGGATGGCGACGCCCGCGGTGGTGCGGCGCTGTCGGTTGCTTCGGTCACCGGTAAGCCAATCATTTTCTCCTCAACCGGTGAAGGCATCGACGCCTTCGAACCGTTCTACCCGGACCGCATGGCCAGTCGCATCCTTGATATGGGTGACGTCATCTCGCTCATCGAGCAGGCGCAGCGCGCATTTGACGCCGATGAAGCCAAGGCCATGGCCGAGAAGATGGCCAAAAACCAGTTCACGCTGGAAGACTTCATGGAGCAGATGCAGCAGCTCCGCAAGATGGGCTCTATGAAATCGTTGCTTGCAATGATGCCTGGTGCCGGTGCAATGCGCGAGCAGATCGAAAACTTCGATGAGCGTGAGATTGACCGCACCGAGGCCATCATTCGTTCCATGACTCCAACCGAACGCCGTGATCCCAAGATTCTCAACGGCTCTCGCCGTCTGCGCATTGCAAAGGGCTCGGGTATGACAGTCACCGATGTCAACTCGCTGGTAAACCGTTTTGAGCAGGCCGCCAAGATGATGAAGACCATGCAAAAAGGTGGCGTTCCTCAGGGCATGCCTGGCATGCCGGCCGGAATGGGTGGCATGGGCATGGGTGGCGCGAAGGCGAAAGCCAAGGGCAAGGACAAGAAGAAGGGCTCTAAGAGCGGCAATCCAGCAAAGCGCGCCGCAGACGAGGCAGCTCGTCTAAGTGGCGCCAAGCCAACGTCTGGCGAAGCAGGAAACGGTTCGGCTTTCGGTCTTTAGACTGGCGCTAAGCCGGTTTTTCTGGCAAAATAGGACGGTATCTTTGTGCCCGACCCTCTATCGGTGCAGCAGATAACCCAGAGCTTGCTATCGAGTGTGCCCCCACGCTCACGGTAGAACGTTCGCCCCAATAAAAATCAAAGGAAAATTGTGGCTGTAAAAATTCGCCTGAAGCGCATGGGCAAGATCCGCGCGCCTCACTACCGCATCGTTGTTGCCGACTCCCGCACCAAGCGTGATGGCCGTGTGATCGAGGAAATCGGTCGCTACATCCCGGGCACCAACCCATCGACCATCGAGGTTAACTCGGACCGCGCCCTTTACTGGCTCGGTGTTGGCGCACAGCCAACCGAGCAGGTCGAGGCAATCCTGAAGCTCACTGGTGACTTCCAGAAGAGCAAGGGTGACAAGAACGCCAAGAACGTTGTTAAGCCTGTCGAGCCAAAGGCCGTTTTCGTGGCCGACGCCGCCAAGAAGACCGTTCTGAAGCCAAAGGCTGAGATCAAGGTCGAGGCACCAAAGGTCGAGGAGGCTCCAGCAGCCGAGGCTGAGGTTACTGAGGCAGTTGCCGAGGAGACCGAGGCAGCAGTTGAGGCTCCAGCAGCAGAGGTTGAGGCTCCAGCAGCCGAGGCCGAAGCAGTAGCCGAAGAGGCTTAGTAGTCGTGCTAGCTGTTGCGCTCGAACACCTGGTCAAGGGAATCGTCGACCACCCGGAAGACGCCTCGGTGCAGGAACGTCACACCTCGCGGGGAGACCTGCTTGAGGTTTACGTTCACCCTGAGGACCTTGGCCGCGTGATCGGGCGCAACGGCCGCACCGCAAATGCTCTCCGCACCGTCATCAAGGCGTTGGCGGATGGCAAGCAGGTTCGCGTAGACGTGGTGAAGACCGATTAGTAGGTCCACCCAGCTGCGCGTAGGCCGCCTGCTCAAAGCACACGGCCTAAAGGGTGCTATCAAGCTTGAGCTTTACACCGATAGCCCAAACGAACGCTTTGTTCCGGGAGCGGTTTTTGAACTGCAGGTCCCGCAAGATTCTCCTTGGTTCGGCAAGACCGTAACCGTCACCGAGTTGCGTTGGTACAACCACGCACCGGTAATTTTCCTTGAAGGCATCACCGATCGCACTGGCGCAGAGTCGCTTATCAAGGCGATCCTGCTGCTTGACACCGATGCCGACAAACTTCCTGAAGAAGACGACGCCTGGTATGACCACCAGTTGGTTGGCCTGCGAGTTCTTCGTGACGGAGTGGACGTTGGTGAGGTTGTGCGCGTTGAGCACATGCCCGCGCAGGACCTGCTCATCATCAAGCACAATGACCGCGAAGTCATGCTGCCATTCGTCAAGAGCATGGTTCCGAACCTGGATATCGCTGCGGGTACGGTAACCGTGAACCCACCAATCGGTATTTTTGAGGATGTTCTGCCTGAACTGGCGACTCCCGAACCTGCCCAGCCCGCTGATGCCTCGGATGATTCCGAAGATGAGGCAAATGCAGCTTCGGCCGCCGATTCTGGTGCCGCGGCGAGCGAAGAGTAAACCGAATAGGCAATCATGCGCATCGACGCAATCAGTATCTTCCCCGACTATTTCTCGGCGCTTGATCTTTCGCTTCTTGGTAAAGCCCGCGACAAGGGACTTATCGAATTCCAGGCACACGATTTGCGAGCCTGGACCACAGACAAACACAAGACGGTTGACGATACTCCCTATGGCGGCGGCGCAGGCATGCTTATGAAGCCGGAACCTTGGGGCCTAGCGCTCGACGAGATTCTGGGTGTTTCTGAGACTTCCGATGAGCTCTCCGATGCCACCGTCATCTTCACCAGTCCGGCAGGCGACGTCTTCAACCAAGAAATCGCCTATGACTTGGCGAAGGAGAGCCGGTTGGTGTTTGCCTGTGGTCGATATGAAGGCATCGATCAGCGAGTGATTGACTACGCGGCGACCAAGGCCAAGGTTCGCCTACTTTCCATCGGTGACTATGTTTTGAATGGTGGCGAAGTAGCGGCCATTGCCATGACCGAGGCGATTGCACGACTCATTCCAGGTGTTATTGGTAATGCGGAGAGTCTTGCCGAAGAGAGCCACTCGGGCGAAGGTTTGCTGGAATATCCTTCCTACACCAAGCCTTCAACTTGGCGCAGCATGGAGGTTCCGGAGGTATTGCTGAGCGGAAACCACGCTCGCATTGCCGCATGGCGTTACCAGCAGCAGGTGGAACGAACTCGTCGTGTTCGTCCGGATTTGCTGCCACCGGAAGCCGAAATTTAGACCTCCCGGTCCGACTCTGACTAGCGATTACAGCTGAGGTCTTTGCCTTGGCGGCCCATCTGTGGCAAGATGGACAGGTTGAACTCATCAGTTTGAACACTGCCGCAGGGGCGTTCGAAGAGTTCCAATCCCGATAAATATGTTGTCGTAGACCTGCGTGCCGCGACAGAAATGGTCTAGAAAATGCACATTCTTGACGTTGTAGATGCTGCCAACCTGCGCAGCGACATCCCAGCTTTCCGTGTTGGTGACACCGTAAAGGTTCACGTAAACATCATCGAAGGTAACCGCAGCCGTGTTCAGGTTTTCCAGGGCGCAGTAATCCGTCGCTCGGGCCACGGTGTTCGCGAGACCTTCACCGTTCGTAAGATCTCCTTCCAGGTAGGCGTAGAGCGTACCTTCCCAGTACACAGTCCAGTTCTCGAGAAGATCGAGGTTGTTTCGCGCGGTGACGTCCGTCGTGCCAAGCTGTACTACCTCCGCGAACTGCGCGGTAAGAAGGCGAAGATCAAGGAACTCCGCGACAACGCTTAAGTCACTTCGAAGACCGGACTTTAAGCCGGTCGGGATAAACTGACTAAATGACGAACACCGGACTCCCAGAAGGCGAAAGCCGTTCTCGGTGGGTCCGGTTTCGCAATTCCGAGGGAAAAACATCAAACGTGCGTAAGTTGCTCAAGAATCCAGTCGTTGCCTTCATCGTCGACATCCTCACGATTGTGGCAACCGCGCTGGTTTTATCGCTGCTCATCAAGACCTTCCTGATTCGCTCGTTCTACATCCCTTCGGGTTCGATGCTCAACACGCTGCAAATCAATGACCGCATCGTGGTCAACGAACTGGTTCCAAATGTCGTTCCAATTGAGCGTGGTGACGTGGTCGTTTTCCGCGATCCGGGAGGCTGGTTGGGCGCGGTTGACACCAAGCAGGTACCTTTCACCACACAGGTTGCGGATTGGTTCCTCAGCTCGTTCGGTGTGACCGCTCCAGATTCCGACGTGCACCTGGTTAAACGGGTTATCGGCATTGCCGGAGACCACGTGGTTTGCTGCGACGCCAACAAGAAACTGACCATCAATGGCATTGCTATCACCGAGCCGTACATCGCTGACAACCAAGACCCTTCTGACGTCAAGTTTGACGTCACCGTGCCAGCGAATAGCATCTGGGTCATGGGTGACAACCGCGGTAATAGCGAAGACTCGCGATTCCACCAGGACCTACCTAGCAAGGGATTCGTCAACTACAAGTACATTGTTGGCCGTGCATTCGTAATCACCTGGCCGTTCAACCACTTTGGCTGGCTGGACAACTTCTCTAGTGTCTTCCAAAACGTTTCCAACGCTAAGCCTTGAGCAGGCTGAGTTTGATCTCGGTGCCCGGTTTGTAATCGGCATTGACGAGGTTGGACGTGGGGCTTTGTTTGGGCCGGTAACCGTAGGTGTAGCCGTTCTTGAGGTTGATAAGCACGGTGGGGCTGTAGCCGGTTCTGAAAATGCCTGGCCATCCGCCTTGGCAGATTCCAAACTGATGTCAGAAAAGGCGCGCGAGGCGACTTTCACTCCAGTCGGTGAGTGGGTGAGTGCCTGGGCTGTTGGCAGCGCCAGCAACGAGGAAATCGATCGCCTGGGCATAACCGCTTGCCTTGCCTTGGCTGCACGTAGAGCCATTCAAGATTTGCACACCGAGATTCGGGCAAAGATCGCTGCAGCACCCGGCTCGGCCCTCGCTATTCTCGACGGTTCGCACAACTGGCTCGGTGACACCCTGGGTCCGGTCGCTGTCAAGGTGCAGACCAAGGCCGACCGCGACTGTGTCTCGGTGGCCGCGGCATCGGTTCTGGCAAAGGTTACCCGTGATCGGGCCATGGTTGATTTGAGTCGGCAGAAGCCGGCTCTGGAGGCTTATGGGATTGCCGGTAACAAAGGATATTCCTCCCAGCAACACATAGATGCGCTTCGAGAGTTGGGTCCAACTGTCCTTCACCGCAAAACTTGGCTGACGCGGATACTGGCGGAAGACGCGCTTTTCTAGCGTTTAGACTTTCCCCATGGACGAGAACGAATACGACGAACTGGATCGACAGGCCGAACAGGCGTTGATGCGCGAGTTTCGGGACGTTCTTGGCACTTTTAAGTACTTGGTTGAGACCGAGCGCAGGCTTTATTTGGCCAATGAGGTCGAGTTCAACAGAGTCGACACTCCCACCGATTTCTACTTCGAGCTGAAACTTGGCGATGTCTGGGTTTGGGACATGAATCGCCAAGACAGATTCATCAAGCAGGTCAGTGTCCGCACCTTTAAAGACGTGAACATTGAAGAGCTTGAGAGTGGCTTCCAACTTCCTAAAGACCTCAAAGTTGGCGAATAATCTGATTTAGCAGTGCCTTGATGGCCAGATAATCCACAGATTCTGACCGTTGCCAACTGCTGGGCATTCCCGCTCGGCACTGTGGTCTAGTGACTAAATCTAGACAGTGGCTGGGCCGCTATGGCGAGGATCGAGCAGCCGAATACCTGGTTGGTCAGGGCTACCAAATCCTGGACCGAAACTGGCGGAACACCGAAGGGGAACTCGATATCGTCGGCATCAAGGCCGCAACCTTGGTGTTTATTGAGGTCAAAACCCGCACCAGTAACTTTTCCGGTAGCCCACTCGAGGCAATAACTAAAGCCAAACTGACAAAGTTGCGGCGTTTAGCCGCCAGTTGGTGTGCGCAGCGTCAGGTAGCGAATTCGCAGGTGCGTTTCGACGCCATCGCGGTTCTGGTTCATCACGGAACTGTTTCGGTGGAACACCTAAAGCAGGTCATCTGATGACTCTTGCAAAAACCTTTGGCATCGGGCTTTTTGGGCTTACCGGAACCGTGATTGAGGTTGAAGCCGATATTTCGTCTCAGCTACCTGCATTCCAACTTGTCGGACTTCCGGATGCCTCGCTCACCGAGGCCACCTCACGAGTTCGAGCCGCCTGTACCAATAGCGGGCACGCCTTTCCCTCAAAAAAGGTCGTGGTTAACCTTTCACCGGCCGCAGTACCCAAGTCTGGCTCCGGATTTGATCTGGCAATCGCTCTTGCGGTTCTAGTCGCCATGGAGGCGGTACCAGCGGCTGCCATAAGCGACAAGTGCTTCATCGGCGAACTGGGGCTGGATGGTTCGATTCGACCGATTCCGGGTGTGTTACCGATGACAGTTGCGGCGCGCAATGCCGGCTTTCGGCACGTGGTAGTTCCAGTGGGGAATCTGGTCGAGGCGCGGCTGGTTGATGGAGTAACGGTTTCAGGCGCAGCCTCGTTAGCCCAGGTGATTGGC
>Ga0228699_1000352_pt1 | contig 37346 bp, 34 predicted proteins | sample McNCre217_Aug_MG_FD_178016 | JGI IMG/M metagenome (GOLD analysis project Ga0228699, IMG submission 178016) | Freshwater microbial communities from McNutts Creek, Athens, Georgia, United States - 2-17_Aug_MG | ecosystem: Environmental > Aquatic > Freshwater > Creek | place: USA: Georgia... | reverse complement strand
TGAAACCCAGAATGCCATTGCACAAGCTGTCGACCGTTTGGCTCAGCAGATGGACAAACAACTGGGGTGTGAGCCTCAGAGCTTTGCGGTGGCAAAGAACGAAGCGGGTCAGCTCATGTTGAACGCGGGTGGCAAGGCTGGGTTGCGCGTTGGTGATAAATTGATGCTTGCGGATCCACGTGTGTTGCCCGCACATGCGTTAGAAGCCGGATCGCTTGACTCTGCCGTGTTGGCAGAGGTTAAATCAGTGACCGCCTACCAAGCCCAAATCAAGCAAGTGGCAGGTCGGTCGCAAAAATTTCAAGGTCAATGGGTCGCATGGCCCTACACCTACTGAGCTGTATGAATTGGAGAAAAGCATGAAGCCGCTGTTGGCCTTACGACGCATGAGCGGGTGGATGGCACTGGCGATCTTGCCCGCTGTATCTTTGGCCGTGGCGCCCGCGGGTTCTACCTACAAGGTGCAGTCAGGCGATACGCTCGATAAAGTGGTGCGTCAAACCATGGGTGACAGCCCTTTGAAGCCTGAGCTGCTGCGCCAAGCTTTCATGCAACAAAATCCTCAGGCGTTTTCCAAAAGTGCGCCGCGTACGCTGGTGGTGGGTGCGGTGTTGACCGTGCCCAACCATGACGATGTCTTGCGGTTTCACATGAGTCAAGTCAAGCAAGGTCAGGCTGTTGGCGCAGGGCGCGCCATGGGCGCGGGCTATGGCGTCACCGACATGAACACGAACGAGCGCAAAAACTGGGTGCGCTTCCCTTAAAGCACATCATGGCTTTGCTCGGTCCTGAGGGTGTGAGCCATATTCCTCGCGTGGCGCCTGTCCATCTGGAAATGCGCGTGGCCTATGTGGAGGCACCGGTGGCACGGCAACTCGGCTTGCACGATGGCCAAATTGTGCAAGCCACCGTGGCCGTTCGGCAAGACCAGCTCAAACTTGTGCTCAACGAGCATGTGTTCAATTTACCGCTTTCGCCCTATATCAAAGAGGGCGACATTGCACAGCTTCGTGCCCAATTGCTGCCTAGCGGACAGTGGACTTTGCAATTGCTACACAGCGGCAGTTTTGCAGGCTCCGACGTCCATGCCGGTCTTCAAACGCCTGCGCCATCACGCTTAACCACCTTGTTGTTCCAGCCTGGAGGATTTGCCAGTTGGTTAAGTTTGTTGCAGCCCGGCGTCTTGGAGTCGTTGGTCCCTGCGGGCAACACCGATTTGAAAAACCGCATCCATGCCCAGCGTTTGAGCATGGCCAGCTTGCAGCCCCAGCTTTTGCGCCGTTGGGTTTTGGGACACAGCAAATCAGGCGAGGCCAATTTGTTGGATGGCGTCACGCTGGAGGACGACACCAAAGCCCTGCTGCGCTTGCTGATGGATGACCGACAGCGCGCTGGTTTGGACGAAGGTGGCAGCAAAGAAGTTTTGCACCGCGCTTTGGACGAGGTGGAAGGGGCCCAAGCGCAAGCGGCGAAAAACTGGCAAAACGGGGATTTGAATTTGGCATTTGTGATTCCGTTCAAAGACGCCGACCCACTGGAGATGCAGTTCGAACGCCAAGGCAATAAGCCTGGGCAACCTAAAAATCCGCTGGTGGTCAACATGCACACCAAGAGCCGTGTGCTGGGTGAGGTTTGGCTTAAAACCAGCATCACCGACCATGCCCAGGTGGACTTGACCATGTGGGCACTCAAGCCAGACATTGCAGAGCAAGCCCGTTTCAATGCCAGTGAGCTGACCTATGAGCTTGAAAATGCAGGTTTGGTGCTGACGCGTTTTCAGGTCTTCAATGCAGCGCGTCCCAGCGCCTCAGAAACTCGTCAACCACCGCCACACGGTGCTTTGGTAGACACGCAGGCTTGACGCTGATGGCCCCCAAACCTCCTTACTCGCAAGCCGTAGCGCTGGAATATGGTCGCCACAAAGCACCGGTGATCACGGCCAAAGGGGACGATGAGTTAGCGCGTCGCATCGTGTCCGAGGCCAAGCGCCAAGGTGTCTACGTCGCTGAAGATCCCCGCTTGTTGGCCATGCTCAGCCGACTCGATGTGGGGCAAGAAATTCCAGAAGATATGTTCACCGCGGTCGCCGTGATTTTGGCGTGGGTGTATTGGCTCAAGGGCATGCAGCCCGGCGATGAGCGCAACGTCTAAGCGCTCGAGTCCGTTGTCTTTACGCGTCGCTGTAACCGCGCCCGCGACGTACACGTGACACACGGCCCAAGCGGTCATAAATCTCCACCGAGCTGGTGGGATCTTGTACCTGCAGGCTTTGCAGGGCGCCGCGAATCGCGTCGATTTTGCGGCCAATCAGCACTTCGTTGCGACGGTGCAGGTCACGGCAATGCGCCATGTGATCTTTGAAGCCATCCCACTCTGGGCCCAAAGCATCAGCAGACTCGGGGCCTTGAATGCCTGCGAGTCGTGCGAGTTCTTGCAGCAAATCGTTCTTGCTGGCTTGTGTGGCCTCAAATGCATCGAGGTTTTGCGCTTTCAAGTGCTCAAACTCTTGTTCAAGCATGGCTTCCAGCGTATTCGCCAACGCCAAAGCCTGCTCCAACGCCGTGGGCAGGCTGTCAGCTGCAGCAGTTGTTGTCATCTCGGTCTGAGACCGATCAGTTGGTCATCATTTTTTCCAACGCCACAAAGCTCTCGGCAATGCGTCGTGGATTGATGGGGTAGTTACCGTCCTTGATGGCCTGCTTGATGGCTTCCACTTTGGCGCGGTCGAAGTCTGGCTGGGCCATGACCTTTTGCGCAACGTTGCTCAGGCTCACTTGGTCTGCTCCCGCCGAAGCTTTCTCCGGCGTTTGTGGTTTGGCGTCATCTGAAGCTTGTGCTGCAGACGTACCTTTTTTGTCAACTTTTTCGATCCCACTGCGCACGGCAGCGTTCGATTGGGTCATACGACCATAGTTCGAAATAGCGTCACTCATGATGTTTTCACTTTCTTTAACCCGTCAAAGCAGGTCAAAACTTTTTCACAACACTTCAATCGACCTCAGATTTTAAAACTTGAGGACTTTTTTCAATTATTTTTTACAAGCTCTTATTGGCCTGTTTTTGAACTCTTTAGGGTTCATTTTTACTTCAGCCTTGCCGTGTTGGGTCCAGTGATCGTTGCAGTCAAAGATCGACCCGACTCGGTATTTTTTAAGCGAATTTGTTCGCCCAAGCCACCATCTTGCTGGGCTTCTGCCCGCATCGTGATGGAAAACCCCTGGCCTTCGCCAGCGGTGACTTGCACTTCTTGTCCGCGCTTGACCAAAACCGCTGTTTTGACATCAAAAGTTCTCAACGGTGTGTTGGGGGTCAAGTCGCGCACCAGCTCCATGTTGACCAGCAACTTGGGGTCGGCAATCAATTGGCTTTCCATGCCCGGTGCCGGCATTTCGGTGGCGGTGAACATGGATGCGGTCACAAAGGTGCCGCGCTTGAGCAATTCTTTGGCGACCAGTACCTTTTGCAAACTGGGGGTGGGCAAGCCTTGCGCATTCACGGGGGAGGGGGTGTTGCCGCTGTTCAAGGTGACGAACAGCTGCCACTGGGGTTGCGCACAGCGTACACGCACCGAGGGTTGGCCAGGGAAGGGTTGGTCAAATTGCAGGGTTTGTTGACAGTTTTGTACTGTCAAACGGCTGTCCAAGGGCGCCACATGCAGGCTGCGCCCTTTGAAAGAAGGGTGGTTGGCTGCCCATTGAAGGGCCTGCTGTTGCAAGGTCTCAACAGCCGAGGCAGGCAGGGTTGAATCGGTCGCTGCGCCAACACTGGCGTGCCATACCAAGGCGATGACGGCCCACCAGCACCGCGCGCTCAAGGCGTGATGACTGTCGGTTTTTCTTAGGCACGGCATTTGCAACATGGTAAAGGTCAGGTGTTGAAGTTTTGACATTCAGTTCAGATGACTACCCCTGATGCAAGAAAGAGACCAACTTTCTGAACCTCAAAATTTTTAACGGATTTCACGGAGCCAGCATGCGACTCGACCCGCCTTTCACGCCCACGGTCAGCGGTACCGATGCCTCGGGCATGCCTCAGCTCGCGCGAGGTCCATTGGCTTATGCGCGTCCCGCGCCTGCGTTCACGCGTGCGATGGTGGCTGCGGCCCAGCAACCCAACAATCCAAGCGCCAACCTGTCGGGTTCTTTGGCCCCTGAAGGTCAAGCTACTCCGTGGAATGTGTCTGTGCAGTCGGGCCAGACCTTGACGGGCATTGTGCGTGAGCAAATGGCTGCCCGCGGTGTGTCTGTGAGCAACAGCGACGCTTTGCGTTTGGCACAAACGGTCGCACAGTCCAACAAAATTCAAAACGCTAACCTGATCCACCCCGGCCAACGTCTCAACTTAGACAGTTTGAGCGCTGCGGTGGCGCAAGCGCAAACGATTCAAAACGCGGTGACACAAAGCGTGGCAGCGTCTAACGCCACAACAGCCAGCAACTTCACCAATGCAGCTCAGCCCGGTGCCGCTTCAGCTTTGGCCAGTACAGCGCAAGTGCAGCTTCTGTCGCGTGCCGACCGTGGTAACAACCCCGTGTTGGAAAAAACCATTGACCGTGCGGTAGAGAAAGGCTTCATTCCTGCGCAAGACAAGCAAGCGGTGATGAACAAGATCTTGCAACTCTCGCAGCAGCATCGCTTCTCGCCAGACGACTTTGCGCGTTTGAGTTTGATGGAAAGCGATGGCCTCAACCCCAAGGCCACCAACAACCGTTGCCACGGCATCATTCAGTTTTGTGATGGCCCTGATCGCGGTGCTGCCAGCGCGGGTTTTGGCGCGAATCCAAAAGCAATTTTGGGTCACAGCGTGCTGCAGCAACTCGACATGGTGGGCAAATACTTTGAAGACACGGGCTTGAAGAACTATGGCCCCGTCGGTTTAGATGATTTGTATTTGACCGTGCTCACCCCTGCGGCGCGCAATGAAACGCGTCCTAATGTGGCGCTGAATATTCCAGGCCAACAAGCAGCGTATTTGCACGTCAACCGCGACACCCGTGCGCCGATCACGCGCAACTCGATCTTGGCGGGCCTGCATCAAAACGCCAACGAACGTTTGGGCGTCGATGTGGCCCAGCGTCAACAAACCCTGCAAGCCGCACGCTTGAGCGCTTACGCTGCCCAAGCCTCCGTCACACGCGTCGAATAAGGGTTGGCCCCGGTGTGGCAACTCGGCGGCAACTTTTTGCCGTTTCTAGCGTCAAAACTACGGTGGCACGTCTTTTGCAACTCTCGTCACGAGGCCTCACAACTTGAGGTCGGGTGTCAATTAATCGGAGTCAAGCGATGGACGTTTTTTCAAATGCATTCGGAATTCATGAGCGTGCGCTCGCCGTACGAGGTCAGCGCATGGAAGTGCTGGCGCGCAACATTGCCAACGCTGACACGCCGAACTACAAGGCGCAAGACGTTGACTTCAAGGCCATGCTCAAAGAAGCCAAGACAGAGTATTTGACCGCCACCAATGAGAAGCACTATGCCGGCCTGACCGAAGCGCCAGACAACGGCATGCGCTTTCGCACCCCATTTAACAGCTCATTCGATGGCAACACTGTCGAGATGAACGTCGAACAAGCGCAATACGGTAAGGCTGCCAATGAATACCAAGCCACCTTGCAATTTTTAGAAAACCGCATCGGCGGACTGCGTAAAGCCATGCGCGGGGAGTAATGAATCATGCAACTTGACAACGTCTTTGGAATTGCGGGCACAGCGCTGAATGCGCAGGCCATCCGCATGAACGCCACTGCCTCTAACTTGGCCAACGCCAACTCGGTCGCTGGTTCTGAAGAAGAGGCTTACCGCGGCAAACGCCCGCTGTTCAAAGCCTTGATGAAAGAAGAGATGACCCACGCCGGCGCGCAATTTGTGGGCGGCGTCAAGGTCGATCGCATTGTCAACGACCCTGCCCCTGTGCGCAAAACCTGGGACCCAGGCAATCCTTTGGCCGACAAAGAAGGCTATGTCTTTCACTCCAATGTGAATGAAATGTCTGAGATGGTCGACATGATGGCCGCTTCGCGGTCTTACCAAAACAACGTCGAAGTGGTGAACACCGCGCGTCAGCTGATGTCGCGCACCCTTGACATGATCAAGAGCTGAATTGGAGTTTTAAATGGCCGTCGATACAACCTCTAGCCTGAGCTCTGTGCCCAGCAACGTGCTAACCAGTGCGCAGTACAAGGCACAACAAGATGCTGCCAAAGCGTCGTCATCCGGTGCCACCATGGGGCAGAGCGCTTTCTTGAAACTCTTCACCACCCAATTGACCAACCAAGATCCGACGGATCCGGTTAAGAACGAGGCCTTTGTGGCTCAGCTGGCGCAGTTCTCGCAACTCGAAGCCTCTACCGCCATGAAGACCAGCATGGAGACCATGGTCGCCACCATGAGCGGTGACCGCATGTTGGGTGCTGCATCCTTGATTGGCAAAACCGTGTCGGTGCCAGATGGTCCTGTGACTGTGACGGACACGACCGTGGCGCAAGGGGTGATCAATTTGCCCAGCGGTGCCGATGGCATCCGACTTCAAGTGTTCAACGACAAAGGTGTGCTGGTGCGTTCGCAAATCATTGGTGCGCAACCGGTGGGCGACTTCACGTTGGCCTGGGACGGCATGACCGATGGTGGTGCCACAGCGCCTAACGGCACGTACCGCTATGTAGCGACCGTCAACAGCGCTGGCAAAACCACCACCCCTACGGTAAATACCTTTGCCACCGTGCGCAGCGTGGCCAGTTCGGCGACCGGCGACGGCACCTTGTTGTTGGAAGTGGACGGTGGCAAAACCGTCAACCTCGCAGACGTCAAACGCGTCGGTTCCTGATACACAGATTTAGAAAATTCTCACTGGAGTTAAAGCACCATGTCTTTTTATACCTCTCTGACCGGTTTGAATGCCGCCACTGCTCAGCTTGGCGTGACGGCCAACAACATCGCCAACGTGAGTACCGTGGGTTTCAAGCGCAGCCGCGCTGACTTCGGGGACATTTTTGCCACCTCACCGTTGCAAAAAGCATCATCCACCATCGGTCAAGGTGTGTCGCTCAAACGTGTGACCCAAGAATTCGGCCAAGGCAATATGACCTTCTCGTCCAACACCTTGGACTTGGCGATCAGCGGTGACGGTTTCTTCCCGCTCAAATCGCAAGACGGTTTTCAGGACATCTTCACGCGTAACGGCTCGTTCATGATGAACGACCAATACAACGTGGTGAACTCAGCAGGTCAACGACTCATGGCGGCGTCAGTCGACTCGTCCGGTAAAGCCAATTTGACCGACATGAACGTGTTGACCATTCCGCAAAAAACCACCGGTATGGCGACGCAAACCAGCAAGGTGCAACTCGGTTTGAACTTTCCTGCGGACGCGCCTGTGATTACCGCAGACTTCAACCGTAACGACCCCACGACCTACAACAAAAGTACCGCGCTGACCGTGTATGACGGTGGTGGTAACGGTTACTTGGCGACGGTGTATTACGTCAAAACACAAAACGCCAGCCAAGCGACACCGAATAACAAATGGCAAACCTTTGTGTATGTGGGAGACCAGTTGGTGGACGCTTCTTTGCAACAAGCCACCAACAAAGTTGGTGACTTGATGTACGTGAACAAATATGGTGAACTCAAAGCCAAGAGTGATTTCAAATCCGCGCAAGAAATTGCCGCTTTGAACAGCAGCTTTTCTAAAAAGACCTACAAGTTCTCGCTCGATCAGTTGAACGATGTACGTACCTCTGAGCCCGCAGCGATCACAGGCGGTAGCGCCATCAACTTAGGCACCGGTTCGAACGATGGTGTGGACTTTTCGACGTACCAAGACCTGAACAAATCAGATTTGTTGTGGAAGCAGGGCAGCAGTGCTGTGACCTATGCCTTGAGCACAGGCAGCTTGGCCACCACAGACTCCGTGAGTTTGACCTTTGGCAGCACCAATCCAAAAACGATTTCTGTGCCAGTTGGCGCATCGACCGAGTTGACCACGGCAGCCATTGCCAAAGCCTTGAATGCCGATGCAGATTTCGGTGCCAGCTATGTGGCCCAAGTCCCAACGACGGCCAACTTGACGGGCGTTGCTTTTGGCACCACGCCCGCTGCTGGTGACTTTTCTGCATTCTCAATGACCCTGGGCGGCAAGCTCATCAGTGTGAGCAACTTGGCGCCTGCATCGGGCACACTCACCGCATTGGCCGCTGAGTTGGAAACACGCTTGCGACGCGAAGACGGCGGCAAAACGGACATCAGTGTCTCGGTGACCACCACGGGCCTCAGCATTGTGGATGCGTCGGGTCGTCTGATCACGACGGCCGGTTTGACAAAGACTGTGGCATCAGCCACTGTTGGTACGTCTTCATTCTCCAGTGGCAAACTCAAAATCACAGCCATCGATCCGAACGTGTCTGCCACCACCATAGCCGCCGATATTTCGGTGTCCCAAGCCGGAACACCCTTGGCCGCTGGCAGCGTCACCCTTAATAAGACGCCTTACACCCGCAGCCAAGCGGGCTATGTGTTGACTTCTGCCAGTTCGCCCTTCAAGGCCACTTTTGGTCCAGATGCAGCCCCCATCACCGTCACAGGCAACAGCGTGGCTGCTTTCGCTCAAAACTTGAACGATGAAGCCACATTCCGTCAGTCCTATCACGCCACCGTGGCAAGCGATGGCGTGACCTTGGTGGTGACGGCGCTAGATCCAACCACCGCCAACGCCGCATCCATCACAGGTGCGATCAATATTTACCAAACCCCGACAGGGGGCACCTTCACAGCTGTACCCAACGTATCTGCCACGCCTACCAATACCGTGACAGTCAACGGTGTGCCCGCTGCCACGGCTTATGCAGGCAAGAAAAGTATTGATGATTTGAAGGACTTGTTCTCCATCAATATTGACAACTCCATCGATCCTGTCACTGTTGGTTTGGATCGTTTGGCGGGTAAGAACTTGCGTTTGTCCGGTGCTCAAATTGCGGCGGAATTGACCAATGCCATCAACCGTGCGTACGGCGATGAGAAGCCATTCAACTTCTCATCCCTGATTGGACCGACTATGTCGATTCAACTCACCCCGGCCAACGGATCGACCCCACCTGCCAAGTTAGACATTGATTTGTCCCAAGCGGGCGATGCCAGCCACAACATGCGCTATGAAGACTTGGTCAAGTCAGTGCAGTCCATTGTGGATGCCAATGCCTCGTACAAAGGCAAGATCACCGTGTCGTATGACACCGTGACACAAAAACTCATGTTCACACCCGCAGGCAACGACAAGGTCACCATCAGCAGTACACAAAGCTCGATTGGCTTGACCAACCCTGCTGTACAAGGTGTCAACGATGATTCCGTTGGCGTGAGCTTGAGCCCTTCATCTTCGGCCAGCTCTTACCGTGCTGTGAACGATGAGCGCTTTGGTGCCAAGGTCGAGTACGACGCGGTCAAGGGCGCCTTCGTTTTCAAATCGGGTACCACGGGCGACACCTCGAGTGTTGCCATCACCAACATCAAACCCAATAGTTTGGCCACTCAAGCGTCCAAAGGTTTGGGGATGACAGGTGATGCCACCAACTATGTGGTCACCCCCTCTAAAGTCGATGCCTTGCGTGGTATCAGCTCACTGCCCGCTGTGTTGAACGGCAATGCGATGGCCGTGAACGTGGACAACAACTTCTCTGTCGATGACACCAACAACAAATTTGTGGTGTCGGTCAACGGTGTGACCGGTACGGTGGTGGTGCCACCCAAAGACACCTACACCTTGGGCACTTTCATGGAAGCCCTGCAAGCCGGTATCAACAGCTTGCAAGGTCCTGCTTCCGATGGCTCCACGCCTCAAACTGTGGACGGTGTCAAAGTCACGTACGACTCCAAGAAAAACGCCTTGGTTTTCACCACCGGTACCGCGTCAACAGACTCTTACATCAAGGTCACGGGCGATGCGCGTTGGGGCTTGGACGGTTTGGATGCCCAGTTCGGTAAAACAACCACCTGGATCAAACCTACGCCATTTAAAGACGCCAAAAATGCCACGGTGTACATCGACGGTTTCGGTAAAGAATCTTCGACGGCCGCAGGCTTCGATGTGTTGCCTGAGTGGTCACCCGTCTACTTTGACAAAGGCGAGCTGACCTTTGACACGGCCGGTAACTTGGTTTCTCCTAAACAGGGCGCTCAACTCGATACCGTGTATCTGCCAAACGGTAAAGGTTCTTTGACGATCAACATCGACTATTCCAAGTCGACCCAGTTTGCCTCGCCTTATGCGGTGTTGTCGCAGTCGCAAGACGGTGCACCTGAAGGTGACCTGGTGGGTCTGGCCATCAAAGACGACGGTTTGGTCAACGCCAGCTACTCCAACGGCGCTCAAAAATCGCTGGGCAAAGTGGTGTTGGTGAACTTCTCGAATCCTGCTGGTTTGCGCCAGATTGGTGACACCAGTTACTACAAAACATCGGACTCAGGTACACCCAAGTACGGCGAAGCCGGTTCTGCAGGCTACGGTACGGTGCGCTCAGGCGCAACCGAACGTGCGAACGTGGACTTGACGCAAGAGTTGGTGGACTTGATCACTGAGCAGCGTAACTTCCAGGCCAACGCCAAAGCGATTGAGACCAGCACGTCACTGACCAACACGATTATTCAAATCCGTAACTAAGTGAGCACCTGACATGGACCGTTTAGCCTTTAACGCGATGGCTGCGATCAACGAGGAACGCATTGCGCGTCACCAGTTGTCCAACGACATTGCCAACGTGTCGACCGTGGGTTTCAAAAAAACCTACGACGTCACGCTGCAAGCGCACCAAGCGTCGGGCCAAGGTTTTGACTCGCGTTTGCAACCGCGCATCGTGGTCAATGACCAAGTCAAACTCGATCCAGGCCCTTTGATGGTGACCGGCCGTGATTTGGACATTGCGCTGAACCATCAAACCGTGTTGGGTGTGACCGGCACCAATGGCGAGCTCGCATTCACCCGCCGTGGTGACCTCAAAGTCAATGCCAACGGTGTGCTCGAAACAGGTTCTGGTCATTTGGTGCGCAGCCAAGACGGCGGACCCATCACCGTACCACCCGGTTTCAAGATTTCATTTGGTTCGGACGGCAATTTGTACGCCACCGATCCCGCCCAGCAGGGCGTGCCCCAGCAGCAGGTGATTGCCCAGCTCATGCTGCGTGACGCCAGCGCCACACCCTTGAGCAAACGCGAAGACGGTTTGTACAAAGTTGTCGGAAAAGATGCTGGCACGGACTTTGCATCAGGACCAGGGCCAGTATCTTTGACACCGCAAGCCTTAGAAGGCAGCAGCGTCAATCCCATGGCATCGATGGTGAAGCTGATTGAACAGAGCCGCTCGTTTGAGCACCAGGTTCGGATGATCAAAGAAAGCAAATCCAACGACGAGTCGGGCGCCTCCATGATGAAGGTGTCCTGAATTTGACAGATTAAAGGGGGCGATAAGCCATGGACGCATCATTGTGGGTAGCCAAAACGGGTCTTGACGCGCAGCAAACGCGCATGAACGTCATCTCGAACAACTTGGCCAACGTGAATACGACTGGCTTCAAACGCGACCGCGCTGTGTTTGAAGACTTGCTCTATCAAACCATCAAACAACCGGGTGGCCAAACCACCAACGCCACACAGTCGCCTACCGGCTTGATGCTGGGTACCGGTGTGAAGATCAATGCCACTGAAAAACTGCACATGCAGGGCAATATGGTCAACACCCAAGCGCCGCTGGACGTGGCGATCACGGGTGACGGTTATTTCCAAATTCAAATGCCTGACGGCACCACGTCGTACTCGCGCGACGGCAACTTCAAAATCTCCAACACCGGTCAAATCGTGACCGCTTTGGGCTTTCCAGTGATCCCTGCCATCACCATTCCTAACAATGCCGCAAGCCTGACCTTTGGCCGGGATGGCGCTGTGTCTGTGGAATTGGTGGCGGGCGGTGGCGCTCAAAACATTGGCCAAATTCAGATCGCCCGCTTTGTCAACCCAAGCGGCTTAAAGCCCATTGGCAACAACTTGTACGAAGCCTCGCAGGCCAGCGGCGTTGCCCAAGTCTTGCAACCTGGTTTGAACGGCGCAGGCACCTTAAACCAAGGCTCCTTGGAAGCCTCGAACGTGAACGTGGTCGAAGAAATGGTCAACATGATCGAGACCCAACGCGCTTACGAGATCAACTCCAAAGCCATCTCGGCGGTGGACGGCATGCTCAAGTTCTTGAACCAAAACGTTTGATTGAGCGCATCATGATTGCCCTTCGTTTTCTCGCCCTGTTCGCCATTGTTTATTTGCTCCAAGGCTGTGCCACAGAGCCCGTGGACATGGTGTTGCGTCCTTCGCCTGAGTTTCAACCGGTGTATCCGCTTGCCGCTGACCGGCAAAAAATTGCCACCGGCGGCATTTACAGCAACCGCCAAAGCGATGCTTGGTTCGGCCGTGGCCGCAATTACCAAGTGGGCGACATCATCACCGTGTTGCTTCAAGAATCGACCCAAGCTGCACGCACACAAAACACCGATGTGAGCCGTGAGTCCAAAAACAACTTGCCTTCTGGCATGAGCACACAAGTGGGCAAGATGTCCCCGTTCTTGAATGGCATCGACCTGACTGACAACAAAGCCAGCAGCGCTGGCAAGGGCAAGGCGGACCAACAAGCTTCTTTGGTGGGCTCGGTCGCTGTGACGGTGGTCGAAATCTTGGCCAACGGCAACTTGGTCATCCGTGGCGAGAAAAAACTCGGCCTGTCTGAAGGCACCGAAGTGATTCAAGTCTCGGGCGTCATTCGTCCCGAAGACGTGGGCCCTAACAGCACCGTGCAGTCACGCCGTTTGGCCAATGCACAAATTGCTTACCGTGGTTCGGGCGACTTGGCCAACGCCACCCGTGCAGGTTGGGGGACCACCCTGATGCACAAGTTCTGGCCTTTCTGATCGAACGAGATATCTCATGAACCGCTTTTTTCAATCTGTACGCTTGCTGCTGGTGTGTGCTTTGGTGCTCACCGCAGGCGGTGCACAGGCAGACCGTGTCAAAGATTTGGCAACCCTTGCCGCTCAACGTTCCAACCAATTGATTGGCTACGGGTTGGTGGTCGGTTTGCAAGGCACGGGCGACGATGCCTCTGTACCTTTCACCACCCAGAGCATGAAAGCCATGTTGGCCCAAATGGGCGTGCGCATTGACGGTCCGTTGACCGACTTTGAACAAGCGGCCACCGCGGCGCGTGTGGACATTAAAAACACCGCAGCAGTGCTGGTGACTGCCGACTTGCCAGGCTTTGCCAAACCCGGTCAACGCATCGACATCAATGTGTCTGCCATCGGTAAAGCTTCCAACTTGCGCGGCGGCAGCCTGATCATGACCGCCATGCGCGGCGTAGACGGTGAAATTTATGCCTTGGCCCAAGGTGCTTTGACCGCGACGGGCATTGATGCCAGCGCAGCAGGTTCCAAAGTGGCCATTGGTGTGCCCACCTCAGCCCGTATCCCGGGCGGCGCGATTGTGGAGCGCATTGTGGACACGCCGTTCGAGACGTCAGAGAACGTGATCTTCAACATCCGTGAAAACGATTTTTCGACCACGACGGCTATCGTCAACGCGATCAATAAAAAATTTGGCGGTGACGTCGCACAAGCCATCGATGGTGTATCGGTATCGGTACGAGCCCCCCAAAACTTGAATCAACGCGTGGCTTTTATGAGCATGATCGAAGCCATTGAAGTCACGCCTGGTGAGCCACCTGCCAGAGTTGTCATCAACTCGCGCACAGGCACGGTGGTGATCAACCGCTCGGTGCGTGTGACGGCTGCTGCGGTGTCCCACGGCACGATTTCGGTCGCCATCACAGCGACCAACGAAGTCTCACAACCCAATGCCTTGGCCGGTGGTCAAACCACACCCGTGCAAAACGCCGACATCCAAGTGGCCGAGCCCAACAAACCCATGTTCTTGTTCCAACCTGGTGTGGAACTGCGTCAAATTGTGGATGCAGTCAACCAAGTGGGAGCCACACCTTCCGCGCTCATCGCCATTTTGGAAGCTTTGAAAAGCTCAGGCAGTTTGCGTGCCGAGTTGGTCATCATCTAAGCGAGTCTTGACATGAGCAGCCCCGTCGACAACACCTCTACCTCCCGGTCCTATTTGGACTTTTCGGGCTTGGGCGAGTTGCGTGGACAGGCGCAGCAAAACCAAGACAAAGCCCTGAAAGAATCGGCTCAGCAATTTGAAGGCCTCTTCATCCAAATGATGATGAAGTCTATGCGCGAGGCGTCCTCCGTCATGAAAGACGACGAGAACCAATCGAGCGCGCGCGAAACCTTTGAAGGCATGTTTGACAAAGAAGTCTCTTTGCAAATGGCCAAACGTGGCGCCATCGGCGTCGCCGACTTCATGGCCAAAGCGGTCAAACAACAAACGGCGCCACCTGCCAGCACGCTGGAGATGCTGCAAGCGCGTCAAAAAGGCGGCATTCCTTTGCATGTCAAGGAAAACGCGATGCCTTTGGGTACCGCACCAGCGCAAGCGATGGAGCTGGTCAAGCCCAAACTCAAACCGCTCAACCCAAGCCAGTTGCTTAACGGAGGTGCGTTATGAGTGACATGCTGGGTATCAGCGGCAACGCGATTGGTGCTTACCAACGCGCGTTGAGCACCGTCAGTAACAACATTGCCAACGTCAACACCGAAGGTTATTCGCGTCAAGACGTGGTGCTCAAAGACACGGCCCCCTCCAAGGCGGCCAATATGTTTTTTGGTACCGGTGTGGCGCTGGAGGCGGTCAAACGACAGTTCGATGCGTTTGCCGAATCGAACCTGCGCAACAGCACCAGTGACTTGGCGACCCAAAAACCCATGGTGGAGTACACCAAGCGGGTGATGGACATCATGGGCGACAAAAGCGTGGGCTTGAGCTCTGCGCTGGACGACTTTTTTGCCGCCGCCAACAGCTTATCGGCCGATCCTGCTTCCTCGGTGTTGCGCAGCACATTCTTGCGTAGCTCCGAAGGTCTGGGCTCTCGATTTGCCGAGCTGTCGGGACAACTTGACTTGGTGGGCACAGAAACCAAACAAGCTTTGGAAAGTACAGCCAACCAAGTCAACACTTTGACGACGCAGATTGCGCTGGTCAACCAAAACATGGCCAAGTCGTCGAGCTTGGAAGGTCAATCCGCAGAAATTTTGGATCGTCGCGATTTGTTATTGCGTCAGCTGTCCGATTTGGTTCGTATCAAAACCAGCTTTGCCACCAACGGCACGGTCAACGTGAGTTTGGGTAACACGGTCACCCAAAGCGTGGTGGTCGATGGTCAAAAGGCGCGTCCGATTGGCATTGACACTTCGGTCAAAGGAAAAACCGAGCTCTTGCTCGACCCTTATGGCAAAACAGAATCACTGGCATCCGCCAGTGGCGGTCAATTGGGGGGGCTCCAAACCTTCATCAGTCAAGTGCTGGAGCCCGCCCAAAAGAACCTGAACTTCTTGGCTAAAACGGTCGTCACCGAGGCCAACAACATTCAAACCAACGGTATCGATGGCTACGGTCAAACAGGGCAAGACTTATTTGCCCTCGATCCAAGTGTGGCCAACGAAGCGGCAGGCATGCACGTGGTTCTCAACGATGCCATGCGGGTGGCCACTGCGGCGCAATTTCGCGTCAGCGAAGTCAATGGCAACACCAGCTCGACCCGAGCCAGTGTTTTGTTTTCAGGTGCAACCACACCGCCCAGCAACGGCATCAGCAATACCGGTTTGGTGAACAACCCCAACCCGACGGCAGGCGTGACCATCAAGGTCGAAGGTGCGCACGTGTTCACTCCTGTGACGACTTTGTCTGCAGGTGTCAGCGCCACTTTCTATTTGGACGATGCCAAACCCGGTCAACAGTTGCAAGTGTTGACCCGTGATGGCCGACAACTCCTGGGACAAAGCTTAAGCGAGACTGAAAAGTTTCAAATGCTCACGCCCGATAACGGGTTTGTCGCCAACTCCACTTACAGCGACGCTTACCTGAACCAAACGGGTGACAAAGGCTATCGCAACATGGACATCTTCTACGGTGCCATGGCCAAGATTCGCTATGCGCAAGTGTTTGATAAGAACGGTGCCGCCGCGCCGCCACAAGCGCAAGCTGCTGTATTGGAAACCGGGCGTATTCCAGACAATGCACCGGGTACACAAATTCAGGCGGGCGCCATTGTGCTCAACGGCGTGAGTCTGTCAGACCTCACCACCCGACCGGACACGGCCCTGTCGCCCAACGATGTGGCGGCATGGATCAATGGCGAGTCCAAAATCACAGTCGCTGTGCCAAGTTTCAATGGGTTTCAAGCCTCAGTCGGAGGCGTCAAGCTCAATGTGCAAGGTTTGAATCCTGTGCCCAATAACTTGGCCACCTTAGCTGCGACCCTTCAGACGCGTTTGCGCGCACTAGACGGCAGCAGCAACATCAGCGTGAGCTTGATCAACAACAACCAAGACATCCAAATTACCGATGCGATGGGGCGTGCCCTCAGCAATGTCGAGTTGATGGCCAACGTCGGTGCCACGTCTGGCGGAACCGTCACGGTGGCCAGCAGCCTGACTTCGCAAACCGGTGTTCATGCGGAAGTGTTCAGCGAAATCCGGGTGCCCACACAGCAACTCGATTTCAGCAAACACCTCAAGATCAATGGACAGGTGGTCACGGGTAATTTCAAAGACGTCAAAGGCTTAGTAGATGCCGTCAACGCCATGCAACCTGGCATTGGCGTCAAAGCCAGCGTCAAAGAGGGTGAACTTGTCATTTCATCCTTGACCACCGGCGCACCGATTGTGTTGAACACCGATGCAGTCGCCGGCGAAGGCAGTAACAATTTATTGGCAATGGCACCCATGACCTACAACGGTCAAGTGCGTTTGGTGCAAGTTGCGCGCGATTTACACATTCCAAGTACCAACATTGATTTGAACCGAAAAATTCAGATCAATGGCGTGAGTATCAACACGGCTGGATTGATGGCCTTGCCTTTGACCGATCGTTTGCAAGCGTTGGCAGACCGTATCAACGATCCAATGCAAGACCCCAGCCCAGGCGTCAAAGCATCTATCGGCTTTTACGGCGACTTGGTGCTCACCACCACCGATGCCTCTGGCACCGCCAATATTTCCATTGGTCCCGGCAAGAACAGTGACGGCACCTATGAGCAAAACGGCCTCGGTTTAGAACCCCTGGATTACTCGGTTGAAGATCGACTCAAGCAGTTGCAAATCAACGACCCGACCAAGGCAGATATTCGTTTGTCGTTTGGTAGTTACGGGGATCCAGCGCGCATGGGCTCACCTGCAGATCTGGCCAAAGCTGGCCTGCGCACAGGGGCTTACATTGAAGGCGGTTCACAAGACGATTTGCTGGTGTTCGTTACCGGTCAAGGCAAAGCCAGCGTGGCTGCGAGCTACAGTGGCGCACCGGTGAACATGCGTGACAACTTGCGCGCCCAATCCCTGGTGGTCAAATTCACTGCGGCGGACCGCTACACCATCACCGATGCCAAAACGGGCACGCAACTCGCCGATCGGCATTACGACGCGTCGGTACTCGAGCCTTTGATTGACTACGAAGGCTTGCAGCTCAAACTGTCGCACAACCCCAGCGTCGGCGATAGCTTTCAAATCGACGGCAACCAAGACGGCTTGGGCAACAACGTCAACATGCTGGCCATGGTGGACCTGGCGAAAAAACCGGTCATTGGTGACAAAACCATTGCCAACAGCTACATCGACCAAATCAACAACGTGGGTAACTTGGCGCAACAAGCCAACATCACCCAACAAGCCTTGACCGTGGTGAACGACCAAGCGGTGGCTGCACGCGACAAAGTGTCTGGCGTGAACTTGGACGAAGAAGCGGCCGCGCTCATTCGTTACCAACAGGCTTACCAAGCATCGGCCAAAGCCTTGCAAGTGTCGGGACAGTTGTTTGACTCGATCGTACAAATTCGGTGATAGAGAACGATTATGAAAATATCCACCACCCTCTACTTTGACCGTGCGACCCAACAGCTGGGCAATGTGCAAGGCGAATTGGCCAGAACGCAAGAGCAGTTGTCAACGGGCAAGCAAATTGTCAAACCCAGCGATTCCCCAGACAAGGCGTCCTTGGTGACACGTCTAGAGTCAGAACTGGCGCGTCAAGCCAGTTACCAAAACACCTTGAAGTCGGTCAACACCCGTTTGCAGTCTGAAGAGACAGCGTTGAAAAACACCAGCGATGTGCTGCTGCGTATCAAAGAACTTTCCATTCAAGCCGCAAGCGACAGCTTGGCCCCGGCTGACCGTCAGTCCTTGGCGCTGGAAGTCACGTCGTTGAAAGAGCAAATTCTGAGTTTGGCCAACACACAAGACACCAACGGCAATTACTTGTTCTCTGGCAGCCGTGTGGGTCAGCCCGCATTTGGGCAAGACGCCAGTGGCCAAGTGGTGTACCAAGGTGACCAAGCCCGTATGAAAGTGGCGGTGGGCGACAACCGCCGCATGAACATGAACATGCCCGGTTCAGACGCTTTCGTCAAAGTGGTTCGCACAGACAGCAAAGGCCAGAAGACGGCGATTGGTTTTTTTCAAGCCTTGGATGATTTATCCAACGCCATCAAAAGCTCAGACCACACCAAAATGCAAACCGGCATTGCCGAGATCGACAGCTTGCAGCAAGGCACCAGTGATGCGCTGGCCCAAGTGGGTACGGACATGAATGTGGTCGATATGCAAAACAGTGTGCTCGATGAAGTCACCCTGCGCCTGAAAACCACCAAATCGGATACCGAGGACTTGGACTACACCTCGGCGATTACCAAAATGAACAAAGACCAGTTGGCTTTGGAGGCTGCGCAAAGCAGTTTTGCCAAGATTTCGCAGCTGAGTTTGTTCAAGTACATGAACTGATCGACTCAAGTAAATCTGCATCCAACCGATTAATACGACATGACGACTGCCGCCACCACAAGTTCTACCAATGCGTCTGCTTCTGCCGGGTTGATTGCGGCTTTGGGAGCTGGCTCTGGCATGAACACCCAGGCGTTGGCGCAAAACCTAGTTGATGCAGAAAAGACCCCTCAATCCAAAATCATCAACGACAAGATTGACGCCACCAAAAAAGAAATCACGGGCTACAGTGGTTTGATGTATGTGGTGACCGAGGTCAAAAAAGCATTTGACGTGCTGGCGGATTCCACCCAATTTGCAGGCCTTGTTACAAAGAACTCTCAGCCTGCGGCTTTCGATGTCATCACCAACCCCAGCGCTCAGCCTGGCATGCATGACATCAGCGTGACGAATGTGGCTAAGCCCCAGCGTTCGGTGACCAATGCGGGGTTTGCAGACAACAACAGCACTGTAATTTCCGGTTCTGACTTTACGCTCACATTGAATACTGGCACGGGTGTGACAGCCAAGTCAACTGCGATCACAGTGCCGAGTAACAGCACACTCATTGGCGTGCGAGATGCGATCAACTCAGCCAAAGCAGGCGTGACGGCGCAAATCATTGATTCAGGTGTTGAGGGGGCAACAGATCGTTACAAAATCATGGTCACCGGCCAACCTGGCGTGAACAATGCATTCACGCTTAGCTCCTCTATCGCCGGAGTCGGGTTCAACACCAACCCAACACCTGGTCAACCAGACAGCACTCTGCAGTCAGCCGTGAACGCCAATATTGTGGTGGACGGCATCAGTTATTCACGCTCCTCCAATACCATTCCTGATGTGGTACCTGGCGTGACCTTTGACTTGTTGTCCGAAACCACAGGTTCTTCGGCCACGATCCAACTTAGTCGCGATACCTCCGATCTGAAGACGAAAGTTGATAAAGTGGTTTCCACTTTCAATGATTTTCAGAACTTCATCAAGATCGCGACCGATCCCAAATCGACCGACCCAGACTTTGGTGGCACATTGGCCAAAGTCTCGATTGGCAAAACTGTTCAAGCCAAACTCAAACAAATGATTTTTGGTACAGCAGGCTCTACCACCAACAACACTGTGCGTGGCTTGCGTGATCTGGGTGTGAAGTTGCAACAAGATGGCACGCTGACTGTTGACGCCACAGTATTTCAAAAAGTCAGTACAGCCAACTACGACCAGGTGGTGACGATGTTCTCAGGCAAGAGCTTGCAGAACGAAAAAGGCACCACAACCGATGGTGTGGCAGTCTCGTTGAGCGGTTGGGTCAAAACCTTGGTGTCAGCGCAAGGCCCCTTGTTGCAAGGCAGTCAAGCTGACTCCACCAAAGTCACCAAATACCAAGACGACTTGACCAAGCTACAAACCCGTATGGACAGTTTGTTAGCGCGCTACACCAAACAGTTTGCTGCGATGGATTCCATTGTGGGCAAGAGCAACAGCTTGAAGACCAGCTTGACTTCCACCTTCGACGGCATGATGAAGGCGTATTCGAGTAAATAAATGATGAAGCGCAAAAAAAGCGGCAAGCAATTGCCGCTTTTTTTATTCTTTTACCTCATTTCGGTTTTTTTCACAAATTTTCTTAAGTTCCAAATTTAGAAGTCGATCTACAGGGTACGGAGCACAAGACTCCTACTTTTTAAACATCAACTCTGAAAAGGGGAACTGCCATGTCTCTCGTCGTTAATACCAACACCAAGTCAAGCTTTGCGCAAGACTCGATCATGAAAGTGGGCCGTGATTTGTCCACCGCCATGGAGCGTTTGTCTACTGGCAAACGCATCAACTCAGCCAAAGATGATGCGGCTGGCCTGTCCATCAGCAACCGCATGACCTCGCAAATTCGTGGTCTGGATATGGCGATCAAAAATGCCAACGACGGCATCTCGCTCATGCAAACCGCTGAAGGCGCATTGGATGAAGTCACCAACTCGTTGCAGCGTATGCGTGAACTCGCTGTGCAAGCAGCCAACGGCACCAACAACGCCCAAGACCGCGCTGCTTTGGATGCTGAAGTTCAACAGCTCAAGTCTGAGATCGACCGCACCGCCAAGACCACTCAGTTCAACAGCATCAACTTGTTGGATGGTTCGTTTAAGAACAAGCAACTGCAAATTGGCGACAAGGCCAACCAAGTTCTGAAAGTTGGTATTGCTAGCTCCAAAGTGTCTGACCTTGGTTTGGGTTCCAGTGCATCAAGCGGTAACACCTTTATCGGTGGTCGTTTGGGCTTTACTGCTACATCGAGCACCATCTCTAGCAGCTTTGCCAGCGGCGGTAGTTTGAGCTTGGTGATCAACGGAACAATCATTTCCAAGATCAAAGCTAACACCAGCGGTGCTAACAATACAACGTTGGATATCAACGACGCTGTCACGGCCATCAACAACTCGCGTGCCGGTGTGACCGCCAGTGCCTTCAACGAGGCTACTGCTGCAGTGGCAGGTAACGGTGTGATTGCAGGGACCGATGCATTGACGATCACAGTGACTACGATTGACGATGCACAAGCGTTGGCCATCAAGGTGTCGAACACCAACAACATGCAAGAAGTGGTTGACAAAATCAACGCTCAGGGTGGTCCTGCTACTGTGCAAGCGCGCATCAATGACGACGGCAAACTGGTGTTGTTCAACAACTCAGGCGCCAAGCTGGCCATCACCGACACTGTTGGTGGTACTGGCACAGGATCGAATATCGGGGTGGGTTTCCACACCGGTGATGTTTTCCAGGGTATGTTGAAACTGGAGTCGCAAACTGATGCACCAATCAAGATTGGCACACTCAGCTCCGCAGGTACAGTGTCAGCCAGCGCAACGAACGCAGCATTGAAGACATTGGGCTTGGTGGCCACGTACGGTATGCGTAGCGGTGACTTGGTGACCACATCGCCTGGTTATTCGACTGAACAATTCACGGATGCCTACACCTACGAAGGTGCAGCCATCACAGCTTCAACCACTTCATGGACGGCTGGCGAAGTCAAGATCAACGGCGTGGACATTTACCGTTCTGGCGAACAGACAGACAGCACGCTGAAGAAAGTCCAATTGATCAACACCTTTTCAGATCAAACTGGTGTGTTTGCGGAGAAGGTATCGAATTCGGATGGCGCGACCATCATCCGCTTGAACTCGGTGAACAACCGTCCGATCAGTGTGGATCTGGGTAATAAAGCCTTGGGTTCGACTTATGGTGGTTTTGCCTCGCACGGTCTGCGCGAAGTCAACGTGGGCGATGCCTACTATGACACCACTAAGCCCACACTGGGCAACAGCGGTGGTTCGTCGATGACAGGTTTGAATGTGTTGTCGACTGCCTCGTCTGCAGACGCGATCAAGGCGATTGACAATGCGATTGAGCAGGTTAGCCAATCACGTGCGCAATTGGGTGCTTACCAAAACCGCTTGAATGCGACAGTGAACAACCTGAGCAACGTGGTGACCAATACGGAAGCTTCACGCAGCCGTATCATGGATACCGACTACTCGAAAGAGACTACGCAATTGGCGAAGAGCCAGATTGTTCAGCAAGCCGCCACAGCGATGTTGGCGCAAGCGAACCAGTCGTCACAAATGGTGATGTCGCTGCTGAAGTAACCTGAATCTAAGGTGTTAGCATGAGGGCTGTGTCTGTTGACCCAGCCCTCTTTTTTATGTCCAAGCCTCAACTGCATCATTTGTTACTCAAGGCTGAAAAAGCCAAAAAAGTCCGTAATTTTGCTGAATGCAAACGTTTGTGCGAAGCGGTGTTACGCATCAACAAAGACGAAATGAATGCGGTTGAAATTTTGGCGCTCTGTGCATTAGAAACTCAGCATTTTGCCGAAGCCTTTGATGCGGCCCGTAAGCTCACTGATGCGGAGCCTATGAATGTCAACGGTGCCATGATTGCTTCTGTGGCCTTGATGAACACGGGTCAGGACGAATTAGCAGTTCATGTGTTGGAAGATCAAATCAGCCGTACCCCCGATGTGCCTGGTTTGTTTTTCAATTTGCATTCTTCGTACGCTTCGTTGGGGCTGAATCAGAAAGCGCTCGAGATTGCCATGAAGGCAATTCAGTTGGTGCCCACCAATGCCGATGCCTATAACAATCTCGGAGCCAGCCTGCATGCGTGTGCCAGGCAGTCCGACGCTGTGATTGCTTTCCAAACGGCGGTAGATCTTGACCCCAAGCATTACACAGCCCGGTTGAATTTGGCCAACGCCATATCGGGCAATGATGCAAAAATCATCGAAGAAATTGAATATGTGGTACGCGAAGGCAAAGGCACAATCAGCGAACGTGCATTGGTTGGTGCGTTGCACAACACAGCTTTCCCATATCTCCGCTTGGGTAATTTAGAAAAAGGGTGGGAACGTCTAGAGCATGGCTTTAGCCCCCTGATCGATTCCAATCGCGGTCGTCGGCCTCAACGCACTTTCAAGCAGCCTCGCTGGACGGGACAACCTTTGAAAGGTAAAACCTTGTTGGTTTGGCGTGAACAAGGTTTGGGCGATGAAATCATGTTTGCGTCCATGTTGGATGAGCTGCGAAACTTGGATGGCAAGGTGATTTTGGAATGCGAGCCCCGTCTGGTGTCCATGTTTCAGCGATCATTCCCTGAGTTTGAGGTTCGTTCTGAACTCTATCGCGCTATTTTTCCATTCGACAGTCCGAACAAAGATTTTGATTTTCAAATTCCTATTGGTAGTCTGGCGGGTTTGTATCGCAACAAGATTGAAGACTTTGGCCGTTCCAAACCTTATTGGATGCCTGATCCGGACAAAAAAGCTGAATATGCGAAACGTTTGGAAGAGGCCTGCGGCGGTAAAAAACGGGTCGGCTTGTGTTGGCGCAGTGCGGTGGTCTCGCCAACTCGAAGCACTTCGTACACCATGCTGTCAGATTGGGAAGCCCTTTTTCAGCGCGACGATGTGTGCGTGGTGAATTTGCAGTACGGCCCATGTGAAGAAGAGTTACAAGAGATTGAGCAGCAACTGGGCTGCAAAATCATCCGCTGGGCAGATACCGATATGCAAACCGACCTAGAGGCGGTGGCAGCCATCATTGCCAATCTGGATGTGGTCTGCTCTGTAGGCACGGCTGTTGCACAGATCAGTGGGGCCGTAGGTGCCAAAACCCTGTTGTGCGCGGATTCTTACAACTGGACCTCTTTCGGGACCACCGGCTACCCTTTTCAACCGAGCATTGAACTGATCGTAGGTGAAGTAAAAGGTAGTATGAAATCGTCGGTCGACAAAACGATTGAGAAATTTTAAATTTTTTACTCAAGTTCTTATGTTTTAAACCGATTCATGGATTGCCTAATCTTAAGTTGGCGCTCGACAGAGTGCCTAAGGGGAATTCATGAGTTCAATCAACAATTTAAGTACTGCTGGAGCGTCCGCTTTGGTGCAAGGGTCAGTAGTTGCTACTGCTCCAAAATCAGCGGTGGGCGCCGAGCTTGCAGCGCAACCCTCTGACATTGCAAATCGGTTCAAAGATTTTCGGCAAGTTGTCCAAAAATCTTCCGATCAAATGGACAACAGCCGTCATCAGCTCGAACAAGCCGTTCAAGAACTCAAGCGTACGGCAGACAATGCCGGGAGAGCGCTTGGTTTTCGGATTGACCCCGCAGTGTCGGGTACCATCGTGACCGTGTCCAACTTGGAGACTGGCCAGGTCATTCGTCAAATTCCAGACGAAGTGGTGGTGCGTGTGGCCCATTCGATTGAGAAGATGAAGGGCCTGCTCTTCGACGGAAAACTTTAATTTCGTCATTTCAGCGGCAACCGCTTGCCGTTTTTTAAAAAAAGTGGCAAATATTTGCCGCTTTTTCCTAAAGTAAGTCCAACACAGTCCGAATCACAAGGTATGGCGCTTCGAGCACCTATCTTTTAACTCTCTCTAGGAGAATGTGATGACTGTTGTGAATACCAATGTAAGGTCGTCGGTGGCGCAAGATTCGCTCATGAAAGTGGGCCGTGACTTGTCCACTGCCATGGAACGTTTGTCAACCGGCAAGCGTATCAACTCGGCCAAAGACGATGCGGCTGGTCTGTCGATCAGCAATCGCATGACCTCGCAAATTCGTGGTCTGGATATGGCGATCAAAAATGCCAACGACGGCATCTCGCTCATGCAAACCGCTGAAGGCGCATTGGACGAAGTCACCAACTCCTTGCAGCGTATGCGTGAACTCGCTGTGCAAGCAGCCAACGGCACCAACAACGCCCAAGACCGCGCTGCTTTGGATGCTGAAGTTCAACAGCTCAAGTCTGAGATTGACCGTACGGCCAAGACCACTCAGTTCAACAGCATCAACTTGTTGGATGGTTCGTTCAAGAACAAGTCACTGCAAATTGGTGACAAGGCCAATCAAACAATGAAGGTGGGTATTGCCAGCTCCAAGGTGTCTGACCTTGGTTTGGGTTCTGGTGCTGGCGGTGGTAACGTATTTATTGGCGGCCGTTTGGGCTTTACCGATACAGCGAGCACAATCTCTAGCAAGTTCGCCAGCGGCGGTAGTTTGAGTTTGGTGATCAACGGAACGATCATCTCCAAAATCAAGTCCAATACCAGCGGTGCTAATAACACGGCATTGGATATCAACGACGTAGTGACCGCTATCAACAACTCGCGTGCCGGTGTGACCGCCAGCGCCTTCAACGAGGCGACTGCTGCTGTGGCAGGTAACGGCGTGATTGGTTCCAACAACGCATTGACTATTACTGTAACCACGATTGACGATGCGGCCTCGCTGGCTATCAAGGTGTCGAACACCAACAGCATGCAAGAAGTGGCAGACAAGATCAATGCCCAAGGTGGCGCAGCTACTGTGCAAGCGCGTATCAACGATGAAGGCAAGTTGGTGTTGTTCAACAACTCCGGTGCCAAGTTGACCATCACCGACGTGATTGGTGGTACCAGCACAGGTGCAAATCTTGCGGTGGGTTTCCATAGCGGCGATGTATTCCAAGGTATGCTGAAGCTGGAGTCGCAGACTGATGCGCCGATCAAGGTTGGCACACTCAGCTCCGCAGGTACTGTGTCAGCCAGTTCGACCAACGCAGCATTGAAGACGCTGGGCTTGGTGGCCACCTATGGCATGCGAAGCGGTAACTTGGCGACGACTTCGCCTGGTTATTCGACCGAGCAGTTTGTTGACGCCTACACCTACGAAGGTGCAGCGATCACAGCATCTACTACCCAATGGGTGGCTGGTGAAGTCAAGATCAACGGCGTGGATATCTACCGCTCAGGTCAAGAGACTAACACCACATCGAAGAAAGTGCAATTGATCAACACCTTCGCAGACCAGACAGGTGTTTTTGCGGAGAAGGTGTCCAACTCGGATGGCGCCACCATCATTCGTTTGAACTCGGTGAACAATCGTCCGATTAGTGTGGACTTGGGTAAGAGTGGTTTAGGTACTACCTATGGCAGCTTTGCTTCACACGGTTTGCGTGAGGTCAACGTGGGCGATGCCTACTATGACAGCACCAAGCCCACGCTGGGCAACAGCGGTGGTTCGTCGATGACAGGTTTGAATGTGTTGTCGGCGGCCTCGTCTGCAGACGCGATCAAGGCGATTGACAATGCGATTGAGCAGGTCAGCCAGTCACGTGCGCAATTGGGTGCTTATCAAAATCGTTTGAATGCGACGGTGAATAACCTGAGCAACGTGGTGACCAACACCGAGGCGTCACGTAGCCGTATCTTGGATACCGACTACTCGAAAGAGACTACGCAATTGGCGAAGAGTCAAATCATTCAACAAGCCGCCACAGCGATGTTGGCGCAAGCGAACCAGTCACCCCAAATGGTGCTCTCGCTGTTGAAGTAAGTAGTGAAATGGCAGTTTAGGGCTGGGTGCTTAGGCGCTCAGCCCTTTTTTGCGTTTCATGACTGTCTAACGGATTTACGTATGTACTAAGGTAGACGCACAGGACTTACAAACTTAGCAGAACGCGGCGTTGGAGTGCGTGCGCTGATGACATTGGCAGGACACAGAAATATGGCAACTACACAACGCTGCATTGACTTGCGTCCTGCTATGTTGAAAGCTACTGTTGAGTTGGTTTAGGTAAGTTTTTAAATAAGCGGAGTCGCATAAGCAATCAACCCTCTGCCAAATCCCAACTTGCCTGCTGCTTGTGAATATTCCAAATAGTCATTTATATTTGATTCGATTAGATGGTTTTCACAAAATATTCTCGAAAGATGCGCTTGTTTCCCAAGACTTCTATTTTTTGAATAGTTCGAATGATCATTAGCGAGAAAGAGCTCTATTGGAAAATCAGCTTGTAAGGACAGTATTTGATATCCGCAATGATGGAGAATATTTTTAAGACCTGTTTTATTGAAATATGATAGGTGTTCAGGAGGGGCAAACCAAGTGTTTGTAGTTTTATTACTGTTCAATAAAGCCATCTGAAATTCAGAGTAGTCGTTCGGCACTCGAATACGTATTGCTGCGTTCTTACTTAGCATCATTTTCAAATCTACTAACAACTCAATAGGATCGATAACGTGTTCTAAAACATTTTGAAGGTTTATCAGTCCAAACTTTTTTTCATTTCGAATCCCATCTTTAACTTGTTCAAAAATATCACCCGCAGAAAAATAAGGCAGCATTTCTTCATTATGTTTTTTTATACCGAACTCTGAAAAGTCACAGCAAGCTACTTTCCATCCACTTTCATAGAACGATTTTGCGAAAAAACCTCACCGCAGCCTAAGTCATATAAAGTTTTTTCTAAGTTTAGACGACTTGCTGTTTCTAAAGCTACACTCGCAATATTGTGGAAGTATCGTAGCTCTTCATCCAAGTATTGAGAGGAATATGTTCCTTGAGCATTTTGGTAATATTTTTCGCTGTAATGTTTCTCGAGTTCTTTGGGCGTAGGTTTAGGGATGGCTTCAAAATAGCCTAAAGAGGTCAAGTGCTCTGAATATTTTGTCATTTTATTGAATGTTAAATGTGAAAGAACTGAATTCCTGTATATAAATCAGGCTCATACTTGTTTGGATTTCTATTAAAGCTGACGTGTGCTCCTATTTCCGCATTATTTCAATGCGACTTTCTATCTAAAATATTTCTTAGCAATCGTTCGTCAAGTTTACATTCAAGCTTGTCTCTAAGAGTGGTTTCAACTTCAACTAAACACTAAAGTTGAATAAAGGATATTTCAGGTTCGAATGGAAAAGTTTCAACCCTATATTTATTCAAATCAAATTTTTCTAGTAATGCTAATGTTTCACCCGGCCAAACAGGATTGTTTAATTCATCAAAAGCAATGATTCCCCCTTTAGGAATACGTGGTAAAAAATATTCTAATGCAACAGCAGTTGGTTCATAAATATCAAAATCTAAATACAGCAGAGAAATAATCGTGTGAGGATTTTCTTCAAGAAAAATTGGGATAGACACAGTGGCGTCCCCTTTGACTAATTTGAATTTTTCTTTGTTGTTCAAAAATCTATTCTTATTAAATTCAACGATTGACATGCTGATATCTTCATAGATATCGACTTGTTCAGCGAAGTTACCTAAAGTCGCTTCCTCGCTGACCCCGTCCTTTTCGTGTATAGATGGAAAACCTTCGAAAGTATCAAAACCAATTATCTCTCGATGGTAGTTGTAAGGTTCAAGAGCAGCAGAGTAATGTCCCCAGCCAAGTAGACCGCCTCCTTGATGAACCCCGCATTCGACTATAGAGCCTTTAACATCTAGTTGACGTTTGAAAATTTCCCATCGCGCCAAAAACCTTGCTGTATGCTGGCGCCTTACAAATTTTGGAAAATTTCTAACCTTATCGTCAGTATTAAATTTTGATGTGTCAAATGTATACATGGTTGCAATATCTTTCTTATAGCATTTCTTTATTCAAAAGCATCCCAGCTCACAGGTGTGGCCGCGCGAACAAGGTACTTAGCTCTTTTACCAATAACAGTTTCTAAATGTTTAGGCGCAAGTCCATACCCAGGTCTAACACTGCGTACATGTTGAGGTGTCACGAATTCACCCGGCTTCAAGTCTTTTACGAAGTAAAGCGAACGGCGAAATTTCACATTGCTTTGCTCGCTAGGTTTAATGTTGTAGTCAACATGGCCTAACGCTTTCCATGCAGTTTTGGCGTTCTTGCAAAGTGAGGACATTTCTACTGGCTCCAGTGAGAAACTGTCGTCAGGACCACCAGCGTTTCGATCTAAGGTAAAGTGTTTTTCAATGATGGATGCACCAAGAGCAATACTTGTAATGGCTGTGGTGTTGTCTAGTGTGTGATCGGACAAGCCTGTGATCAATCCAAACCGTTGGATCATGTCTGTAATTGTGTGTAGGTTGTAGTCTTCAGCTGGGGCTGGGTACCCACTGACACAATGCAAGATAGCTAATTCTTTACATCCACCTGATCTGGCGGCATCAATCGCTTCTTGAATTTCTTCTGCATTAGCCATACCCGTAGAAATAATCATGGGTTTCTTTGTGCTTGCAGCATATTTAATAAGTGGGAGGTCCACTGCTTCGCAAGAAGCGATTTTGTATGCTGGAGCGTTGAGATTTTCGAGTAAGTCGATAGCCGTATTGTCGAATGGCGAGCTGAAGATGGTAATTTTCTGGCTGTTCGCGTGATCGAACAAAGGTTTGTGCCATTCCCAGGGCGTGTAGGCCTCCTGGTATAGATCGTAAAGACTTCGACCATCCCATAGACCACCACGAATCATGAACTCTTCGCTTTGAGAGTTGAGTGTGATGGTATCAGGGGTGTAGGTTTGCATTTTCACGGCATCAGCACCAGCTTCTTTAGCGGCGTCAATGATGCGAAATGCATTGTTTATGTTTCCGTTATGGTTGGCAGACATTTCTGCAATTACATACGGTGGATGATCGCTACCAATCTCGCGACCTGCGATTGCAAATTTCTGATTTTTAGTCATGGCATTATTTCTTTCAATAAATTAGGTAACTCATTAAGAGAGTGAATGATGTATTTGGCTTCAAAGCCTTTTTTTGCATCAACATTTGCGTGCTCGCCAGTCAGGATTCGAATAGTCTTAACACCGAGTGGATTTAAATTAACAAAATCTTTAGCGGGATTATCACCAACGTAGAACATGTCTTGCCAAGCGCATTTTTCATGCTTTCTAATCAAATCGAAACAATGCACTGATGGTTTAGCGTGTTGTAGACCATAACGATGGGTAATAAATATTTTTTTCAACCTCGACTCTAGGCCCAATGCGTTAACTTTCCTGCTTTGAACTAACTTATGTCCATCCGTGACAAGGTAGGATTTATTGCTGAAAAATTTCAGAATGAAGTCTGCATCCCTATTCAGTCGAATATTTGGAACGTGCTTTCTATAAGTATCTACACATTGACGCACATTTTTTGCTGTTTCACAGTTATGCTTTTGGAGAAGTCGATTGAATACTTTTCCTCGGCCCTCAAGTTCAAGTGTTGACAGCATGTAGTTCATGCTCTCTTCGAGAGGCCATCTGTGATCGTTTGCAAGTCGACTCGCGACGGCCTCAAAACCGCTTTCTACGAAGCTACGTTCTGAGTACAACGTGTCATCAAGATCAAATATCGGGACCATAAGCGTAAATATCAGTTGTTATGCGAATTTGGCGTAGTTCTCCACTGATACGTTTAAATGAAAGATCATTAACGTTTCTGCCAATTGCTTCAAAGATAGACCAATAGAGACTGTCTACGCCCGCAGCTATACCAGCGCTCGATGCACCTCCAAAACGTGCATTGCATTCAATGATGTGAAGTTCACCATTCGAATCTATTATTCCTTGCAAGACAACTGGCCCGCATAGTTTGAGTTGCTCAAGACACTGCTTAACTTGCTGTTCAATCTTTGTATTGGTGAATGTAGTTGTGACGCAAGACTCACCATTGATAACAACATCGCGACGACGCAAAATAAGAGCTTTTACGTTGTGAGACTTTTCGATCCATGCATCTGCGCTGAATTCCAAGCCTTCAATAAAAGGTTGATAGATGGGATTTTTCAAACCGCTAGCATGCTCTTGAGCTTTCTTGTAGTCTAGGTCAATACCTACTTCTTTTGAGCCCGCGCCGAAACGTTCTTTGACAACATAGCGAGTTGATGCTAATTCGTTGATGTTTATTTCTGCCTTAACTATTGGCAATTTTTTGTTGCCCCCAAATTGGGAGAATGCAAGTTTATCTATGCACGTCGCCACACCGTCCGCCGGTGAAATGATGACATGAATTCCATAGGATTCAAAATGCTTTGCATGCGTTGCCCAAAATAGAAGTTCCCCATCTCGCGTAGGCAGAATAATACGTATATTTCTCTTTATACATCCATCTAGGATTTGTTTCAAAGTGTTGTCCTGAGTCTTTGGCATAATCCAAAAATCATCCGCAACATATCGTGCTAAAGCAGACTCCGACGAATCTCCGGCAATTACTTCTACTGCTAGGTTTAAACGCGAAACAGCAAATTGAACCGCGCGCACCAGGGGGATTTTTTTTGAGGCACTACTTATAAGTAGCGCGAACGGTTTGGTTTTTTTTTCGGCCAACATGGTCATTCCATTAAGGTTGAAACCACTCTTTTGGTTCCTAATCCATCGCAAATTTGGACCGCGTTTTGCTGGATTTCAGCTAAATTACATTCCACTCTTAGCCATGCAAACAATTCAATCAGATCTTGCTGAATAGAAAAATAGTTTATTCCTTGAGTAGCTCTAGCCTTAGTTAATGCGAATGCATTTGCCACTTGGTTCTCCGCAATTGCTATAGATAGTGTCGGAATACCTAATGTACAAAGCTCCCAGATTGTTCCACCAGTAGCTGAAATGGCTAGATCGCTTCCGGCCATCAACTGCGCCATGTCTGACACATTGACCATAACTTTGGTAGGACAAGGCATTGTCTGAGCTGTTGCTTGTATTTGTGAAAGCCAGGGTGAATGTGCGCCCATCACTACAGTAATTTGAAACTCTATTGGTAAGTTGCAGTTACAGAGCGCTTTGAGTACATGTTCTGTAATGTTATTTTGATCTATTCCCCCGAGTGTGATTAGCAAACGCTGAAGCTTTGGGCGACGGCGCCTTGTCAAACTTATCTTGCGTAAAGCCGCAAATTCGGGGCGTAGTAGAGCGTATCTTGGTCCGATCAGCGTAGCAGTCGTGGACGAGATATGCGAGTTGTAGTCATCTTTCGATCTACCAAGGTTCTGGTCAAGCAATAAGTCGCAGTCATGCCTGCGATCCGCCAAATCATCAATCACCATCAACTGTTTGCAATATGGCCGCATGGCCTTTTCCCATCGCGCATCTAAAGCGTAGTGGTCGACGATTAACCAGTCCACTAATGCTTCGCCCATCACTTGTTGCGTATCAGCTGCATCACTAGCCCAGTCTGTACCTAACCAAGAGGTATGGCTTGGAGATTGACCTTTCGTATCAGTTATTACCGATTGCCGTTCTGCAAGCGCAGCGACTTTGTGTTCACGCTGATGGATAAGGTCTAGCAAATGACCTTTGTGTGTACGACATACAAATGTGCAATTCGCACCTGTCTCACGCAATGCGTCAGCCAGCGTAAGGCAGCGCATCACATGGCCAGTACCAATCTGGACCGATGCATCTGTGCGAAAGACAATATTCACTTTAAATCCAATTAACGTTTTTCCATCAGGAACCACGTGACGTCATCTTGCGGGAAATTAGGGTCGCGACGGTAAACGAAGCCGTAGTCAATCAACTGAAGTTTCGGATGGCGATCCATGATCTCACCTGCAAAATCACGTTTGAATAATCGATCATTGTGACCGCGGTAAGGAATGCTGACAGGTGCTGGGTTGTAATACTCAGCCACCATCAAATAACGACCACAGCTGGCTACAAGCTTGTCGTATACCTGGGGTAATTCGCTGGGATTGATATGAATCAGAACACCTTTGATCAAGGTGAGGTCATACGTGTGGTAAGGCTGAAAGTCGAGAATAGACGTGTTGTAAATCTTTTCTGGGGCAATGACTTTGCTTAGTTGTGTCGCTGCCGTGGTGTTGATTTCGATAGCTGAAATATCAATGGCAGGAAACAGAAGTTTCATGGCTTTCAGATTCATGCCAATGTTGGCGCCAAACTCAATACAGGTTTGAATACCACGTGCAGAACGTAAAGCTTTGCTGAAAAAATCAAGATTAGAGGCCAGCAGTGCATCGCCTTGATTACGCTCAATGTAAGCATTGCCAAATTCACCAGCCCAAAAGGCTTCTTGTTCAGTTTTAAATGTCATTGTCGTCCTTGTTGTGTTGTGACATGATTTTGTGCATCCATTGGGCACGCTCCCAATCTTCAGGGGTGTCAATGTCTTGTACGCGGTATCGAGGGATTGGAACGGGAGCGGCAATCTCTGTAAATAAAGGTTTTTGTGTCAACCAAGCCTCTGCCTTGCCCCAATAAAACTGTCCGGCATCGTGCCATGCTTCAATTAAGTCTTGTGAGCGCGTGTTGAAGTACTCTGGCTGAAACATTTCCACACGTTGCTGGGGTGTGATGCGGATCGCGCGTTGAATGGGAAACGGATAGCTGGTGACTGAAAACGCATAGTCTGCGCCACTAGCTTGCAAAATTTGGTAGCCATTTTGAATATCGCTGGCTTGCACAAAAGGCGCTGTCGCGTAGATGCAGCAAACCTCATCGATGGTCTGACCGTGCGCGTTGAGCCATTCGATGGCATGTGCCACAACTGGGATTGTGCCTGTGTGGTGATCCGACAATTCTGCAGGTCGAACAAAAGGCGTCTCAGCACCATGTGTTCGCGCTACTTGCGCAATCTCGTCGTCGTCTGTGGAGACGATGATTCGATCAAAACAATGACTCGCCAAAGCGGCGCGTATAGACCAAGCAATCATCGGCAATCCCCCAAAGGGTTTGATGTTCTTGCGGGGAATACGTTGGCTGCCGCCACGGGCTGGAATGACAGCGATCTTCATTGGGTGAGGGCTTTCGTCAATGCATCCACAACTTGCAGTTGTTGCGCATCGGTCATCGAGGCATACATGGGAATGCTGATGGACTTGGCGTAATAGCTTTGTGCTTGCGCAAAGTCCCTTGGCTTGAATCCCATCTGAGCGTAGTAGGGCTGAGTATGCACAGGGATGTAATGCAAGTTCACCCCAATGTTTTGTGCTCTGAGAGATTCAAACACTTCTTTGTGCAAATGTTGCATGTGCGCTTGGAGCTGAATCACATACAAGTGAAAGCTGGAATGCGTGTCTGAATGTTGCCATTGCGTGTTAAGCGGCAAGCCTCCGAGCAGACCTGTGTATTGATTAACCAGTTGGTGCCGACGTGCAACCACTGTGTCAAGTTGCGTCATCTGGCTTAAACCCAAGGCTGCCTGGAGTTCAGTCATGCGGTAGTTGAAACCCAAAGCAATTTGTTGGTAATACCAAGGGCCGTCGGCAGCATGCGTCATTTGCTTTGGGTCGCGTGTGATGCCATGGCTTCGAAGTAAGCCCATTTGATTTGCCAAGACAGGGTTATTGGTCACCGCCATGCCGCCTTCAGCTGTGGTGATGATCTTGACAGGATGAAAACTGAACACCGTGATGTCGCTGTAGCGGCAGTTGCCCACCGCTTCGCCTTTGTATTTGGCGCCAATGGCATGCGAGGCATCTTCAATAATCTTGAAGCCGTATTTGAGGGATAGTGCATGGATGGCCGCCATGTCGCAGGGTTGGCCACACATATGAACTGGCACCACGATCTTTGGCAACTTGCCCTGTTGTTTGGCTATCTCTAGCTTTTTCTCAAGTTCGATGGGGCACAGGTTGAAGGTACGTGGGTCAATGTCTACAAAGTCCACTTTGGCGCCGCAATACAAACCACAGTTGGCAGAAGCCACAAACGTGATGGGGCTGGTCCACAACCAATCCCCAGGGCCAAGCCCTAAGGCCAAGCAGGCAATATGCAGGGCAGAGGTGGCGCTATTGACCGCAACGCCGTATTGCGCATGGCAATAGCTGGCCACGGCCTCTTCAAACGCGGGTACTGCAGGGCCTTGCGTCAAAAAGTCGGAGCGCAAGACATCCACCACCGCTTGAATATCGGCTTCTGAGACCGTGTGGCGGCCATAAGGAATGTGATCGTGTGCAGACATGGGCAAGGGTGTCAAAGTTCTGACAATTGACTGGAATGACTCTGTTCAAGCAAGTTACAGACCAACTTTCGATTTGGCACGACTTCTGCTTAGTCAATTCATCTTTCAGCACAGGGCGTCGGTTTCTCGACGTGCGTCATGAACACTTACACCGATATTTGCGATCAATCCATCCTCATCACAGGCGGCACTGGCTCGTTTGGCAAGGCCTTTATTCGGTCGGTCTTGGATCATTGCCCTAAAGTCAAGCGCTTGGTGGTGTTCAGCCGTGACGAGCTCAAGCAGTTTGAGATGCAGCAAGAGTTTCCAGCATCCAAATATCCGGCCTTGCGTTTCTTCATTGGTGATGTGCGTGACCAAAACCGCTTGCGCCGTGCCTTGGAAGGCATTGACACCGTGGTCCACGCTGCAGCCTTAAAGCAAGTGCCTGCCGCGGAGTACAACCCTTTTGAATTCATTCAAACCAACATCATGGGTGCGCAAAACCTGATTGAGGCTTGTTTGGACACCAACGTGAAACGTGTGGTCGCCCTGTCCACTGACAAAGCAGCTGCCCCTATCAATTTGTATGGCGCCACCAAGCTGTGTAGTGACAAGCTTTTTATTGCGGCTAACAACTACAAAGGTCCGCGTGATTTGCGTTTCTCGGTGGTGCGCTATGGCAACGTGATGGGTTCACGTGGCTCGGTGATTCCATTCTTTCTGGAAAAAGCCAAAACCGGTGTGCTGCCTATCACCGATCCCGAAATGACACGTTTCAACATCTCGCTCGACGAGGGGGTCGAAATGGTCTTGTGGGCGCTTGAGCACGGTTTGGGTGGCGAGATTTTGGTTCCCAAAATCGCCTCTTACCGAATTGAAGATGTGGCCCAAGCCGTTGCCCCCAGCTGTCGCCAAGATATTGTCGGTATTCGACCTGGTGAAAAATTACACGAAGAAATGATTACTAAAAGTGACAGTCCAAATACTTTGGATATCGGTGATTACTACGCGATTTTGGGTTCAGGCGCACAAAAACAGCGCGATCAATATCTAGGTTACAAAGGCGCCAAGGAAATGCCGAGCGGCTTTGCCTATGACTCGGGCACCAACCAAGACTTTTTGACCGTGGACCAAATTCGTGGGTTGATCCGTCAACACATCAATCCAGCGTTCGAGCCGATTTAAGTCTGATATGTGGTCATGCGAGCGGCTGAAGTTGCGTGGTTAACGTTTACTTTATTATTAATTTTTGTAATCATTTTTAAAAACATTTAAAAAACTCTAAAGTTTGATTGGCTGCTGTCGATGGGAAGACACGATCTGGAATGTCTCCGGATGGATTGGGTATTCCTATGGCATCAGCAATTACTGGTATTTCGAGCAAATCTCTGGCAGATATCAAGGCATTAGTGCCTGCAGATATTGCTGTTACCACTACTGCAGAGATCAGTGCTTTGAGCAGTGTTCAGGTCGCTGCGCTGTCAACTGAACAAGTTGTAGCCATTTCCCCATCTGGGATTGCAAGCTTAACGACTTCTGCAATTAGCAGTTTTTCTGTAGATCAAATGTTTGCGTTGATTACTGCACAAATTGCAGCAATTGATCCAACTTATCAAGTCCCGTATCTCACAACACTTGAAGTCTCAGCGATTTCGAGCGCTCAAGTGCAGGCCTTGACGACAGCACAAGTCGTCGCCTTGAATACTTCTCAAGTGATGGCGTTGTCGACAGACCAAGTGGCGTCGTTGAAGACAACACAAGTTGCGGTTATTGAAGCGGGCGACTTAGCTGCGATGACAAATGCGCAAGTTGCCGCGATGACAACAGATGGTGTGAGAGCGCTGACAACGGACCAGGTGGTGGCGTTGACGAGTGCACAAGTGAAGGGTCTGACGACAGGTCAAGTTGCAGCGCTGAAGGCAACGCAAGTGGCGGTGCTGGAGACGGCTGACTTGGCGGCGATGACGAACGCGCAAGTAGCAGCGATGACGACAGAGCAGGTAGCTGCGCTGAAGGTTGGGCAGTTGTCGTCGATGACGACAGCGCAAGTTGCTGCACTGACAACGGATGAAGTGAGAGCGCTGACAACGGATCAAGTGGTGGCGTTGACGAGTGCGCAGGCCAAGAGCTTGACCACAGACCAAGTGGCATCGTTGAAGACAACACAAGTTGCGGTTATTGAAGCGGGCGACTTAGCTGCGATGACAAATGCGCAAGTTGCCGCGATGACAACAGATGGTGTGAGAGCGCTGACAACGGACCAGGTGGTGGCGTTGA
>Ga0228699_1000351_pt1 | contig 37423 bp, 38 predicted proteins | sample McNCre217_Aug_MG_FD_178016 | JGI IMG/M metagenome (GOLD analysis project Ga0228699, IMG submission 178016) | Freshwater microbial communities from McNutts Creek, Athens, Georgia, United States - 2-17_Aug_MG | ecosystem: Environmental > Aquatic > Freshwater > Creek | place: USA: Georgia... | reverse complement strand
CAGTTCGGCGACTTCGCCAACGGCGCCCAAGTGGTGATCGACCAGTTCATCGCCTCTGGCGAAGTGAAGTGGGGCCGTGTCAACGGCTTGACCTTGATGCTGCCACACGGCTACGAAGGCCAGGGCCCAGAGCACAGCTCGGCACGCCTGGAGCGCTTCATGCAATTGGCCGCCGACACCAACATGCAGATCGTGCAGCCCACCACGGCCAGCCAGATCTTCCACGTGTTGCGTCGTCAAATGGTGCGCGATTTGCGCAAGCCCTTGATCATCTTCACACCCAAGTCGTTGCTGCGTAACAAAGACGCCACATCGCCTGTGTCTGAGTTCACCAAAGGTGGCTTCCAAACCATCATCGGTGAAAGCAAAGACATCAAGGGTGACAAAGTCAAACGCGTGTTGGTGTGCTCGGGCAAGGTCTACTACGACTTGGTCAAAAAGCGCGAAGAGTTGGGTGCTGACGATGTCGCGATTTTGCGCGCCGAACAGCTGTATCCCTTCCCACACAAAGCCTTTGCGGCTGAACTCAAGAAGTATCCCAACGCCACAGAGTTGGTGTGGACGCAAGACGAGCCACAAAACCAAGGTGCTTGGTTCTTTGTGCAGCACTACATCCACGAAAACATGTCGTCGGGCCAAAAACTCGGCTACTCGGGCCGTGCCGCTTCTGCATCGCCTGCGGTGGGTTACTCACACCTGCACCAAGAGCAGCAAAAAGCACTGGTGGAAGGCGCATTCGGCAAGCTCAAGGGCTTTGTGCTGACCAAGTAAACCTCGACCCCTTACACAGAAAACACATACAGAAAGAATTCATATGGCTATCGTAGAAGTCAAAGTTCCTCAGTTGTCTGAGTCCGTGGCCGAGGCCACCATGCTGCAATGGAAAAAGAAAGTGGGCGAGTCGGTCGCGGCTGACGAAATCCTGATCGACATTGAAACCGACAAAGTGGTGCTCGAAGTGCCCGCACCCGCTGCTGGCGTGTTGTCCGAAATCATCGTGGCCGACGGCGGTACCGTGGCGGCTGAGCAGCTCATCGCACGCATCGACACCGACGGCAAAGTGGGTGCTGCAGCACCTGCGGCTGCTGCCGCTCCCGCCGCTGCACCGGCTGCTGCGCCTGCACCTGCTGCCGCTGCTGCTGCATCAAGCAGCAAAGCGGGCGTGGCCATGCCAGCCGCTGCCAAATTGATGGCGGACAACAACATGGCCGCTGGCTCTGTGGCTGGCACAGGCAAAGACGGTCGCGTCACCAAAGGTGATGTCTTGTCGGCTGTTGCCGGTGGCGTGCAATCGACTGCGGGTGTTATTCCCACAGGCGCGCCCACCAAAGCCTTGCCACAAGTGGCTGCACCTGCGGTGAATTTGGGTGACCGTCCCGAGCAGCGCGTGCCCATGACACGTCTGCGTGCCCGTGTGGCCGAGCGTTTGTTGCAATCGCAATCGACCAATGCCATTTTGACCACCTTCAACGAAATCAACATGGCGCCCGTCATGGAAATGCGCAAGCGCATGCAAGAGCGTTTCGAGAAGGAACACGGCGTCAAGCTGGGCTTCATGAGCTTCTTCGTCAAGGCCGCTGTGCATGCCTTGAAGAAATTCCCCGTGTTGAACGCCTCGGTGGACGGCAACGACATCGTCTATCACGGCTACTTCGACATCGGTATCGCAGTGGGTTCGCCACGCGGTTTGGTGGTGCCTATTCTGCGCAACGCCGACCAAATGAGCTTTGCCGACATTGAGAAAAAGATTGCTGAATTCGGCGTCAAAGCGCGTGACGGCAAGTTGGGCATCGAAGAGATGACCGGCGGTACCTTCTCGATCTCCAACGGCGGCACCTTCGGCTCCATGATGTCGACCCCCATCATCAACCCACCTCAGTCGGCGATTTTGGGCGTGCACGCGACCAAAGACCGCGCCATGGTGGAAAACGGCCAAGTGGTGGTTCGCCCCATGAACTACTTCGCCATGTCGTATGACCACCGCATCATTGACGGCCGTGAAGCTGTTTTAGGCTTGGTGGCGATGAAAGAAGCGCTGGAAGATCCCGCACGCTTGTTGTTTGATATCTAAGGAATACGCATGAGCAAACAATTCGACGTCGTCGTCATTGGCGGTGGCCCCGGTGGCTACATCGCCGCCATCCGTGCCGCGCAACTGGGTTTCCAAGTTGCGTGTATCGATGAGTGGAAAAACGCAGCCGGTGGCCCAGCCCCTGGCGGCACCTGTACCAACGTGGGTTGCATTCCCTCTAAGGCCTTGCTGCAATCGAGCGAGCATTTTGAGCATGCCAACCACCACTTCGCAGAGCATGGCATCACCGCCAAGGACGTGAAGATGGATGTGGCCAAGATGATTGCCCGCAAGGACAACGTTGTGAAGCAAAACAACGATGGCATCTTGTACCTGTTCAAGAAAAACAAGGTCACGTTCTTCCACGGTCGCGGCAGCTTTGCGGGCAAGGCTGAAGGCGGCTACACGATCAATGTGGCAGGTAAGACGGAGGAGGCGATTACCGCCAAACAAGTCATCATTGCCACCGGCTCGAACGCCCGTGCCTTGCCTGGCACACCGTTTGACGAAGTCAATGTGCTGTCCAACGACGGTGCCTTGCGCGTCGGCGCGGTGCCCAAGAAGCTGGCCTTGATTGGTTCTGGCGTGATCGGTTTGGAAATGGGTTCTGTCTGGCGTCGTCTGGGTTCAGAAGTCACCATCCTCGAAGGTCTGCCCACATTCCTGGGCGCGGTGGACGAGCAAATCGCCAAAGAAGCCAAGAAGGCCTTTGACAAGCAAGGCTTGAAGATCGAGCTCGGCGTCAAAGTCGGCGAGATCGTCAATGGCAAGAAGGGCGTCACCGTCAACTACACCAATGCCAAAGGCGAAGCTGTGGTGTTGGATGCAGACAAGCTCATCGTGTCGATTGGTCGCGTGCCCAACACCATTGGTTTGAATGCCGAAGCGATTGGCCTGCAGCTCGACGAGCGCGGCGCCATTGTGGTCGACGGCGATTGCAAAACCAATGTGCCTGGCGTGTGGGCGGTGGGTGACGTGGTGCGTGGCCCCATGCTCGCGCACAAAGCCGAAGAAGAGGGCGTTGCCGTGGCCGAGCGCATGGCTGGGCAGCATGGTCACGTCAACTTCAACACCATCCCTTGGGTTATCTACACCAGCCCCGAAATCGCTTGGGTGGGTCGTACCGAGCAACAGCTCAAGGCCGATGGCGTGGCGTATAAGGCCGGCACCTTCCCGTTCCTCGCGAACGGCCGTGCCCGCGCTTTGGGCGACACCACCGGCATGGTGAAGTTCTTGGCCGACGCCACCACCGACGAAATCTTGGGCGTGCACATGGTGGGCCCACAGGTTTCTGAGTTGATCTCTGAAGCTGTGGTTGCGATGGAGTTCAAGGCCTCGGCCGAAGACATCGCGCGCATTTGCCATGCGCACCCATCGCTGAGCGAAGCGACCAAAGAGGCTGCTTTGGCGGTGGACAAACGCACCTTGAATTTCTAAACAAAACTTCAAGATGCGACGTTCAAAAAGCCCGTTGGCAACAGCGGGCTTTTTTCATGGGCAAGGCACAATAGACCCCTGTATGTCAGTGCATGAAAATTACCTCAAAGAACTCGAAATTCGCGGCTTCCAAAGCGACCCTGCGCAGTTACGTGCCATCGATGCGCTGGAGCGATGCGCCAACGAATGGGCAGCCTACAAAGAAAAGCGTTCGAACAAGCTGAAAAAACTCGTCAACCGTCCGCCCATTCCGCGTGGCGTGTACATGTACGGTGGGGTGGGGCGCGGCAAGAGTTTTTTGATGGACTGTTTTTTTGATGCAGTGCCCATCCGGCGTAAAACCCGTTTGCACTTTCATGAGTTCATGCGCGAGGTGCATCGCGAGTTGCGCGAACTGCAAGGCCAAGCCAACCCCTTGGATATTTTGGGTCAACAAATTGCCAAGCGTTACAAGCTGATTTGCTTTGACGAATTCCATGTGGCCGACATCACCGACGCGATGATTCTGCACCGTTTGCTCGATGCCTTGTTCGACAACGGTGTGGGCTTTGTGACCACCTCCAACTTCAAACCTGACGACTTGTACCCAGGCGGCATGCACCGCGACCGCATCTTGCCTGCGATTGATTTGCTCAACCAAGCGTTGGAAGTGATCAATGTGGACAACGGCACCGATTACCGCCGCCGGACTCTGGAGCAAGTCGATTTGTATTTGACGCCCTTGGGGCCCCAAGCCGATGCCGCTATGACCGATGCCTTCAACCGCTTGGCCGAATGCCAAGACGAGGCACCGGTGTTGCACATTGAGGCGCGTGAAATCAAAGCCCGACGGCGTGCCGGTGGTGTGGTGTGGTTCAACTTCAAAGAGCTGTGTGGTGGACCGCGTTCGCAAAACGACTATTTGGAAATCGCCAGTCAGTTCCACACGGTGCTCTTGAGCGATGTGCCGCTGATGCCCGTCAACCGTGCGGCAGAAGCGCGTCGTTTCACCTGGTTGGTGGATGTGCTGTATGACCGTCGCGTCAAGCTGATGATGTCGGCCGAAGTGGCGCCTGAAGCTTTGTACACCGAAGGCCCGATGTCGCATGAATTTCCACGCACCGTGTCGCGTTTGAACGAAATGCAGTCGGCCGAATTTTTGGCGCTGGAACGCCGCACGGTGGATACCGGACTCACATGAAACGCCTGGTTCTTTTTGTCACCGTGTGGTGTCTAGGCGGCTTGTCATGGGCGCAAAGCGTACTGCCGCCAGCGCCGCAGCCAGCTGCGCCCGCCAGCGCCGCAGAGGCGCACGCTGCGCCGCTGAGCGAAGCCGAGCGACAAGCCATCAGCCAACAGCTGGCCCAACGCCGTCAGCAGCTGGAGGAGGCCTATAAACACGACATGCAAATTTGTTACCAAAAATTTGATGTCATGCACTGCCGCAACGAAGCGCGTGAACGCCGTATTCAAGCCAACGCCCTGTTGCGCCAAGAGGAGTTGAAATTCAACGCAACCGAGCGGCAAATCAAGGCCGATGAAATGCAACGCCGCTTGGCAGAAAAAAATTCCGAGGCTCAGCGCGAGGATGCGCAAGCTCAACGCAACGCTGCAGTGCAACAAGCCAAAGAACGTGCCGACGCCAACGCGCAAAAGCAGATCGACCATGACAACAAAGGTGGCAACCGCGAAGCCTATGAGGCCAAGCAACGCGAAGCGGCAGAGCACCGCGCCAATGTCGAACGAAAACGCCGTGAACGCGACAAACCGCCCGCCGCCCCCTTGCCTGTGCCTGGAGCTTCCAAGTGAGTGTTGAAAACCTGCGTTCCCCTGCGCGCCAACTGATTGAGCTGCGCATGGAGCATGCCGACTTGGACGACAGCATTGACAGGCTCAGCCTGACACAACCTGTGGATGAGCTGATGCTGCGCCGTTTGAAAAAACGCCGCCTGGGCTTGCGCGATCAAATCCAGCAGATCGAACGTTTGCTCGATCCCAAAGAGCCCGCCTGATGAGCCATCCTTTGCGCGCCATGGTGCAAGAGGCATTTGCCCCCCTGGGGGTGCTGGCCCGTGCTACCGAACAATTCCAGCCGCGTGACGGTCAAACCGAAATGGCTTTGGCGGTGGCCGATGTGGTGTCACACGGCGGCAGTCTGGTGGTGGAAGCGGGCACGGGCGTGGGCAAAACCTTTGCGTATTTGGTGCCTGCGTTGCTGAGTGGCGAGCGTGTGCTGTTATCTACCGCCACCAAGGCCTTGCAAGACCAATTGTTTGCGCGCGACTTGCCGCGTTTGTTACAGGCCTTGAACCTGCCCGTTCGTCTGGCTTTGCTCAAGGGACGCAGCAGCTACCTCTGCACGCACCGCATGGAACTGGCCCGACGCGACACCACTTTGCCCGACCGACACACGGTGCATTTGTTGTCGCGGGTGGAAACCTGGTCGCTCAGCACCCGCACGGGCGACTTGGCCGAGTTGCCAGGCTTGGATGAACGATCGCCCTTGATTCCACTGATCACCTCGAACCGCGAGAACTGTCTGGGCTCGCAATGCCCAAAGTTCAAAACCTGCCACGTCAACGCGGCACGCCGTGAGGCCTTGGCGGCCGATGTGGTGGTGATCAACCACCATTTGTTTTTTGCCGACATGGCCGTGCGCGAAACCGGCATGGCCGAGTTGCTGCCCAGCGTGCGCGTGGTGATTTTTGACGAAGCTCATCAGCTCAACGAAACCGGCGTGAACTTCTTGGGCCACCAACTGGGCACCGCACAGCTGTTGGATGTGATCCGCGATATCTTGGCCACCGGCTTGCAACTGGCCCGTGGCTTGGCCGATTGGCAAGGCGTGTGTTCCGGCCTGGAGCGCGCTGCGCGTGAACTGCGCCTGATTGGCGGCAAGCGCCCAGGCGCCGTCAAGCTGCGCTGGACAGAAGACGCGCCTGAGGGCATTCATCCTGGCGCTTGGGCGCAGTCGTTGCAAGACGTGGGTGCCGCCTGCGTGCAGGCGCTGCAAGCGCTGGACACTGTGAGTGAAATTGCACCCGACTTCATGCGTTTGCACGACCGCGTGGCCGAGATCGCCAAACGCGTGGACGCCTTCCTCAACCCGTGCGCGCCCGATGCCGTTCGGTGGATGGACATCAGCGCCTCGCAAATGCGCTTGATGGAAGCGCCCTTGGACATTGCCCAAACGGTGCGCGAACGCTTGATGCGCCAAGGCCACGCAACCGCCGCTGACGATGTGCTGGCTGAAGAAGCGCCCTGGCAAGACGATGAAGAGGCCTTCAACACCTTAGAGCCCCATGTTGCACAGCCGCCCGAAGACGCGCGTCCACGCAGTTGGATTTTTACTTCCGCCACCTTGGGCGACGACCCACGCTTGCGTTGGTTCACCGAGCCCTGTGGCTTGGAATCGGCCCAGGTCTTGCGCGTGGGCAGTCCATTTGACTATCCCGCACAAGCGGCCTTGTATGTGCCGCGCGATATCGTGCGGCCGAATGACCCCGCTCACAGCGCCCAAGTCGCTGCACTAGCTGCTGATGCGGTGCGCCGATTGGGTGGCCGCACCTTGGTGCTGACCACCACCTTGCGCGCGTTGCGTGCCATTGGTGATGTGATGAAGCAGCAGCTCGAAGGTTCAGGCATCGAGGTGTTGGTGCAAGGCGATTGGCCCAAGCGACATTTGATGGATCGTTTTCGCGAAGGCGCCAAGCCAGGCGAGGGCGGTTGTGTGCTGGTGGCCTCGGCCACTTTCTGGGAGGGCTTTGATGTGCCCGGTGATGCGCTGCAATTGGTGGTGATCGACAAGTTGCCGTTTCCGCCGCCCAACGACCCGCTGGTCGAAGCCCGCAGCAAACGCTTGGAAGCCCAGGGGCGCAGCCCCTTCAATGATTACTTTGTGCCTGAGGCTGTGGTGGCCCTGAAGCAGGGGGCTGGGCGTTTGATTCGCCGCGAAACCGACCAAGGGGTGCTGGTCTTGTGTGACAACCGCTTGGTCACCACGGGCTATGGCCGCCGCTTGATTGCAGCTCTACCCCCCATGCGTCAGCTCAATACCGCGAATGAGTTGGCGCAAGCGATTGAGGCCTTGCACCAAGACGCCATCACCAAAGCTGCCACCACGACTTTTTAGTGGTGGCGCGTTCGGGATAGAGGAAGGCGCTGTTGGGGTAGGTGCTTTCGAGTACGCGTCGTGTGTCGTTGCGCAGTTGTTCCAAGCCCAGTTTGTCATAGCACTGGTAGAGGATGAACAAAGCTTCTTCAACTGCAGGCACATCGCGGTATTCCTGCACCGCTGCTTGGGCGCGGTTCATGGCGGCTACATAAGCGCCACGCTGCAAATAAAAGCGGGCCACGTGCACATCGGAGCGGGCCAGTGAGTTTTTGATAAACGCCATGCGCAAGCGTGCATCGGGGGTGTATTTGGAGTTGGGAAAGCGTTGTGCAAGCTCACGGAAGGCTTCAAACGATTCCTTGGCTTGCTTGGGGTCACGCTCGGCCAAATCTTGCTCGGCCAATGACGAAAAAAGCCCCAGGTTGTCGTTGAAATTGACCAAGCCTTTGAGGTACAGGGCGTAGTCCAGCGCTGGGCTGGCCGGGTGCAGTTTGATGAAACGATCCAGTGTGGCGACAGCTTGGATGGGTTCGTTGGTTTTGTACTGGGCCCACGCTTTGTCGAGTTGCGCTTGTTGTGCCAGCGGCGTGCCTGCGGCACGGCCTTCAAGTTTCTCGTAGAAGCCAATGGCTTTGTCGTAACCACCAGCCGCCATCTCGTCTTTGGCTTCGTTGTAGAGCTTGTCGACGCTCCAAGTGGCGGTCGGATCGTAGTTGCTCGGCGTGCAAGCAGACAAAAGAATGGCTGCACTCAGCCCCAAAGGCATCCACACCGTCGATAATTTGATACGTAACACCACAGGTCACCCTCTTGAAGCAAAGTCAAACCATTCTATCGGCTCAGTCATCCGCTCACATTCTGGACGAGGTATCTGCCTTGCCTGACGAGCAAATCGACTTGATCGATGGCCCCGAGGTCGAATGGCGAGAGCTCGAGATCCCCACTGCCATGCACGGCGAGCGCTTGGATCGGGCCTTGGCAATTTTGCTGCCGGAGTTTTCACGCAGCTTTTCACAGCAGTTGCTGAGTGAGGGCTGTGTGAGTTGTTTGGCCCCGACACCGCGCGTGATGGGCAAGGCCTCGGTCAAAGTGCGCATGGGCGAGCGCTACCACGTGGCCCTGCGTCCCACGCCACAAAGCCAAGCCTTCAAGCCTGAAAACATTCCGTTGGATGTGGTCTACGAAGACGACGATTTGCGGATTTTGAACAAACCTGCGGGTTTGGTGGTCCATCCGGCGCCTGGCAATTGGAGCGGCACGCTGCTCAACGGTTTGTTGGCCCTAGACCCGCAAGCCGTCATGTTGCCCCGTGCGGGTATCGTCCACCGTTTGGACAAAGACACCAGTGGCTTGATGGTGGTGGCCCGCACACGCCGTTGCATGGATGCCTTGGTCGAGATGATTGCCGCACGCGAGGTACACCGCGAATACCTGGCGGTGGCGTATCGCAAATGGAATGGCAACAGTAACCGCGATGTGGTGGCGGCGATTGGTCGCGATTACCGCAACCGCTTGCGCATGGCCGTGGTCGACTTAGAGCGTTTGCCTGGCAAAGAAGCGCACACCACCTTTGATGCCTTGGACAGCCAAGAAGAAGCCTGCTTGGTGCAATGCACCTTGCACACCGGCCGCACGCACCAAATTCGCGTCCACATGGCACACATTGGCCACCCCTTGGTCGGAGACTCTTTGTATGCAGGGCCTATGACCATGGGCATTGAGCGCCAAGCCTTGCATGCCTTTCGCTTGAGCTTTGAGCACCCGATCACGGGTCAAGCGCTGTCTTTTGAGGCCCCGTTGCCTGACGATATGACGCAGTTGTTGGCTCGGTTAGAATTGCGCCAACGCTTGTGAAAGCGGTGAGCCCTTTGGCTCTGGCCTGCAAATGCCCAACACAGGTGGCCCCGTCCGCCTCGCTTTGCCTTCAAACTGCCTCGAGATGAATTTCGAGGCCTTTGCCCTCGACCCTTGACCCGGAACTCACACGATGAACACCGTGGATGCCAAGCGTGTCCTTGAGACCGCCCTGATTTGCTCGCACCAGCCTATCCAAGTCCGCGAATTGCGCGTGCTGTTTCAAGACGACTTGGGGGCTGACACCATCAAAACCTTGCTCGAAGAGTTGCAACTCGACTGGGCGCAGCGCGGTGTGGAGCTGGTGCAAGTGGCCTCGGGCTGGCGTTTTCAAAGCCGGCCCCAGATGCGCGAGTACCTGGACCGCCTGAACCCCGAAAAACCACCCAAATACACGCGCGCGGCCATGGAAACCTTGGCCATCATTGCCTACCGCCAGCCGGTGACACGCGGTGACATGGAAGACATCCGTGGCGTCACCATCAACTCCCTGGTGCTCAAGCAGCTCGAAGACCGCGGTTGGGTGGAGGTCATTGGCCACCGCGAAACCGTGGGCCGCCCCGGCCTGTATGCCACCACACGTCAGTTCTTGGACGATCTAGGCCTGGCATCGCTGGACCAATTGCCCGTGTACGACACCGCCCAGGCGCAAGCCAATGCCTTTGCCCGTTTGGGCGAGGACGACCCTGCGCCTCAGCTGGCCTTAGACGGAGTGGATGCACCCGTGCTGGATGCCGCCGCCGAGACCGACACCGCCACCGCCACAAGCAGCGATGCGCTGGAAGCAGCACCTGCGTTTGAGCTGGTGCCAGACGAAACACCTGAAGAAAAAATTGAGAGCGCCCCTGACGGCGATAAACCCCATGAATCCTGAAATTGAAGACATCGGGGGCACGCCAGAAGACGAAGCGGCTTTCGAGTTTGCCGATGTGGTCTCGGGCGACTTCGACCTCGAAGCCACCCGCGAAGAAGACACGCTTGGCAAACGCGTTTTGCTGCCCCAGCCTGAATCGCCCAAGTTGCACAAGGTGCTGGCCCAGTCAGGCTTGGGCTCGCGCATCGAGATGGAGCGTTTGATTGCCGAAGGCCGCGTGTCGGTGAACAACGAGCCGGCGCACGTGGGTCAACGCATTCAGTTCGGGGACCAAATCAAGGTCAACGGCAAGCTGCTCAAGGTGCGCATTGCGCCACCACCACCCCGCGTCATTGCGTACCACAAGCCTGCGGGCGAAGTGGTGACCAACGACGACCCGCAAAACCGTCCCACCGTGTTTCGTCGTTTGCCGCGCCTGTACCAAGGCAAATGGCAGTCTGTCGGCCGCTTGGACTTGAACACCGAAGGCCTGTTGTTGTTCACCAGCTCGGGCGAATTGGCCAACCAGCTGATGCACCCACGCTTTGGTTTGCAGCGCGAATACGCCGTGCGTTCGCTGGGCAAACTCAGCAAAGACCAAAAAGAACAGCTGGTCACAGGCATTCAGCTCGACGATGGCCCGGCCCAATTTGGTTCGATTGAAGAGGGCGGTGGCGAAGGCTCCAACTGCTGGTACCGCGTCACCATTTCAGAGGGCCGCAACCGCGAAGTGCGTCGCATGTTTGAGGCCGTGGGCCACGCGGTGAGCCGCTTGATTCGTATCCGCTACGGCGCCATGGTGCTGCCGCGCGGCTTGAAGCGCGGCGCCTTTGTCGAGCTCGGTGAGCGCGACATCCGTGCCTTGATGGAAGCGGCGGGCGCTGAAGCACCGCTGCAAAGCGGCCCCTCGCGCAATGACCGCAACGAACGCGCCAACAGCCGCCGCCGTGGCAACAGCGTGGGTCCGCGTCCTTCGACCCCACGCGCGCCCGAAGAGCGCTCGCAGGGGCCTGAGCGTTTGGTGCGTACCGAGCGCAAGCGCGGTGGCAAGCCTGCGCCAGTGCGTGACAGCCAGCCCGACCCGATGCAAACCTCGGTGGGCTATATCGGGGCCGACAGCTACGCCATGGAGCGTGAACGCAAGAAAGCTGGCCAAAAGGCGTTCCGCGCTGGTTTGGTCGGTGGGCGCAAGCCTGCGGGCGACGGCAGTGCCCCACCACGACGCGGTGGTAATGCGGGCGGCGGCTTTGGCGGTGGCCGCTCGGGTGGCGGAACCGGCGGCCGAGGTCGCGGCGGGCGTTAAAACGATCAAAAACGCCTGCAAGTCCTAAGGAAATCCCTTAGAACGGTTAAAATAGCAGGCTTCGCGATTCACGAACAAAAGTTTCTAAAACCTTATAAGGAAAATTCAACATGGCTATCGAACGCACACTCTCCATCATCAAGCCTGACGCAGTGGCGAAAAACGTCATCGGTCAAATCTATGCCCGTTTCGAAGCTGCTGGCTTGAAAGTGATCGCTGCACGCATGGCGCACCTGTCACGCGGCGAAGCCGAGCAGTTCTACGCCGTGCACAAAGCACGTCCTTTCTTCAAAGATTTGGTCGATTTCATGGTCTCTGGCCCTGTCATGATCCAAGTGTTGGAAGGCGAAAACGCGATTCTGAAAAACCGTGACCTGATGGGCGCGACCAACCCCAAAGAAGCCGCTGCTGGCACCATCCGTGCTGACTTCGCTGACAGCATCGACGCCAACGCTGTGCACGGTTCTGACGCCGCTGAGACTGCCGCTGTGGAAATCGGCTTCTTCTTCGCCGGCATGAACGTTTACGGTCGTTGATAGCCACTCGACAAGGTTGCCCTGCAACCTTGTTGGCGAATAAACATGACGGCCAACCTGCTTGATTTTGATCTCGACGGTTTGGCCGTTTTTTGTGAGCGCTTGGGCGAAAAACGCTTTAGAGCCACACAGCTGTTCCGGTGGATCCACCAAAAAGGCGCACAAGACTTCGATCAGATGTCTGATCTCGCCAAGTCGCTGCGCGAAAAGCTGAAAACCTGTGCCCAGGTTCAGCCCTTAACCCCCATTTCCAGACACGACTCCGCCGACGGCACCATCAAGTGGTTGTTCGACGTGGGCGACGGAAACGCCGTTGAAACCGTGTTCATTCCCGAAGACGACCGCGGCACCTTGTGTGTCTCGTCGCAAGCCGGTTGCGCCGTGGGCTGCCGCTTTTGCTCCACCGGCCACCAAGGCTTCAGCCGCAACCTCACCACGGGTGAGATCTTGTCGCAGCTTTGGTTTGCCGAGCACACGCTGCGCAAGCAGTTCAACACGACAGAGCGCGTCATCTCCAACGTGGTGATGATGGGCATGGGCGAGCCGCTGCAAAACTACAGTGCCTTGGTGCCCGCATTGCGCGCCATGTTGGATGATCACGGCTATGGTCTGTCACGCCGCCGTGTGACGGTGTCCACCTCGGGTGTGGTGCCCATGATGGACCGCTTGGGCGAAGACTGCCCGGTGGCCTTGGCGGTGTCGCTGCATGCGCCCACCGATGCGCTGCGTGACAACTTGGTGCCCTTGAACCGCAAGTACCCCTTGCATGAGTTGATGGACGCTTGCCGCCGTTATTTGGCGCATGCACCGCGCGACTTCATCACGTTTGAATATTGCATGTTGGATGGCGTGAACGACCAACCCGAACATGCGCAAGCTTTGATTGATTTGGTCAAGCCTAAACGTGACGTTCACGCTGGCGTGTCGTGCAAGTTCAACTTGATTCCGTTCAATCCGTTCCCAGCTTCGGGCCTGACGCGTTCAGACAACGCCACCGTCAAGGCTTTTGCCGAGCAGCTCAACGCGGCAGGCATCATCACCACCGTGCGTAAAACACGCGGTGACGACATCGACGCCGCTTGCGGTCAGCTCGCTGGCGATGTGAAAGACCGCACCAAGGTCGAGGCGCGCATGGCCAAACAACGGGTGATTCCGCTCACACAGGTGTCCTCATGAGCATCGCGTGGCATCGCTCAGGCGCGCGTTGGCTGTGCCTGGTTGGGATGCTGGGTGTGGGGCTGTGGCTGGCAGCTTGCGCGCAACCCCAAGCTCCGGCCCATTTAGACACCCTGACCACGCCACCGCCTGACACTGTGCGCCAACGTGCCGCACGGCGCTTAGGCTTAGCCACGGCGTATTTCGAACAAGGCCAAACCACGGTCGCCCAGCAAGAGGTGCGTGCGGCGTTGCAGATTGATCCGAACTATGCCGAGGCCTACAGCCTGTTGGGGCTGATTCACCAGCGTGACAACGCGCCAGCGTTGGCTGAGCAAAGCTTTCAGCAAGCCTTGCAATTGGCGGCGCTGTCGCCACTGCGAACGAACGAATTGGCTTCTGTGCAACACAACTACGGTTGGTTTTTATGCGAGCAAAATAATTTTGCGCAGGCACAGACGCAATTTGTCCGCGCTTTGTCCCACGCCGCTTACACCGCAGCCGCTAAAACATGGACGACCAGCGCTTTGTGCCAGCTGCGTGCTGGGCAACGCGTCGAGGCGCGCAACGGCTTTCAACAAGCTTTGGTGTTGGAACCTAACAACGCGTTGGTGCGCTACCAGTTGGCTGCGCTAGATTGGCAAGACGGCAATCCACAACGCGCTCAAGCAACGCTGTCGCCTTTGAATGCCAGTGCACAGGCCAGCCCAGAAAGCCTATGGCTGGGCATTCAATTGGCCCGTGCCTTGGCACAGCCGCCACAGATGCAGCAACTCGGGCAACAATTGAGCCAACGCTATCCCCAGTCAACCCAGGCGCAGGCTTGGCTTGAGCGAAAATTTGAAGACAAATGACCCACGAAACCCAGTCTCTTACTGACGCCGCGGCGCCAGAACACAACGCCATTCCCACCGCGACGGCCGGTGCGCTGCTGCGCGGCTACCGGAACCATTTAGGTTTGGACATTGATGCCTTGGCCAGCGCCATGCGCGTGCCTGTGGCCAAACTCCAAGCGCTGGAAGATGACCGTTTGGATGTGCTGCCCGATGCTGTGTTTGCACGGGCCCTGGCCTTGGCCGTGTGCCGTCAACTCAAAACAGATGCCACGCCTGTGCTGGCCTTGTTGCCTGGGCAAGATGTGTCGCGCCTCGCGGCCAAAGATGAACGCGGCTTGGACTTTCCGTTACATCGCCCCTCTTTACTGCCCGAGTCCAGCTTGTTGATGTTGCGAGCCTGGTTCACGCCCATGCGTTTGGCCGCTTTGGCCGTGCTCGCCTTGGCCTTCTTCATTGCTGTCGGACCTGATGTGTCGCTGGGTACTTCTGGTGATCAAGTGCCAGTTTCTCAAACAGCAGTGGAATCTGTCACACCTCCGATTGCGGTGGTTCAAGCTGCGGAGGCCCCTGTGGACGTGGCTTCTGCGCCCGTCGAGCTGCCCGTGATCAGCGGCAAGATGGTGATCACGCCGGTCCAGTCTGCCGCGATTGCGGTGCAGGCTGTGCCAGTTGCAAGCGCCGCCAGCGGTGTGGGAGTGAGCAATGGCCGATAACCCTGTGGGCAGCGCCCAAGGCATTGCACTGTCGCAGCCTCAGGCCCGTCGCAGCCTGCAAGCCCGTGTGGCATGGGGCGACCATGTGGTCACTGTTGGTGGCGACGCCCCTGTGCGTGTGCAATCCATGACCAACACCGACACGGTGGACGCGGTTGGCACGGCGATTCAAATCAAAGAACTGGCCTTGGCGGGCTCTGAGTTGGTCCGTATCACGGTCAACACGCCAGAGGCCGCACAAGCCGTGCCGTACATCCGCGAGCAGCTCGACACAATGGGTATTCAGGTGCCTTTGATTGGCGACTTTCATTACAACGGCCACCGTTTGCTCACCGACTTCCCCGACTGTGCGCAAGCCTTGTCCAAGTACCGCATCAACCCCGGCAATGTGGGCAAGGGCGACAAACACGACAAGCAATTCGGTCAAATGATCGAAGCGGCCATGCGCTACAACAAGGCCGTGCGCATTGGTGTGAACTGGGGCAGCCTAGACCAAGAGTTGCTGGCTAAGTTGATGGACGAAAACGCTTTGCGTGCCAAACCCTTCGAAGCCAAGCAAGTGATGTACGAAGCCCTCATCACCTCGGCCATTGAATCGGCCCAATTGGCGCAAAGTATGGGCATGCCAGCTGAGCAAATCTTGCTCAGCTGCAAGGTCAGCGGCGTGCAAGACCTGATTGCGGTCTACCGCGAGCTGGCCCAGCGTTGCAACTATCCGCTGCATTTGGGCCTGACCGAAGCAGGCATGGGCACACGCGGCACGGTGGCTTCTGCCACCGCCTTGTCTATTCTTTTGCAAGAAGGCATTGGCGACACCATCCGTGTCTCGCTCACGCCGCAACCCGGCGAGGCGCGCACGCAAGAGGTGGTGGTGGCGTCTGAAATTTTGCAAGCTTTGGGTTTGCGCAGCTTTGTGCCCAGCGTCACGGCTTGCCCTGGTTGCGGTCGCACCACCAGCACCACGTTCCAAGAAATGGCCAAGTCGATTGACGATTTTTTGCGGGCGCAAATGCCTGTGTGGCGCACCCAATACCCTGGGGTCGAAAACCTCAAGGTGGCGGTGATGGGCTGCATTGTGAACGGCCCGGGCGAGAGCAAGCACGCCGACATCGGCATCAGCCTGCCCGGCAGCGGCGAAGCGCCTGCGGCACCCGTGTTCATTGACGGCGAAAAAGCCATGACCTTGCGCGGCGACAACATTGCCCAAGAGTTCCACCAGATTGTTGAAAACTACATTGAAAAGCGTTTTGGCTAAAGCCAGCGCCTGCTTACCGTGACGACCGAAAACAAAACCACAACCCAGCCTGTGAAACCTGCCAAGGCCCAAGCCCTGACGGCTGTCAAAGGCATGAACGACTTGCTGCCCCCAGCCTCCGCCCAATGGGAATGGTTGGAAGACAAAGTGCGCGGCCTGATGGCGCGCCACGCCTACCGCAACCTGCGCACGCCCATCGTTGAGCCCACCGCCTTGTTTGTGCGTGGCCTGGGCGAGGTGACTGACATTGTGGAAAAGGAGATGTACTCCTTTGAAGACCGCTTGAACGGCGAGCAACTCACCCTGCGTCCCGAAGCCACTGCCGGTGTGGTGCGTGCGGTGGTCGAGCACAACATGCTGTACCACGGTGGCAAGCGCTTGTATTACATGGGCCCGATGTTTCGCCACGAGCGTCCACAACGTGGCCGCTACCGTCAGTTCCACCAAATTGGCGCGGAGGCTTTGGGCTTTCCAGGTGCCGAGGTGGATGCCGAATTGATTTTGCTGGCCGCCACGCTCTGGCAAGAGCTGGGTTTGCAAGGCGTGCGCTTGGAGCTCAACAGCTTGGGCCAGCCCAATGAGCGTGCCGCCCACCGTGCGGCCCTGATTGCCCACTTAGAAGCCCATGCCGATGTGCTGGACGAAGAAGCCAAGCGCCGTTTGCACAGCAACCCGCTGCGCATTTTGGACACCAAAAACCCCGCCATGCAAGCGGTGGTCGAAGCCGCGCCCAAGCTGATTGACTTCTTGGGCGAAGCTTCGCTGGCTCACTTCAACGCCGTGCGTGCCATCTTGGATGCCAGCGGTGTGAGTTATCGCATCAACCCACGCTTGGTGCGTGGCATGGACTATTACAACCTCACTGTGTTTGAGTTTGTGACCGACCGCCTGGGCTCGCAAGGCACCATTTGTGGCGGTGGCCGTTACGACTACCTGATTGAGCAAGTGGGCGGCAAGCCCGCACCTGCCGTGGGCTGGGCCTTGGGCGTGGAGCGTGTGCTCGAGTTGCTCAAAGAGCAGGGCACCTTGCCTGAGCCCACGGGGCCTGATGTCTACGCCATCGTGCCCGATGCCTCGGCGTTGCCCGTGGTCTTCAAAACCCTCCAAACCCTGCGTGCGCAAGGCATGTCGGTGCAAATGCACGCTGGGGCAGGTGAGGGCATGGGCAGCATGAAATCGCAGTTCAAGAAAGCCGATGGCAGCGGTGCCCGCTTCGCCTTGATTTTTGGCGGCGACGAGTTGGCGCGTGGCGAAGTCACGCTCAAGTCCTTGCGCGACGGCGTAGGCGCCCAGCAAGCCGTGCCCTTGGTGGACGTGGCCGCGTGTGTGGCACAAGCGCTTGCTTTGTCTGCCAACGTGGCGGTTTAAGCTGCCCCCTACAATCCGCCTAACTTTTGTAAGCATTCATCACTATGGCCTCCCACCTCGACCTCGAAGAACAAGAACAACTCGATGAGCTCAAGCACTTTTGGAAGCGCTGGGGCGACCTCATCACTTGGGTGCTGATTGCTGTGCTGGGCAGCTACGCGGCCTGGATGGGCTGGCAGTCGTATTCGGCCAAGCAAGCGGCTCAGTCGGCTGCGCTGTATGACACGGTAGAACGTGCAGCCGTCACGGGCGACATGGCCTTGCTGGACCGTTCGGTGGCTGATATCAAAGACAAATTTGCATCCACTTCCTATGCCCAGCAAGCGGCTTTGTTGGCTGCGCGTTTGTACCAAATCAAGTCACGCCCCAATGACGCCAAAGCCCAACTGAGCTGGGTCATTGAAAAATCTGGCGACGAGGGCTACCAATCGTTGGCCCGTTTGCGCTTGGCGGCTTTGTTGATCGAAGACAAAGCCTTTGATGAAGCGCGCAAGCAGTTGAATGCCAAATCACCCGCTGCGTTTGCGCCCTTGATGGCCGACCGTTTGGGCGATGTGGACATGTTGCAAAACCAACCTGCTGAGGCGGTCAAACATTACCAACAGGCATGGAAAGGCTTTGAGCCCAACGCCGAGTACCGCCGCTTGGTGGCGGTGAAGTTGGCGGCCTTGGGTGCAGACCCAGAAGATGCCGCTCAGGAGACCAAAAAGTGAAGACCTCCATGTTGCGCCGGGTGATCAAGTTCGCCGCAGTGGCTGCGGTGGTGAGCCTTGCCGCTTGCGGTAGCTCGCGTCCCAAGCCTGCAGAAGCCGTGCCAGTTCAGGTGCTGCAAGACATCCGCACGGCATGGTCGGTGTCTGTGGGCGATGTGAATTTTCCCTTGGTGGTCTCAGCCCGCGATGACCGCGTCGCTTTGGCCAATAGCCAAGGTTTGGTGGCTGTGCTCAATGCCAAAACGGGCCAAGATGTGTGGCGTTTGAACCTGGGCCAAGCCATCGCGGCTGGCGTGGGCAGCGATGGCCAACAAGTGGCCATTGTTACCCGCCAGAACGAACTGGTGGTCATGCAAAACGGCAAGGTGCAATGGCAACAAAGCTTGCCTGCACAGTCGTTCACCGCGCCTTTGGTGGCGGGTGCGCGCGTGTTTGTGCTGACGGCGGATCGTTCGGTGTTGGGCTTTGATGGTGCCACGGGCCGCAAGCTGTGGACCCAACAACGCCCGGGCGAGCCTTTGGTGCTCAAGCAAGCGGGCGTGTTGATGGCGTTCAAAAACACCTTGTTGGTCGGCTTGTCGGGCCGACTGACAGGTATTGATCCCAGCACCGGTTCGGTGCGCTGGGAGTCTGCCATTGCCACACCGCGTGGCACCAACGACATGGAGCGTTTGGTCGACTTGATCAGCCCCGCCGACCGTTTGGGCGATGTGGTGTGCGTGCGTGCCTTCCAATCGCAAATTGGATGTGTCAACGCCGAGCGCGGTCAAAGCATGTGGACGCGCGCTGCCAATGGCGAGCGCGGTGTCAGCGGCAATGAGACGGTTCTCATCGCAGCGCTGTCCAACGGTGTGGTCCAGGCCTGGAACCGTGCCAATGGCGAACGCCTGTGGGAAACCGAACGTTTGAAATACCGCAACCTGAGTGCACCGTTGGTCACACCCCGTGGCGTGCTGATGGCTGACAGCACTGGCTGGTTGTATTTGTTGTCCCTGGCGGATGGTGCATTGCTCAATCGCGTCAAGCTCGATGGCGATGAATTGGCGACAGCCCCTGTGTGGGCTGCTGATCGCTATGTGGTGGTGACACGCGAAGGCCGCGTGACAGGATTCCAGATCCCGTGAATGCCTCTGTAAGGAATTTGCTTTGAAACCCGTTTTGGCCCTGGTGGGCCGCCCCAACGTTGGCAAGTCCACGTTGTTTAATCGTTTGACCAAATCGCGTGATGCGATCGTGGCTGACTTCGCCGGTCTGACCCGTGACCGCCACTATGGCAATGCCAAGTTTGGCAAACAAGAATTCATCGTCATCGACACCGGTGGTTTTGAGCCTGACGCCCACTCTGGTATCTACAAAGAGATGGCGCGCCAAACCCAACAAGCCGTGGCCGAAGCCGATGTGGTGGTGTTTGTGGTCGATGCCCGTGGCGGTATCTCGGCCCAAGACCATGACATTGCCAACTACCTGCGCCGCTTGGGCAAACCCACCTTGCTGGTGGCCAACAAGGCCGAAGGCATGAAAGAGGGCGCCCAGCTGGTCGAGTTTTACGAGCTGGGTTTGGGCGAGGTCTTGCCCGTGTCGGCCTCGCACGGCCAAGGCATTCGCAGCATGGTGGAAATGGCGTTTGCGCCTTTGCACCTGTCCGAAGAAGGCGACGAAGACGAAGCCCTCGACGACGGCACCATCAAACTCGCGGTGGCAGGACGCCCCAATGTGGGCAAGTCGACATTGATCAACACCTGGTTGGGTGAAGAGCGCTTGGTGGCGTTTGACATGCCCGGCACCACGCGCGACGCCATCAGCGTGCCGTTTGAGCGCGATGGGCAAAAGTTTGAACTCATCGACACCGCCGGTTTGCGCCGCAAAGGCAAGGTGTTTGAAGCGATCGAAAAGTTCTCGGTCGTCAAAACCCTGCAAGCAATTGAATCGGCCAATGTGGTGTTGCTGCTGCTCGACGCCACCCAAGGCGTGACCGACCAAGACGCCCACATTGCAGGCTACATCTTGGAAAGCGGTCGTGCGGTGGTGTTGGCCATCAACAAATGGGATGCGGTGGATTCCTACCAGCGCGAATTGCTGATGCGCTCGGTTGAAACACGGCTGGCGTTTTTGAAATTCGCCGCCATGCACTTTATTTCGGCCAAAAAGCGCCAAGGTCTGGGACCTTTGTGGGGTGCGATTGCACAGGCCCACAAAGCCGCCATGTGCAAAATGTCCACACCTGTGCTCACGCGCTTGTTGTTGGAAGCGGTGCAATTCCAATCACCCAAGCGCTCGGGCATGTTCCGCCCCAAGATGCGTTATGCCCACCAAGGCGGCATGAACCCGCCCGTGATCGTGATTCACGGTAATTCGCTCGAACACGTGACCGACGCGTACAAACGCTTCTTGGAAGGGCGTTTTCGTAAGGCGTTTTCTTTGGAAGGCACCCCCTTGCGAATTGAGATGAAGACCTCAAGTAACCCTTACGCCGACAAAGACGACTGACCACCAGCGCCCCCGGGCTCTGTGGTAACGTGGGTTTTCTTTCAACTACACAGACACGGAGAATATCGTGAACACCGACAACTCAAAGAACAAAGGCCAACTGTTGCAAGATCCCTTTTTGAACATCCTGCGCCGCGAGCATGTGCCCGTGTCCATCTACTTGGTCAATGGCATCAAGCTGCAAGGCCAAATCGAATCATTTGATCAATACGTGGTTCTTTTGCGAAACACCGTCACCCAAATGGTTTACAAACACGCCATCTCGACCATCGTGCCGGGCCGCGCCGTGAACTTCAATGCAGCCGACGGCACAGGCAGTTCGCCTGAAGTCTGAGCTGATTTGCTCTGAGAAAAGGGCTGGCCACAGCCCTTTTTTTATGTCTCTTTCTTTCTGATTGCCCCGTTGAACGACTCTGATCCTAAAAACGCAGCCGCCACCATTTTGGTCGGGGTGGACTTTGGTTTGCCCCACTTTGATGGCGAACTTGAAGAGCTGGGCTTGCTGGCCCAAACCGCCGGCTTGAAGCCTGTGGCACGCATCACCTGCAAACGCAAAGCGCCTGATGCCGCCTTGTTCGTGGGCAGCGGCAAGGCCGATGAAATCAAAGCGCTCGCGCTCATGCATGGCGCGAGTGAAATTTTGTTTGACCAGTCGCTCAGCCCGGCACAGCAGCGTAATTTGGAGCGCCATATGGGGATGGCGGTCAATGACCGCACGCTCTTGATTTTGGAAATCTTCGCCCAACGCGCCCGCAGCCACGAGGGCAAATTGCAAGTCGAATTGGCGCGCTTGCAATACTTGAGCACACGTTTGGTACGCCGCTGGTCGCACTTGGAGCGTCAAAGCGGCGGCATCGGCATGCGCGGTGGACCGGGCGAAACCCAGATCGAGTTGGACCGCCGCATGATTGCCGAGTCCATCAAACGCACACGTGAGCGGCTGGAAAAGGTCAAGAAGCAGCGCAGCACCCAGCGCCGCCAACGCCAGCGTCGCGATGCCTTCACCATTTCGCTGGTGGGGTACACCAACGCGGGCAAATCCACCTTGTTCAACGCCCTGGTCAAAGCCCGTGCCTATGCCGCCGACCAGTTGTTTGCCACCTTGGACACCACCACCCGCCAGCTCTACTTGGGCCACCAAGACGGCACGGGCCGCTCGGTGTCCTTGTCAGACACCGTGGGCTTTATCCGTGACTTGCCGCACGGTTTGATCGACGCGTTTCAAGCCACCTTGCAAGAAGCGGCCGATGCCACGCTGTTGATGCATGTGGTCGATGCCTCCAACCCGAACTTCCCCGAGCAAATGGACGAAGTGCAAAAAGTATTGGCGGAAATTGGTGCTTCAGAGGTGCCGCAGGTGTTGGTCTTCAACAAACTGGATGCTCTGAGCCCAGAGCAACGCCCGTTGCAGTTGCACGACCACTACACCGTGGACGGCAAAGCGGTGCCACGCTTTTTTGTCAGCGCGCAATCGGGCGAAGGCTTGGTCGCCTTGCGCGAATTTTTGGCCCAAGAGGCCCTACAAAACATGCCGACAATCGACGATGCGCTACAAACGCCAGATGACGAATGAACGCGTTGGCAATTAGGCACAATCCAGACTTCAGAGAAACAACAACGATGCGCATGAACACCACTCCTCAAACAGCGAGTCCACGCTCTTGGTTGGCCCGACTGCTCGGTATGTTCAACCTCAACGATGGACGTTGGGGTCGAGACAAAGACGGGCATCCCACGTTCGATCCAAATGGTCAAGCCCCCACCGAGGAAAAAAAACCAGATCAACCCCAGCAGCGTCCGCCGGTTGCGGGTGGCCCGCCCGATTTGGATGAACTCTGGCGCGATTTCAACGCCAAATTGAGTGGCTTGCTGGGTGGGCGCAAAGGCGGTGGTTCAGAACCTCCTGCCAATGGAGGCCCAACAGGACCTGACTTCAAAGCGGCGCGACTGGGCATGGGCGTAGTCGCTGCTGTGGTGGTGGCCATTTGGTGCAGCACCGGCTTTTTCATCGTGCAAGAAGGCCAGCAAGCCGTGATCACCCAGTTTGGCCGCTACCACTCGACCGTGGGTGCGGGTTTCAACTGGCGTTTGCCTTATCCCTTCCAGCGCCACGAGCTGGTGTTTGTGACGCAAATCCGCTCGGTCGATGTCGGCCGTGACAACATCATCAAAGCCACAGGGTTGCGTGAGTCGGCCATGCTGACCGAAGATGAGAACATTTTGGAAATCAAATTTGCTGTGCAATACCGTTTGACCGATGCACGTGCCTATTTGTTTGAGACTAAAAACCCCACCGACACTGTGGTGCAAGCCGCAGAAACAGCGGTGCGCGAAGTGGTCGGCAAGATGAAGATGGACTCGGCCATGTCCGAGGAACGCGACCAAATCGGTCCGCGCATTCGCACCCTGATGCAAACCATTTTGGACCGCTACAAAGTCGGCATTGAAGTGGTGGGCATCAACTTGCAGCAAGGCGGCGTGCGTCCCCCTGAGCAAGTGCAAGCCGCATTTGACGACGTGCTCAAAGCCGGCCAAGAACGCGAACGCGCCAAGAACGAAGCCGAGGCCTATGCCAACGACGTGATTCCCCGTGCTGTGGGTGCCGCCTCACGCTTGAACCAAGAGGCCGATGGCTACAAAGCCCGTATCGTGGCGCAAGCCCAGGGCGATGCGCAACGCTTCAAGTCCTTGGTGACCGAATACCAAAAGGCACCGCAAGTCACGCGTGACCGTTTGTACATCGACGCCATGCAGCAGATTTACAGCAACACCACCAAGGTGTTGGTGGACAGCAAGCAAGGTTCCAACCTCTTGTACTTGCCGCTGGACAAAATCATTCAACAAACCGCCCAACCCGCTGCGCCTGCCGCATCGTCGGACACGGCAGGCAGCGCGGCCAACCTGGTCACGGGCAATCCACCCGCCTTGGATGTGCGCGCACGCGATGGTCGCTCACGCGATCGTGATGGCCGTTGAGCAGGGGACACGCAATGAATAACAAAATTGGTTTTTACATTTCTTCGGCATTCGTGGCCTTGGCGCTGCTGAGCTCCACCTTGTTTGTTGTGGACCAGCGCCAATTTGGCGTGGTCTATTCCTTCGGTCAGATCAAAAACGTGATCACCGAGCCTGGCCTGAACATCAAGCTGCCGCCGCCATTCCAAAACGTGAGCTATATCGACAAGCGCTTGCTCACGCTGGACAACGCCGACACCGAGCCCATGCTGACCGCTGAAAAGCAACGCGTGGTGATTGACTGGTACGCCCGTTGGCGCATCACCGATCCGTCGCAGTACATCCGCAACGTCGGCTTGGATGAAACCGCAGGGTCTATCCAACTCGCCCGCGTGGTGCGCAACGCTTTCCAAGAGGAAATCAACAAACGCACGGTCAAAGAGCTTTTGTCGCTCAAGCGCGAAGCCTTGATGGAAGACGTGAAGCGCGAAGTGCTGGCTGCGGTCAAAGGCGCCAAGCCTTGGGGTGTGGACGTGGTCGATGTGCGCATCACCCGTGCCGACTATGTGGATGCCATCACCGAATCGGTCTACCGACGCATGGAGGCTGAGCGCAAGCGCGTGGCCAACGAGCTGCGTTCCACAGGTGCAGCCGAAGGCGAAAAAATCCGTGCGGATGCCGACCGCCAACGTGAAGTGACCGTCGCCAATGCTTACCGCGAAGCGCAAAAAATCAAGGGCGAGGGTGATGCCGAAGCCGCCCGCATTTACGCCGAGTCGTTTGGCCGCGATGCCAACTTCGCCCAGTTCTACCGCAGCTTGGAAGCCTACAAATCGACCTTCAACAAAAAGGGCGATGTGATGGTGCTCGATCCTTCCAGCGACTTTTTCAAAGCCATGCGCGGCAGTGGCGGTGGCTCTGCCCCCGCACCCGCTAAAAAGTAAAGGGCAGGGCGTATGGAGGTGGACAGCGATGTGCTGTGGATGGCGTTTGGCCTGATGTTGGTGTTTGAAGGGATTTTTCCCTTTCTGTCACCCGATGGCTGGCGAAACAAAATGGCTCAAATTTTGGCCTTGCACGATGGCCAAATCCGTTTTTTTGGCCTGGTCTGCGTCTTGGTGGGCCTTTTGATGCTGTGGTGGCTCGGCTGAGCCCGAGAACCCCGGTAAAATCTCTTTTTTAACAGCCACCCACAATTCACATGTCCGCTTGGGTCCTGCCGGATCACATCGCTGATGTTTTGCCTTCCGAGGCCCGGCACATCGAAGAACTCCGCCGTCTTTATCTCGACACAGCACGTGGCTATGGCTACGAGCTGGTCATGCCGCCGCTGCTTGAATACCTCGAATCCTTGTTGTCCGGCACCGGCCGTGCACTCGATTTGCAAACTTTCAAGCTGGTCGACCAACTCTCTGGCCGCACCCTGGGTTTGCGTGCCGACACCACGCCACAGGTCGCCCGCATTGACGCCCATTTGCTCAACCGCGCAGGCGTGACCCGCCTTTGCTACTGTGGCCCCGTGTTGCACACGCGTCCAGACCGCCCCTTTGCCACCCGCGAGCCTTTGCAGTTTGGTGCCGAAATTTATGGCCATGCCGGGTTGGAAGCGGACTTGGAGGTGCTGCACCTCGCACTCGACAGCTTGCAAGCGGTGGCCTTGCACAACTTCTCGGTCGACTTGAGCGACGCGCGCATCGTGCCTGCTTTGCTGGAAGGCGTGGCTTTGAGCTCGGAGGCTCGCGAAGCCCTGCACAACGCCTTGGCCGCCAAAGACACCTCGGGTTTGAAGACCCTGACCCAATCGCTGCCCGCTGCAGTGCGCGACGCCTTGCTGACCTTGGTTCATCTGTATGGTGATGTGCAGGTGTTGGCGCAAGCCGAACAAGCCTTTGCGGCCTGGCCCAAAGTGCTGCACGCCTTGCGTGAATTGCGTCACATCGCGGCCGACTTGGGCACGGTTCACACCACCTTCGATTTGGCCGATTTGCGCGGCTACGCCTATTACAGCGGTGTGCGTTTTGCCATTTATGTGCAAGGCGCCAGCGATGCCTTGGTGCGTGGCGGCCGTTACGACGAAGTCGGCGCTGTGTTCGGCCGCAAGCGTCCCGCTGTGGGCTTTAGCTTGGACCTCAAAGAACTGGTCAGCGTGGTGCCTGAGCAAACGCTCAAGGCTGCCATTCGCGCGCCTTGGGGCACTGCCCAAGGCTTGCGCGAAGCGATTGCCGCGTTGCGTGCCCGGGGCGAAACCGTGGTCTGCGTGATGCCCGGCCATGAAAGCGAAGTGGACGAGTTTGACTGCGACCGCGAGTTGGTGGACGTGTCAGGCCAATGGGTCGTTCGGGCCCTCTGATTGATTTAAAAAACGATAGAAGTTGATATGAGCACATCCAAAGGACAAACCGTGACCGCCACCAAGGGCCGTAATGTTGTGGTGGTCGGCACCCAATGGGGCGACGAAGGCAAAGGCAAGTTGGTCGATTGGTTGACCGAAACCGCCACGGGCGTGGTCCGCTTTCAAGGCGGCCACAACGCCGGCCACACCTTGGTCATCAACGGCGTGAAAACCGCCTTGCATTTGATTCCCAGCGGCATCATGCGCCCTGGCGTCAAGTGCTACATCGGCAACGGTGTGGTTTTGTCGGCCACCAAACTGTTGGAAGAAATTGCGGGCTTGGAAAAGGCTGGCGTTGAAGTGCGTTCACGCTTGCGCATCAGCGAAGCTTGCCCATTGATCTTGCCCTACCACGCGGCCATTGACGTGGCCCGTGAAGCGGCCAAAGAGAAGGCCGGCACCGCCAAGATTGGCACCACCGGTCGCGGCATTGGCCCCGCTTACGAAGACAAAATTGCTCGCCGCGCCTTGCGCGTGCAGGACTTGAAGCACCCTGAGCGCTTCGCCACCAAATTGCGCGAAAACTTGGAACTGCACAACCATGTGTTGACCGACATCTTGCATGCCCCTGCGGTGGACTACGACACGGTCTACAACGAAGCCATGGCCTATGCCAAAGAGATCTTGCCCATGGTGGCGGACGTGTCACGTGAGTTGAACGAAGCCCACCAAGCCGGTGCCAATCTGTTGTTCGAAGGCGCCCAAGGCACCTTGCTCGATGTGGACCACGGCACCTATCCTTTCGTGACCTCCAGCAACTGTGTGGCCGGTAATGCTGCTGCCGGTGCAGGCGTGGGCCCAGGTTTGTTGCACTACATCTTGGGCATCACCAAGGCCTATTGCACACGCGTGGGCGGCGGTCCATTCCCCACCGAACTCGAGTGGGAAAAAGAAGGCACACCGGGCTACCACATGTCCACCGTGGGCGCCGAAAAAGGCGTGACCACGGGTCGTTCACGCCGTTGCGGCTGGTTTGATGCGGCCTTGCTCAAGCGCAGCGCACAAGTCAATGGCTTGTCTGGCTTGTGCATCACCAAGCTCGACGTGCTCGACGGCTTGAGCGAGTTGCTCTTGTGCGTGGGCTATGAGTTGGACGGCGAAAAAATCGACATCTTGCCCATGGGCGCAGACGAAATTGCGCGTTGCAAACCCATCTACGAAACCATCCCCGGCTGGAGCGACAGCACCGTGGGTGTGACCGACTATGCCAAGCTGCCCAAAGCCGCTCAGCATTACTTGAACCGCATTGCCGAAACCACCGGCGTGCCCATCCACATGGTGTCGACCAGCCCAGACCGTGACCACACGATCTTGCTGACCCACCCCTACATTGCTTAATTTTTTAAAGGACCTGAACCCATGTTGACCGAAGACGGCAAACACCTGTACGTGTCGTACGACGAGTACCACAACCTGATTGAAAAACTCGCCATCAAGATTCACCAATCGGGCTGGGAATTCGACACCATCCTGTGCTTGGCCCGTGGCGGCATGCGCCCTGGCGACATCTTGTCGCGCATCTTCGACAAGCCTTTGGCCATCATGTCGACCAGCTCTTACCGCGCTGATGCCGGCACCGTACAAGGCCACTTGGACATTGCCCGCTTCATCACCACACCCAAAGGCGAAATCGCGGGTCGCGTGTTGTTGGTGGACGACTTGGCCGACACCGGCCACACCTTGAAGGCCGTGGTGGACCAACTCAAGAACAACTACAAGCCCATCACCGAGTTGCGCACCGCCGTGATTTGGACCAAAGGCGTGTCGGCTTTTGCGCCTGACTTTTCGGTGGACTACTTGCCCACCAACCCTTGGATTCACCAACCCTTCGAGCCGTATGACAACATGCGTCCGGCGGCTTTGTTGGAGAAGTGGAAGGTTTAACTTCTTCTTGCTCCGTCAAACGGCGCAGCCCCTGCGGGCTGTGGCTCTTGCTTCGTCAAACGGTGAACGCAATGCGCGCTATGGCTCATCAGTCGCTGCGCGCCAGCAAATCGCCACATCGCGCATTGCGTTCACCGTTTGACTACGAGTTGCTGTGCTGACAGGTTGTTGAACTCCGCTTTGGCGGAGTTTTTTTTGCCTGTCGTAATATGCGTCTATGTCCCGCAGCACCGATCTCATCCACCATCCGTACCAGCCCCCGACTGAGTTTGAAGCGCCGCAAGTAGGGGTGTTCAAAGCCTCGACGGTGATCTTTCCCAATGTGGCGGCCATGCGCACGCGCGAGTGGATGGACAAGTCGGCCTACACCTATGGCTTGCACGGCACGCCCACGACCTTCACGTTGGAAGAACGCTTGGCCACGCTGGAAGGCGGCACACATTGCATCCTCACACCCAGCGGGCTGGCGGCGATTGCGCATGTAGATTTCGCCTTGCTCCAAAGCGACGACGAGGTGCTGATACCCGACAACGCCTACGGCCCCAACAAAGCGTTGGCCGAAGGCGAGTTGGCGCGTTTTGGCATTACCCACGCGCTGTACAACCCCATGGATGCGCAGGACCTGGCTGCGCGCATTACCGAGCGCACCCGCTTGGTGTGGTTGGAGGCGGCGGGTTCGGTGACGATGGAGTTTCCAGACTTGCCAGCCCTGGTGCGGGTCTGCCGCGAGCGCGGCGTTTTGTGTGCCTTGGACAACACCTGGGGTGCAGGTTTGGCGTTCAACGCGTTTGATTTAGAGCCAGGGCAGGGCAGCGCGCCTTTGGGTGTGGACCTGACCATTCATGCGCTCACCAAATACCCCAGCGGTGGTGGCGATGTGTTGATGGGCAGCATCGTCACACGGAGCGACGATTTGGCACGCACGCTCAAGCTCAGCCACATGCGTTTGGGCACCGGCGTGGGTGCCAACGATGCCGAAGCCGTGTTGCGTGCCTTGCCCAGTTTGCCCCTGCGTTACCAAGCGCAAGACCAAGCAGCGCGCCGCCTGGCGGCATGGTGTGCTTTGCAAGCGCCATTCACCCAAGTGCTGCATCCGGCGTGGACTGACGCGCCCGGTCATGTGCACTGGAAAAACCTGTGCGTGACCGCCGAGGTACCACAGGGGCTGGCAGCAGGTATTTTCAGTGTGGTGATGGATGAACGCTTCAGCAGTGCACAGGTCGATGGATTTTGTGATGCCTTGAAACTGTTCAAAATTGGTTACAGCTGGGGCGGCCCCATGAGTTTGGTGATGCCTTACAACCTGCGCTCCTCTCGGGCCATGCCCACGCCGCATCTGAAGCCTGGGCGTGTGGTGCGCTTTTGCATCGGCCTGGAAGATGTGGACGATTTGCAAAACGACATCGCGCAGGCCTTGCAACACCTGAAGTGAAAACCTGAACACAGCAAAGGGTTGAACATGCAACAACTGGTCCCTGACGAGGCACATGACCGCATTGACATCCACCCGATTCGTTGGAGCGATCCTTTGCGCTGGCTGTGGATGGGTGGGCGCGATATGGTGTCGCAACCTTTGATTTCACTGTTCTATGGTCTGTGTTTTTGGGGCATGGCGCTGGTGTTGCTGGCAGTGTTCAACACCGTTCCTGAATACACCTTGTCGGCGGTTTCAGGCTGCTTGTTGGTGGGCCCCTTTTTAGCCATGGGTCTGTACGACGTGAGCATGCACATGGAACGTGGTGAGCCGCCCAGCATGGGCAGTTCGTTGACCAGTTGGCAATCGCACACGCGCAGCATGGGCATGCTGATCATGGTCATGATCGTGCTGGAGCTGCTGTGGGGACGGGCATCGCTGGTGGTGTTTGCGGTGTTCTACAACACCGCAGGCATGCCCACTACGGCCACGGTGTTAGAGGCCGTGTTCAATCCGCAAAACTGGGAATTCATCGCCGCTTACATCTGTGTGGGCGGCTTTTTTGCCGGTCTGGTGTTTGCCAGCATGATGGTGTCCATTCCCATGATTTTGGACCGTGACACCGATGCCATCACCGCCTGCATCACCAGCTTGCGGGTGTTTGTCGATCACACCGCCGTGTCTGCTTGGTGGGGTTTGCTTTGCATCAGCGGGGTGGTGCTGGCCATGTTGCTGCCTTTCGCGGCGGGCTTGTTGTTGGTGGGGCCATGGTTGGGTTTTGCCAGCTGGCATGCTTACCGTTGCGCCGTGCGTGTGACGGCGCCTGCTGAGCTCAACACCTGAGGACGCAGACCATCCGAGTCTTGCTCAGGCGGTGGCGGCCTGGGTTTGGCACAAGTCCTGAGCCACGCGACGCAAACTTTCAGAGTGACGGCTCTCGGCCACGCAAGCGGTCGCACGATCTGCTTGGATGAAGTTGCGCACCATGGACGAGGCATAGGTGGGGTCGTAGTGCAAGACGAGCAAATCACGCACCACGTCTTCGATCAGACCGCTGTGGACTTGTTCTTTCCATGCCTCTACCACCGCTTTGCCACGGATCGCCACCAGCGCATCCAAGCGGTGGCAAAACAGGGCATGGTCATCGACGAAGAAGCGGTAGTCTTCCATCAACAAGGCCACGCGCTCGTCCAAGCTGAGTTGCAACTCAAAGCAGGGGCTGTTGCGCATGGCTTGCATGAGCGACTCTGGGATGGACAAGTTGCCCACCTTGCGGCTTTCCGACTCGACAAACACGGGCCGCGCAGGGTCAAAGCTGCGCAAGGCTTGCCAGATCTTGGTGTCAAAGTGCTTTTGGCTGGGCTGCGGTTGGCCGGGAATATGCCCGAGCACGGAGCTGCGGTGGCAGGCCAAATCTTCCAAATCCAAGACTTGCGCGCCCTCAGCCGTCAAGGCGTGGAGCAGCCGTGTTTTGCCAGAACCGGTGGGGCCTGAAATGATGTTGAACTGCAAGGGCGCCACGCGTTTGGGGATGTCGTCCACCAAAGCGGCGCGAAAGGCTTTGTAGCCCCCTTCGATCAGGTAAATCTTGAACCCAATTTGCCCCAGCACCATGGACAGCGAACCACTGCGCTTGCCGCCACGCCAGCAATAAATCAAGGGTTGCCAGTTTTTGGCCAAGGTCAGCACCTCGCGCTGGATATGGCGCGAAATATTGGCGGCCACCAAGGCCGCCCCATGTTTTTGCGCTTCAAACGCGCCTTGTTGCTTGTACATGGTGCCCACAAAGATGCGTTCTTCGTTGTTGAGCGAGGGCCAGTTCACCGCGCCAGGCAGATGGTCGAGCGCGTATTCGCCCTCGCTGCGGGCGTCAATGATGGTGCTGAAGCCACCAGGCTGCCCCAAGGGAGTGGCCATGCGGGCCATGGCGTCTTGCGCCGAAATGAGATGAACGCTCACGGTGTTGACAGACTCTTTTTGATTTCAGGCCAGACATTGGCCAACATGCGCGGATGCGCTTCTTCGCGGGGGTGAATGCGGTCGGGCTGGAATAACTCCGCTGCGTTGGGCGCATCGGCAATGCCTTGCAAAAAGAACGGCACCAAGCCTGTTTGGTATTTTTTGGCCAAGTTTTTGAACAAGGCCGCAAAGCGGTTGCTGTAGTCGGGGCCGTAATTGGGGGGAATTTGCATGCCCACCAAGATCACCCGCGCATTCACGCTGCGACAGGCCTTGATCATGGTTTGTAAATTGTCTTGCGTGCTGTCGAGGTCCAAGCCACGCAAGGCATCGTTGCCACCCAGCTCAATCACCACCAACACGGGACGGAGCTGGTTGAGCAAATCGGGCAAGCGCGAACGGCCACCCGAGGTGGTGTCACCGCTCACACTGGCGTTGACCACGCGCACATCTGGACGCTCAGCCCGCAGACGCGCTGCTAGCAAGCTCACCCAGCCTTTGCCACGTGGCAAGCCGTATTCGGCGCTGAGCGAGTCGCCCAAGATCAGCACCGTGGCGGCAGGCACAGAACCTGGCGGCGGTGCCGAGCCGGGCGGGGGTACGTTGTTGGGCTGGGCTTGGCCACGACGGCGGTGCGGGCCGGTAGAAGTGATTTCACCTTCCAGGCCTTGTCCGGTGGAGGTAATCACCTGTTGCTGCGCTTGAGTTGGCGACGCACTCAGCCAAGCCGCCAAGCCGCTCCATGGCCCTGCGAGTCCAGCGCTTAATGCGCGCAAGTTAAAGTGTCGTCTCAACATTGGATGTTTCTTTATGACCTTGATTTCAGTCTCGCATGTGTACAAATCGGTGCAAGACACAACCGGCACCCTCGACATTCTCCGCGATATCGATTTTCAGCTGGACGCCCAGCAGTCCTTGGCCATTGTGGGCGCATCCGGGTCGGGTAAAAGCACCTTACTGTCCATCATGGCGGGCTTGGACACGCCCAGCCAAGGCACAGTGGTGCTGTCGGGTCAAGACTTGTTCGCTTTGAGCGAAGACCAGCGCGCGGCTTGGCGTGCGCGCCACATTGGGTTTGTGTTTCAAAGCTTTCAGCTCTTGGGCAATATGACGGCCCTAGAAAACGTCATGCTGCCGCTCGAGTTGGCGGGCTTACCCCAACCACGCAGCACGGCCAAAGACATGCTGGTGCGGGTGGGCTTGGGCGAGCGTCTGAACCATTACCCCAAGGTGTTGTCTGGTGGTGAGCAGCAACGGGTAGCCCTGGCGCGCGCCTTTGTGGTCAAGCCCGCGCTGCTGTTGGCCGACGAGCCCACCGGCAGTTTGGACCATGCCAGTGGCGAGCGCATCATGGACTTGATGTTCAGTCTGAACCAGGAACTGGGAACCACGCTGGTGCTGGTCACCCATGACCCCAAGTTGGCGGCGCGCTGTGATCGGGCCATCACCATCGAAGCTGGGTGCGTCAAGGGATAATCCTTGTATGTCTACCCCCAAAGTTCTTTTCGGCTTTCACGCCGTGGGCGTGCGTTTGAAAACTGCGCCGCAATCCATCATTGAAATTTATTACGAGCCCACGCGTCGCGATGCACGCATGCGCCAGTTCTTAGAGCGCGCCAACGAAGCCGGCGCACGCCTGATTGAGGCCGATGGCCTGCGGCTGTCCAAGCTGGCGGGCAGCCATGGCCACCAGGGTGTGGCCGCGCGGGTGAACGAAATCAAGCAGGTGCATTCCTTAGACGAGTTGCTCGAAGGGGTGGAGAAAGTGGAAGCGCCCTTGATCTTGGTGCTCGACGGTGTGACCGACCCCCACAACCTGGGCGCGTGCTTGCGCGTGGCCGATGGGGCAGGGGCCCATGCGGTGATTGCGCCCAAAGACCATGCCGTGGGCATCAACGCCACCGTGGCCAAAGTGGCCAGCGGTGCGGCGGAAACTGTGCCTTATTTCATGGTGACCAATTTGGCGCGTACCTTGAACGAGCTCAAAGAACGCAATATTTGGATCATCGGCACCAGCGACGATGCGTCCAAAACCTTGTACCAAGTCGACCTCAAAGGCCCTACGGCGCTGGTGTTGGGCGCGGAGGGGGACGGCATGCGTCAACTCACACGCAAAACCTGCGACGAGTTGGTGAGCATTCCCATGAGCGGTGCGGTGGAAAGTTTGAACGTGTCTGTGGCCAGCGGTGTGTGCCTGTACGAGGCACGCCGTCAACGCAGCTAAAGCACATGGCCATGAAGCGTTGGATGGTGTTTGCGATGTGTGGCATGGCCCAAGCGGTGGCCCATGCGGCTTGGTTGCATTTGAACGACAACCACGGCAATTGGGATGAGTACTACGACTCGGCCATCGACAGCCGAGGCAAGACCTCCAACATCAAAACCTTCAGCGCGCTCAGCGTCAAAGGGCAAGTGCCGCTCTACAACGCCAAGGCGAAGCCTAAGGTGCAGCTGGCCCGCTACCGCGCTGAGTTGTCGAACTACGAATTCAACTGCAAAGAAAAAACGGTCCAATTGATGAGCCGAACTTTTTATGCCGATGCGGATGGCAAATTTCCCATCATCACGCACACCAGCAAAGATACGTTCATTCAAGAAAGCAATTCCGAATTTGCGCACCAGTTCAAGCCCACACCGGTGTATTCAGACCACACGAGGAATGTGCTGTTGATGAGCTTGGCTTGTAAATAAGCCTTAGGCCGCGTCCCAGCGAAACAACACATCGGCTTTGGATTTTTCGGCTTCAATGCGTCGCGCGTTGGGCTCGTCGGTGTCACGCACCCAGTCAGCGGCAGCTTGCGCGCTACGGCCAAACTGTTGATGTCGTTGCACCAAACGGTTGATTCGTGTGTTTTGTGCAGTGTCCACAAACCACACCTCGTCCAGCAAGGCCTGCACTTGGTTCCACGGGTGTTCGCCCAGTAACAGGTAGTTGCCTTCCACCACGACCAGGGGCGTGTCGGCGTGAACGGCAATGGCACCTGCCACGGGTTCTTCTAGTGTGCGTTCAAAGTTGGGGGCGTACACCACCTCATCGGTGCTTTGTGCACGCAAGCGTTTGAGCAAGGCCACAAAACCATCTGCATCAAAGGTGTCGGGTGCGCCTTTGCGTTGTCGGCGTCCGAGCTGCGCTAGCGTGGCATTGGCCAAATGAAAACCATCCATCGGCACGACTTGAATTTGCGCGGGCCATTGTTGCGCCAAGGCGTTGGCCAAGGTCGATTTGCCCGCACCCGGTGCACCCACCAAACCCAACAGACGACGCCCACCGGCGTGCAGCAAAGCGTCAATCCGCGCTTGGTAGACCCTGGGAAGACGCTGAGTGTTCATCCGTTCAGATCCAACCCATGCCGCCCAGTAGTGCGCCAAGGCCTAAGAGCACCAGCAAGTGCGTTTTGGTCTTCCACACCACCACGGTGGTCACGGCCGTTAAGGCCCACAGCGGCCAATCGAGTGCCGGATGTTCGTGGCTGCCGGTGAGCAACCACCCGGTGGCGATCAGGAGAGCAATCACAATCGGCGCCATGCCCGCTTTGAAGGCTTTGACTGCGCGCAACTCACGGTTGCGATGGGCCCACTGGGTGGCCACAAAGGTGAGGGTGCACGATGGAATCATGATGCCCACCATGGTGACCACCACGCCCAGCAAGGCCAAGCTGATCGCTGGCCAACCAGCGGCCAAGCCGCCGCCTGCATTCAGGCCAACGTTCCAGCCCATCAAGGCCACAAACATCACATTCGGCCCAGGCGCCCCTTGGGCCAAAGCGATGGAGGAGGTGAACTGCGTGTCAGTCAACCAATGTTGCTCATCCACCAAGTAGCGGTGAATGTCGGGCGCCGTGGTGATGGCGCCACCCACGGCCAACAAGGACAGCGAGATGAAATGCAAAAACAGCGACCACCAATCGGTGAAGGTGAGCACGATGTTCATGTCAATTCGCCTTGGCCCAGGCAATGCCAAGCCCAAATGCTGGCCAGCGGACCCAGACTCAGCAGCACCCAGGCCAAAGGCAAACGCAGCAAAGCAATCGCAGTGAAGGTGAGGGCGGCCACGCCCATGCAGCTCCAGCGCCCCATGGGGTTGCTTTTCAAGGCCCCCATGAGCTTGATGCCCACGGCGGCGATCAAACCTGCCGACACTGCGCCCATGCCACGCAACATGCCTTGCGCCACTGGCGTGTCTGCCACGCCTGCCACTGCAGCCGCAAATAACAGAACCAGCACGGTTGGGGCCAACAACAAACCGGCCAAAGCGGCCAAGGCGCCGGGCAAACCAAAGGCGCGGCCACCGATCATCAAGGCGAGGTTGACCACATTGGGGCCGGGCAAGATTTGGGCGACGGACCAGTCTTCGACAAACTCATCCAGTGTCAGCCATTGTTTTTTGTCGACCAACTCGCGTTGCACCACCGCCAACACGCCGCCAAAGCCTTGCAAGGCCAGCAAGGTGAACGAGACAAACAAATCGGTTTTGCTGTGTGGCGCTTGGCGCGCTGGGCTGTTTGCCGCTTCGGGGCTGTCGCTCATACGGTCATGCCGCCAGAGACTTCCAGCACCGCACCGTTCACATACGCCGCTTCATCGCTGGCCAAAAAGGCGTAGACATTGGCAATGTCTTCGGCACGGCCCAAGCGCTTCAAGGGCACGCGGCTGACCATGTCGTCAATGATTTTTTCGGGCATGGAATCCAAGATAGGGGTGGCAATGAAGCCAGGCGCGACCGCGTTGACGCGAATGCCCTTGGGGCCGAGTTCGCGGCTCCAGGTTTTGGTGAAACCGATCACACCGAACTTGGTGGCGGCATAGTTGGTTTGACCAAAATTGCCGTAAATGCCCACCACCGAGGAGGCATTCAAAATCACGCCGCTGCCTTGCGCCACCATGGTGTCTGTGACGGCTTGTGCGCAATGGAACACACCGCGCAGGTTGACGTCAATCACCCGGTCAAACTGCTCGATGGTCATCTTTTGCAAGCGCGCATCTTGGGTGATGCCTGCGTTGTTGACCAGCACATCGATGCGGCCGAACTTGTCCAGCACGGCTTTGACCATGGCGTCGACCATGTCGCGCTGGGTCACGTCCACCACATAGCCTACGGCTTGCGCACCCAAGGCCTGGCATTGCGCCACGGCCGCGTCCACCGCGGCTTGTTTGACGTCACAGGCCACCACGGTGGCACCTTCAACCGCAAATTTCAGCGCTGTTGCGAGGCCAATGCCCTGTGCAGCGCCAGTGATGATGCTGACTTTGCCCGTCAGTCGTGGGTGGGATGTGGGGGTGCTTGTTTGCATAGAAGCCCAGTGTAATTTGTTGCCCAAGCTAGGGGTATTCCTAGGTACATCTTTAAATTAATTAATGAATAATTAATTTACTCAAGGTATCTGCTTGAGACCTCTAACCTTAACCAGTGAGACAAATTTCATGAAATTCAACCAAATCGTCTTGGCCTGCGTGGCCGCTGTGTCAGTGACCGTCGCTGTGGCTGGTGATGTCGAAGTCTTGCATTACTGGACATCGGGCGGTGAAGCCAAATCTGCCGCTGAATTGAAAAAAATCATGTCTGCCAAAGGCCATGCCTGGAAAGATTTCGCGGTGGCAGGAGGCGGCGGCGACAACGCCATGACGGTGTTGAAGAGTCGTGTGGTCTCGGGCAATCCACCTTCTGCGGCGCAAATCAAAGGCCCCGCCATTCAAGAGTGGGCCCAAGAGGGCGTGTTGGGCAATTTGGACAGCGTGGCGAAAGACGAAAAGTGGGATAGCCTGTTGCCCCAAGTGGTGGCCAATGTGATGAAGTACAAAGGCAGCTATGTGGCTGCACCTGTCAACGTGCATCGCGTCAACTGGATGTGGGCCAACCCCGAGGTGTTGCAAAAGTCGGGCGTGGCCAAAATGCCAACCAACTACGACGAGTTCTTTGCGGCTGCCGACAAGATCAAAAAAGCGGGTTTCATTGCCGTCGCTCACGGCGGCCAAAACTGGCAAGACTTCACCACCTTTGAGTCGGTGGTCTTGGGTGTAGGCGGCGCGAAGTTTTACCAAGAGGCCTTGGTCAAGCTCGACCCCAAAGCCTTGAACAGTGCGACCATGAAAAAGTCGCTCGAAACATTCCGCAAGATCAAGGGGTACACCGATGCCGCCGCCCCTG
>Ga0228699_1000345_pt1 | contig 37729 bp, 42 predicted proteins | sample McNCre217_Aug_MG_FD_178016 | JGI IMG/M metagenome (GOLD analysis project Ga0228699, IMG submission 178016) | Freshwater microbial communities from McNutts Creek, Athens, Georgia, United States - 2-17_Aug_MG | ecosystem: Environmental > Aquatic > Freshwater > Creek | place: USA: Georgia... | reverse complement strand
AAGCCTTGGTACACGACACGGGTGCTACTGTCCCCCTCAACGCGCAAGTGGTGTGGTGGATGTGCGGGCGTGTCTCTGCAGCAGAAGCACGTCGCTTGAAAAACGCATTTCACATCCACGAATACGCATCGACTTCAGCCCCACCCCACGCGTGGCTCAAAGACTTTGTGAAACACTGGACGCAGCCAAAGCCCGACTACCGTTTGTTTCAAAACGGTTGGGTACGCGAACGCATGGGTTTTGACGACGGCGTACCGCATGCCCTGCGCGACATGGGCGTGGCGCAAGCTTTCTTCGATGCAGCAGCACCCGCGCTTCCTGAAGCCTCGTACGAAGACGGCGCTCCCGCACGCATACCACCCAACGAGTTTGACTTGGTTTACTTGGGCGAGATGAACCGCCTGCTGCCCTTTGTGCCGCTGCTGCAAAGCATTCACGACGCAGGCCGCACTTTGCTGCTGGTGGGCGATGTGCCGCAGGCCCTGCGCACACAGCTACCCGCCCGCGTGACCTGCACAGGCCGCGTACCGCATGCCGATGTACCACACCAACTACGCCGCGCGCGCTTTGGTTTGAACCTTGTGGGCAACATCGAGCCCTACAACCAACAAACTTCCACCAAGTTGCTGGAGTACTGCGCCGTGGGCCTGCCTGTGGTGAGCAACGACTACGCTTGGGTGCGCTACTTTGCGGCGCACTACCAAGGAAATTTTCATATGCTGCGTGATGACCCAAGCAGCTGGCAATTTAGCTTTGGTGAAGCGCTAGAGGCCTACCCGTATGTAGTGCCTGATGTGCGTGAGCTGGCGTGGGCGAAGTTACTTGGCAAGTTAGCAATTTGGAAGCATCTTCACATCGTGCCCGAAGCACCTAAACCTGCGTGGCCGATAGGCGCAACAAGCGTACTAGGGGGTGCGCGTTGAGCTGGGCCAAACGCTTCAACGTGAGCAGCACCAGTCGCGTGGTGGCTCTGTCGAGCGCCGTCGCATTTGCTACGCAAGTCGCGTTTGCGCTGCTCATGCTGCGCTTGTTCACACCGCAAGAAGTGGGCGAGTTTTCTGTCATCAGCCAAATCGGTTTTTTCTGGATGACATTGGCTTTGGCGCAAGCGCCATTGGGCATGTTAGCCAACCAACACTTACCCGCACACCTTGCGGCTCAACACGCCTGGCATGCCAGCGCTTTGCGCGGCATGGGCTTGCTGCCCGTAGCGGCGCTTGCTGTGTGGTTCAGTCAGCTCAGCATGTGGCCCGCCTTGATGTGGGCGCTGTTGCTGGCGTTTTGCCAAATGAGCTGGATGTTGGCGCAAAGCCTCACCCTGCGCGTCGGGTCCGCTTGGCAGCAAGCGGCGGTGCGTGTGTTGCCGCCCGCTACCGCAGCCGTTACTGCACTCACAGCTGCACTAGTGGGTATGTCTGCGGGGTGGAGCGGCCACACCTTGGTGCTGTCCGCGCTAATGGGCTATGCCGTGGGCGCGGCGTGGTTAGTGCCTGCGTTGCTTACCCACCATGCGATGGCCGACAGCCACTCATCAACAGTCACGGCAACCACTACGCAATCTGACCCACGCAGTGCCACTTTGCGCATGGCGCACACATTGGTCGATGCGCTGTTAGCCACGGCCATCATCGTGTTGTGGCAACGCTTGTATGGAGCAGAAGAAACAGGCTGGATGAGCGCCCTGCTGCGCGTGCTGGGCTTCTTGCCAGCTGTGGTGCACATGGCGTGGGCACAAGTGGCCTTGGCGAAAGGTCCACACACCGCCAGCCGCATCTCCGCCCTAGCTAGCCCTTGGTGGCTTGGCCTAGTCGCATTCGCATGCGTCATTTTGTTGGGCTTGTCATGCGCAGTAGCGCTCTACCAAGAATGGCTAGATCCACGTTGGAGCGGCGTATGGCACTACATCGGACCACTGGTGTTGTGGCAAGGCTGCGCATGTTTATCTGCGGCGTTTAGCCATAAGCCTTTTCAAACTCAATCGGCCGCCACTTATTCATGGCTATGTATAGCCTTGGCCTTGGCACAAGGTTTGATGCTGCTTGCGCCCCTAGCTTTTGATTCACCGATCCGCCCTGCTGATCACGTCTCAGGCTTTGCCCTGATGAGCAGTTTGGGCTTGTTGGGTTTGGCTCTTTGGATGGCAAAGTTGCGCTGAAAAAGCTTATTTTTGCAAGGTTGGCGCATTCGCGTCTTTGGCTGCCGGCAAGGTCACCACGCGTGGCTCTTAATGCGTCAGCAACTGGGAAACTAAGCTCGTGTCGCCAATATCGCCTTGCACAAACACGTGGCGCGGATCGTCTTTGAGAGACTCCAAGTTGGCTAAATTGCCCGCGAGGTCAGCTTGTCAAGGTTGATCACTTGCTCATCAAAAGCGCCTAGCCAAGTGTGAACAAAATTGCTGCCGGTGACGAGGATAGTCATGACGAAGATTCCTAATTTATAAATTTTCGAAAACTCTAAACCCCAAGTACTGCGAACCCGAGATATTCAAGTGGTTGTTATCTCTGTAGTGCAGCACACCCTGCTTGGCCATTTCACAGGTTTCCGATGTGCAAAACAAATCGGTCAAATTCATCACCCGCAAAGTAGGATGTTTCTTCTGAACTTGCATCACCGCCCCCCAATACGTATCGAGTTGCTGCTGCGCTTCTTGTCTGGACATTTCGCATTTCACCTCACCACTCAACGGGCGTTGGTATTTGCATTTTTGTGGATCAAACGCAAACTGCGGTACATCAGACAACACGTAAACCTTCTTGCCCGCAGCCAATAAGCGGCCCACCGTGTGATCCAAATCTTTTTCAAATTGCGACAAGGCACCCTTCTTAACCTTGGGTGCCCAATTGGCCATCAACACCACCGTGCCATAGTTATTGGGCTGCATCACCACATCGAACACAGTGGCAAATTCATCGTCGCTAATCAATGGCATGCTAGGTTTTGAGTAAAACACTACATTCTTGTCTGGCATAGACTGCGCCAAACCAATGAACAAATGCTCGGCATGGCTGTCGCCCACCAGCGCCACATCAAACTGTGTGCTTTTGTGAGACTGAAAACAACGCACCATGCCATGCCAACGACCCGCAGTGGCTGAGATGCGCGTCTCTGAACAGGCTTCAAAATGGTCTTGGAAGTATTGATGAAATACGTCATGGCCTATATCGCCCTGGTTGTGCACGCGTTCCACGTTCATGACTTCGCGCTGTGGAAACCCATCAGCTTTGTAGGTGGCATAGCCCATTGCACCGACACACAGCATCCCCAATGTCAACAAGCCAGTTTTATAGGCATGTTTGATTTGAAACCGAATCGGCACCTCGATCCATCGATAGGTCAACCAAGCAAGGCACACAGACATGCCCACCATCAGCAATCGTGCAATCACGCTCGCTTGCTCTCCCTGCACCACACGTGTAATCGAAAAAATAGGCCAATGCCAAAGATAAAGTGGATAACTGATCGCACCTAACTGAACCATCCACGGGTGCGACAAGACACGCTGGTTCAACACACTGCGAGGCCCCGCGCCCAACAACAACACCGCGGCCAACACTGGCAAGACAACCCAATAGCCAGGAAAGACTTTGCTTTGATCAATCACACCAAGGCCAATGACCAGCACAACACAGCCAAGCACTGAACCCATATGCGCTTGCCGAAATGTGAAATTTTGAAAACCCTTTGTATACGGCCGGTAAGCCAGTAACGCCCCCAGCGTCAACTCCCAAAAACGCGTCAAGGGTGAGTAAAAGTCTTGTGTCATATCACGCGATGACCACCAGACATTCGTGGCAAATGACGTCACACTGATACACAACATCACCCACCAACGTACGCGTGGCCATCGCCAGACAACACATAAAGTCACGGGCCACACAATGTAAAACTGCTCTTCAATCGCCAAGGACCACAGATGCAACAAGACTTTGGTTTCGGCCGCATTGTCAAAATAACCTGACTCGTGCCACAGTAAAAAATTGGACAAGAACACGGCCGCGCGCGTCAAATGATTACCGAGCTGCTTCAACTCATCGTTGAACAAAAGATACCAAGACGCACACAAAGTCGATAACAAAACGACGATCAAGGCCGGGAAAATTCGTACCACCCGCTTAGCATAAAAATTTGCAAAGCTAAATCGGCCTTCATGCAAATCTTTGAAAATGTGGCCTGAAATCAAAAACCCAGAAATTACAAAAAAAATATCCACCCCAATGAATCCCCCAGAGATCCATTGCGGAAAGGCGTGAAACAAAACGACCGAAGCAACAGCCACGGCGCGCAAACCATCAATGTCTGCGCGGTAAGCGGCTAAAGACGGCGTACGCATTCAGCGTTAAATGGCCAAGCGTCGTCGTGCGAAATACCCACGCACATTGATCATCAGCCGCTTGAAAATATAGGCTAATTTTTCAATCTTGCGGATTCTGGGTTTGACCAACTTTGCCTGCTCCTGCACCAGCATGGACATCACGGCACCGTCGAGCAAAACAGAAGTCATCAGTGCTTTTGTGGTGAGATCTGATTTCTTAAAAACATAGGGCTTGCACAAAGGTGCTTGATTAAAACCCTCAAACGCAAAGCCACTTTGCGAGGCCATGAGGGGGATCATCCCCGACAAACGCTCGTTGCTCAATAAATGGGTTTGCCAATACGACGTGATGCCGGCAAAACAGTCTGACAAAAACAGCAAGCCCTCAGGCTTGAGCTGCGCATTGAGAAAATCCAAAAACTCTTGCGGCTGTTCCACATGTTCAATGACTTCGAGTGAAATCACAGCATCGTAGTGCCCTGTTTCTATCTCGTTTCGACTCAACACACGCAGCTCGCCCACATCCGCGCGGTTAGTTTGGTTGAATTTTTTGAAGTTTTCCATCGCAACGCGTGAGGTCACTGACGCTTCATAGTCCATGTAATCAACATCAAAACCAGCGCCGGCCATGCGTATCGAGTCTGACCCAATGCCATCACCCACTGCAAGGATTTTTAAGTTGCGTCCCAACCGTGTTCTTTCGGTACACAGACGCACCAAAATAAATGCGGCCATTTTTAATCTCGCACCATCACTGTAGTTAGCCGCTAATTCGATGGCAAAACTCATACCCAAACGATACAAGTTATCCATCTGCTTGGAAGGTTGATATGGCACCACATCAAACGCCTTCATGTCAGCGCCCACAGCGCTGCCATCGGCACGCTGTTCTTTGTCGACTTCGGCAGAAATCCAGTCCGTTGATTTACCGGTCACGATGCCAATGCTGTCAATAACAGACTCGCGCGTCAGCGCATCCGGCGTCAAGGCCTGTTGCAAATACTTTGGCTTGATTTCAAGAGGCAGCAATTTAGGTCTGTAGTTGGTCAAGGCATCATCAATCGCTTGGCGCACCAACTCGGTTTGATGCGCCATCGTGAATCGGTGCTGCCAACGCTTGTAATTTGCCAAAGCATCTTGTGAAGCTTGTTCATAATCATCCACCACGCGTTCGATCAAACGAACACATTGATCGATATTGACCAGATCAAACTGGCAGCTTTGATCCAATGTTTCGCTCGGGCCATCAAAATTAGGCGCAATCACCGGAATGCCACGGCTCAAAGCCTCGGGCACGGTCAACCCAAAGGGCTCCGACTTAGCGCAAATTAAGTTAATCGCTTTGCCAGAAAAATATTGATACGGGTCCGCTACTTTGCCCAAAAAGTGGACGTATGGTTTGAGCCCGCGACGCTTCAATAAGCCGTCCACCAAACCGGTGTGATCGCGCCGACCGCCCAAGCAATTCAGATGCGCATCCCTGCCTCTAGCACGCAAAGCAGCCAGCACCTCGATTGCAAACACGGGGTTTTTTCGCACATTAGGCGCGCCAACAAACATCAAGTTCACACGCTCATCGGCAGGTTTGTTGAAGCGTTTGTAAGTTGAGTCGACAGAGGTCTCCAGAAATGGAGACAAGATGGTACTCTTGGGTTGCTCAAGCAAGTTCAATGCGTGTGCATCGCGTGTGGCAGCGCTACAAAACAATTGATGGTCAGACAATGCTGCAAACCATTGGGCAAATGCCCCGTCGGCCAAACTACCGCGTGGTTGCTCGGGATTTTTTTGCTGCATCTCATGAATAGACCAAATATGCGGCAAACCCAATTTTTGGGCAACCAACGCGCCCTCGATAAACGTCGATGAATTGGAAATCACCAGATCGCAAGCATGCGATTGAACGACGCTCGCCAATTTGTCAAAGTTTCTGTTTGACAACGCCAGCAACGCATTCGATGTGTTGCCATAAATCGAATGACGTTCAAACAAATCAACTGCTATGCCCATGGCCTTGAACACATCGCCAAGCTCTGACTTTTTTGATTCAGGCAAAAACACAATGGGCTCATGCCCAGCAGCTCTCACGAGTTTGACGAGATTGACAAATGCCGACTCGGCGCCTCCGAAATAAGGTGAATGTCCGAATAGCGCTATTTTTTTTGCATGCTTGTTGTTCATCAACTTTTACTTCCAATTCAGCGCCTTGGCGTCACGAATACCATGCACCGTCATCCCAAATGATGCCAATTCATAGTCACGCGCTTCACGCAAGAGCTTGCGCCGAGTGTGCCGCGCCACCTTGCGCGCCCACCACGACTGGTTCAGGTATAACTTCAGCAGGTTGCGGTTACCCAAGCTGCTGCTCTGTTGTAAATTCATTTCCAGCTTAAGCGCTTTTTGCGTGGTCATGCCGTAGTGGTGCAACCAAGAAGCGCCAATCGTCCCTGTGCGAATTTTGTTTTCTAAAACACGCTGAAAAAAGATGGCATCCTCATAGCCCAACAACTTGGGCACCGGCATGAAGTAGCCCATCTCTTGCCACACACTCTCATGAACGACCATGCACACGGCATGGGGTGCGCCATGGCGACAATAGCCTTGCATTTTTTGAGAGGCTTCTGCATTCCATGAGGCAAAGTCGTAGTTCAGATCTCCCTCTACCATTGCTGGACTGGCAATTTGTAACTTATGTAGTCGAGCGCCTTCCAAGAGTTTGCGCAGCCAACCTTTGGCGCAAATCACATCGTTATTCATGACCACAGTCCATTTTGACTGGATCGCCAAGGCTCCTTGGTTCCATGCAGCGCCGCAACCTAGATTGCGCTCATTCAGCACCACAGCACCAAAGCCTTGCTGCCCTAACCATTCACGCGTGCCATCGGTAGAACCGTTGTCCACCGCCACAATTCGCGAAAAATCTACCTCTTCTCGGTCAAGGCTGGCTATGAACTGCTTGGTGTAATCAAGCTGGTTGTAACAAGCAAAGGTAATGGTGTAGTTGCCAAAAGAATTCATATATCTAATTATCCTCTACGCATTAGCGGCAATTGAGAATTAGTTCGTTTTGCAAAACAACTATCTACGGGCCTGCAATGCCAGTAATTCACCAATTGCCGAGGATAGCCTTCTCTCAATCGATGTCTGGTATCGCATAAGTCGATCCGATTCTTCTGGACTGGGCGTAATCGCTTTGATCATCAGCGCTTGCGTTTCATGGAAGCGTTCAACCAATTTTTTTGCGGCATTAAAGTCCGCCCACAGCTGTGTAAAACGAGTCAAATCAGTACAAATTGAGTCATGAAAACTCTCAGGCCCAAACTGCTTCCTCACAGAAACTTTTGGAAGTGATCGCACCTCATCTGGCAAATGAACTTTTGCTAGCATTTCTTCAAAGGGCTCTTGCTTCGAACTTTTCGAAGATTGTTCATTGAAGAAATCTTCAATTTTCTTCACGGCCCAACTCAAGTATCGATCTGCAGAAAACTCATCACCATCTGATTCTTCCCACAAAGTTTCTAAAAACCGAACTGTTTGCTTGAGGGCCGAACGCAACGCGGGTTCATCGCCCAGCAAGTCTCTAACACCATCAATTTCTTGTTTGATTTCTTTGAGTCGTTTCTCACTCAATCCCAAAGGAAGCACACTTTTCTCGCCTCTAAGCATGCTTAGGGCAATGCGCTTAGAAGCGAAACTAAATCCCTCTATCCGATTTAACACAACTGCAGGATTGCCTTGCAAGTTCAACAGCGCAAGATCTTGCGCTGCTTGCTCCACAGAGTAAAGCTTGACCAATTTCGCCTTGCACAAGGCTATTCGTTGAATTTGCAAACTCTCTAAGGGCGACTGCGGTTTGTAGTAAGCCACAAGCTCGTCGATAAAAGACTTCGCCTCTTGAGCCTCAATGCCATCTGCAAACCCTAGCGTTGTTAATCCGTGCTTGAACGAGTTCTTTGACGAGGAAACCTTTCCTGCTGCTGTTTTAGGTCCTCCGGTACGTTTAGAACGCTGTGGAGTCATATCAGTCACCTCGCGAGCTATCGAACATTAGTATGCACAGCCTTTGATGCTGCTTCATTTGCTTCTTCTGTTGCATTAAGAAGCAGTGCCGCAACACACATCCACAGACTCACCAACACCATGCGCCCCGAGTTATGGCTTAAGAATGCTTGGGTTAAGCCAAAGTCCATGTACATCATGGGCAGCACCATTCCTCCCATGGCTAAAGCTTTTACTTCTGCGCCATAACCGGACAAGTACGGTTTAAAAAACATCAGCATAGGCAACCAATACAAGGCCAGCAACAGAGCCAAGCCTATCAGCCCCGTTTTATAGGCCACGTCTAGAAACTCATTGTGCAAATGGCTGAAGTCTTTGACAAACGGGTCTAGCAGGCCGGCCTGAATACCCGCATCTCGATTGCGCTTCCATCCTTCGGCACCTTGCCCAATCAGCGGTGCATCGGCAATGTCTTTTGACGCAAAGGCCCACATCGCCAAACGAGACCCTACCGACGATGCCTGCGCATTCGATAACCAATAGCTTTGAACCTCATGCACTGCCGTCATCACACGGTTTTGCACAATACCGTTTGTCTGCAGCGCTGGAATAGCCAACACCGTCAGCAGCGCCATTGCAGCCATGGCACGCTTGACGGGGCGCCACCCCCGCGTGACGTTAGCCAACATCCAAGCCAAAATCAACAACACTGCCAGCCAGCCGCCTCGTGTTTGGCTCCACACAGACGCCGCCAAGCCTGCACCAAAGCCAAGCGCCATCAAAACATCCAGCCATAGGTTGCCACGCACGGTGAGTAACCGCACCAAACACAACACCCCCATCAGTAATGCAACGTTGCCAAACTGAATGGCATGATTAAACCCATCAGCACGCAAGCCCAATAACTGCGCTTGATAACCAGCCAAGCCCGCCGCACCTATGGCGCCCACAGCCAAACCGCACCAGAAAAACAGCGGGTTGGGTTTGTAATGGCGAATAGCCCACACGCCTAAGGCCAACAACACAAAAGGCACATAAGGGTCAAGCGATCGCCACGCCCACTGATGCACTAAGGCAATAGCCATATGTCCAACGGCATACACCAAGCAGGGGCCAATCAACCATTTGGTTTTGCTATCCCACAAGCCTGCTCGACAGGGCAGCCACAACAACAATCCCGTGAGGCATGCCAAAAAGAACCCCACCGAATAACCACGCGGCATCACCAACGCCACAGCGCCTACCAAAAAAACACAAACCGAATAAAACGCACGTAGCAAAACCATCAATATCTCACTAACAAGGGCGCCTGTGCATCCTTAGCCGCCAACAAAGGCCCACCATCAATTAAATGCAGCGGCCATTCAATGCCAATCGCTGGGTCACTCCAAAGCAAGCTACGTTCAAACTCTGGGCGGTAGTAATCCGTTGTTTTGTACAAAAATTCGGCACTCTCGCTGGTCACCAAAAATCCATGGGCCAAACCTTCAGGCACCCACACCTGTTTTTTATTTTCGGCAGACAGCTCTAAACCAAACCACTTGCCAAACGAAGACGAGCCTTGACGAATATCCACGGCCACATCAAACACTGCACCTTGCGAGACGCGCACCAACTTGCCCTGCGCATGCTGGGTTTGGTAGTGCAACCCACGCAGCACCCCTTTAGTTGATTTGCTGTGGTTGTCTTGCACGAAAGTGCGCTGCAAACCTGTGGCTTGCTCGAAGTCACGGGCGTTGAAACTTTCAAAAAAGAAGCCTCGGGCATCCCCAAACACCTTGGGCTCTAGCACCAGCACGCCGTCGATTGGCGTGGTCGTTACTTGGTAAGGCATAGCGTTTACTTCAGCAGATTCAGCAGGTATTGCCCGTAACCGTTCTTAGCCAAAGGCTTGGCAAGTTTTTCTAGGGCGGCAGCGTTAATCCATTTTTCATGGAAGGCAATTTCCTCAGGGCAAGCCACCATCAGGCCTTGTCGTTTTTGCAGTGTGCCAATGAAGCTGGCAGCTTCCAGCAAGCTGTCATGCGTGCCCGTGTCTAGCCACGCATAGCCTCGACCCATGATTTCGACGTTCAACTGCCCCAGCTCTAAATAACGCTTGTTGACATCGGTAATTTCTAGTTCACCACGGTGGGATGGCTTGACTGCCGCTGCGATGTCGCACACCTGCTCGTCGTAAAAATACAAGCCCGTCACCGCATAGTTGCTCTTGGGCTTGGTTGGCTTTTCTTCGATGCTCAAGGCGCGGAACTGACTATCAAACTCCACCACGCCATAGCGCTCGGGGTCGTGCACATGGTAGGCAAACACACTGGCACCGCTAGTGCGAGCATCGGCACTGTGCAGCTGCTTGACCAAGTCATGGCCATAAAATATGTTGTCACCCAGAACCAATGCACTGGGGTGGTCTGCCACAAAGTTTTTACCAATGATGAAGGCTTGCGCCAAACCATCAGGGCTGGGCTGCACCGCATATTCAATGTGCATGCCCCATTGGCTGCCGTCACCCAATAGCTCGGCAAAACGTGGCGTGTCTTGCGGGGTAGAGATGATCAACACCTCACGAATACCGCTCAGCATTAGCGTGGTGAGTGGGTAGTAAATCATGGGCTTGTCATACACTGGCATCAGCTGTTTGCTGACTGCTTGTGTGACGGGGTACAGGCGTGTGCCCGAGCCGCCTGCGAGGATGATGCCTTTGCGTTGTTTGGTCATATTTCTTCTCTATAGGTTTTATCTCGCTACGCCCCACAAAGAGGAAATAGGCGCAGCCCAAATGTTGTTGCCCAATGGCATGGTCTCGTCACCGTCATAAAGCAAGATGCCTATTTTGAACTGCTCGCCAGCTAGGGTTGCCAACTTTTTCAACCCTCGCAAGTCGCTTTCTTTAACAGTGGCAGCAGCCTTTACCTCAACGCCCACCACCTGCCCTGCCGCATTTTCAATCACGACATCTACCTCTGCCTTGTCAGCGTCGCGGTAGTACATCAGCGTGTAGTCACCCTCTGCAGTGGTTGTGGCTTTTAGCAATTCGCCATAGACGAACGACTCCAGCACATGGCCAAACCGAGTTCTATCCTTTTGCACCTCTTCTTCGGTCAACTCAAGCAACGTCGCCAACAAGCCCGAATCAATGAACTGCAATTTAGAAGTTTTAACCACTCGGTTGAGTCGGTTACGTGCCCAAACGCGCACACGCCTGAGCAGATACATTTGCTCAAACACGCCCACATACTTGGCCGCTGTTTTGCCATCTAGCCCGACTTGACCGCCCAGTTGCGTGTAGTTGCACATTTGCCCAGCGGTTTGAGCCAACGCACGCAAAAAACGTGGCAGCTGATCTAACTTTTCAATGGCCGCTACGTCGCGCACATCCCGCTGAATGAGCGCATCCACATACTGTCGCGCCCAAGCGGTTCGCCGTCTAGCCGTGGGCCGTGCAATCGCCTCTGGATACCCACCACGCAACACTCGCTCTATCAGGCTAACGCCTTGGTCTTGCCTGTTGGATTGTGGTATTCGGTTAGCAAAAACACTGTCAAGCCAGTTTGCACGTTGCCCCTCTATCTCCGCTTGTGACAACGGCAAAAGCAACAAAGTTTCCATGCGGCCAGCTAAAGAATCGGCCACGGTGGGTAAGGCCATCAGATTGGCTGAACCCGTCAACAAAAATCGTCCAGGCCGCCTGTCTTCGTCTACGCCTTTTTTAATGGCCAACAATAACTCTGGCGCGCGCTGAATCTCGTCTATGACTGCCCGATCTATGCTGCGCACCATCCCCACCGGATCATCTTTGGCAGACATCCGCGTGAGCTCGTCATCTAACGTCAAATAGCGCACTTCAGCGCTAGACAGTTGTCGCACCAAAGTTGTTTTACCCGCTTGACGCGGCCCCGCCAGCAAGACCACAGGCGTGTCTGCCATCGCTTCAGTGATACGTGCTGCAACCTGACGCAAGTAATGATGTGCTTCACTCATGCCGCGAATAGTATCGTAAATGTCGGAACCAAATGCCAATTAATCCGGAATCAAGTATAAAAAATCTCGGAAACCATGCGGTCTACACCCTGCTGCCAAGGGGGCAACACCAAGCCAAAGGCTTGCTGCAATTTGTGGTTGCACAAGCGCGAGTTGAGTGGGCGCGTAGCGAGCGTGGGGAAAGCGCTGGTAGGCACGGGCGCAATGTCCGTGACCTTCCACGGCAGGTCGGGCCGCAGAGCTTTGGCTTTGCTGATGGCGTATTGAGCATAGCCATGCCATGTGGTTTCACCCGAAGCCACGAGGTGATACACACCGCCCAAAGAAATGTTTTGCGTATTCAGCACACGTCGCATGGCATGCGCGGTGACATCAGCAATCAGGTCTGCGCCGGTGGGCGCACCGTGTTGGTCATTAATCACCGTCAACTTGTCGCGCTCTTGGGCTAAGCGCAGCATGGTTTTGGCAAAGTTGCCGCCACGCGCGGCATACACCCAGCTGGTGCGAAATATCAAATACTTGCAGCCACTGGCCACAATGGCTTTTTCACCCGCAAGCTTGGTTTGACCATACACGTTCACTGGCCCAGTGCCTTCGCCCTCTTGCCGGGCATGGCTGCCGCTGCCGTCGAACACATAGTCTGTCGAATAATGCACCAACCATGCGCCTATTTGTGCGGCGGCTTTGGCCAAGGCGGCTGGGGCATCGGTATTAATACAGCGGGCCAATTCGGGTTCAGACTCTGCTTTATCGACCGCCGTGTAGGCCGCAGCATTGACGATGAAGTCTGGCTTGTAGGCCAGCACAGTTTGCACCAGCTCTTCGGGTTGGGTTAAATCACCGCAGTATTGGGTGCTGTGCCGGTCGAGCGCTAGCACCTCGCCCAACGGGGCTAGGCTGCGTTGCAGCTCCCAACCCACTTGGCCGTTTTTGCCCAAAAGCAAAATTTTCATGCGGTCAAGCCCTACGCGCCATATTGCTTACCTACCCATTGGCGGTAAGCCCCACTGGTCACACCCTCCACCCATGCTTGGTTGGCCAAGTACCACTGCACGGTTTTGCGGATGCCCGTCTCAAACGTTTCTTGCGGCTTCCAGCCTAAGTCGCGTTCGATCTTGCGCGCATCAATGGCGTAGCGGCGGTCGTGGCCGGGACGATCTTTGACGTAGGTAATTTGCTCGGCATAGCGTTTGCCGTCAGCTCGGGGCTTCAGTTCGTCCAGCACAGCGCACAAGGTGTTGACCACCTCAAGGTTTGGCTTTTCGTTCCAACCACCAATGTTGTAGGTCTCGCCCACTTTGCCAGCCTCTAACACGCGGGCAATGGCACGGCAATGGTCTTCTACGTACAACCAATCACGCACTTGCTGGCCGTCACCATAAATGGGCAAGGGCTTGCCCGCCAAGGCGTTGAGCAGAACCAAGGGAATCAGCTTTTCTGGGAAGTGATAGGGCCCATAGTTGTTGCTGCAATTGGTGGTCAGCACAGGCAAGCCGTAGGTGTGATGCCAGGCGCGCACCAAATGATCGCTGGCGGCCTTGCTGGCTGAGTACGGGCTGTTGGGCTCGTAGTTTTTGTTTTCTACAAACGGCGGGGCGGTGGGCGACAGCGTGCCATACACCTCGTCGGTTGACACGTGCAAAAAGCGGAAGGCTTGTTTCTCAGCCTCTTGTAACTCTTGCCAATAAGCGCGCACGCTTTCAAGCAAATTGAATGTGCCCACCACATTGGTTTCAATAAAGTCACCGGGCCCGTGGATGGAGCGGTCCACATGGCTTTCTGCGGCGAAGTTGAGCACTGCGCGGGGTTTGCACTCTAACAGCAGCTTGGCAAGCAATGCCCTGTCTCCAATGTCACCTTGAACAAAAACATGGCGACGATTACCATCTAGGCTTTTGAGGTTTTCTAAATTGCCCGCGTAGGTGAGCTTATCTAAATTCACCACAGCCTCATTTGAAGAGGCCAACCATGTATGTACAAAATTACTGCCAATAAAGCCGGCACAGCCTGTTACGAGAATTGTCATTTTAAGATTTTATACGAGCTCTCTCTCCTCAACCTTATGAACTCGGCAAACATCAACAATTCGATTGTCGTTCGCAAACTCTTTTCCCTTCGTTTCAAACGCACACGACTATCATTTCATGGTATCAGTTTGAAATTTATCAGGATTGATCTGCACCGATGTATTCGATCGAAACATTCACGCCCCACCCAAAGCATTTTTCTTGATCACTGCGTCTGAGCACGCCATTTCGTTTTGCAAAAAAATGTTTTCCTAGAAAACCGCCCCAATTGCTGTCACACTTTTATTTTTATGATGATTGCATGTAACGTAGGCCAATAACCCACTTAGCCTCAAGCCTTAAGGTGGATGATTAAGCCTTGGAGCAAGTCTTCCTCAAATAATGGCCAAAGACGGGTGGTCAAAGACAGACACTGTAATGAGGTATGTGGAAAGGTCCTCATCGCATCACTGGCGACTGGGAGCATAAACAGCCCGTCTTTGACGGGGCATTAACGGCCCTAGCTTCAGTATGCGCCCTTTCTTTGAAATACCACTTTAATAGTTTTAAACAATATTGCGATGTCATACCAAAGCGACCAGTTCTTCACATACCAAGTATCCAAATACACGCGGGTGTCATAGCCGACATCGTTACGACCACTCACCTGCCATAAGCCAGTCATCCCTGGGCGCACCATCAAGAAATAATCAACATCATCGCCATATCGCTCAAGCTCCGCTTGTATGACCGGACGCGGGCCAACTAGACTCATATCACCATTGATGACGTTAAATATTTGCGGCAACTCATCTAAGCTGGTGCGGCGTAAAAAGTGTCCGATCTTGCTGATGCGCGGATCATCTTTGAGCTTGTATTCGCGAGCCCACTCCGCTTGCAATTCGGGGTTGCTTGTCAAAATATCTCGCAATTTCTTCTCAGCATCCACGCACATCGAACGAAACTTGTAACAAGAAAACTGATGGCCGTTTTGTCCTACGCGCTTATGGGCGAAGATTGCTGGACCACCATCTTTGCTTATGCACCAAGCAAAATATGCAAACAACGGCCATGTGAACATCAAAATTAATGAAGCTGCCAGCACATCAAAGCAACGTTTTAACAGCCTTGCTGGCCAGTAGCGCAGATTGTTTCGTAATCTCAATAACGCCACTTCATGTGAGAAGAAATATGAAATATCAGTTCCATACAAAGGTATTCCACGCATAGCGGGAATCACGCTGACATCCTTTGCATGCCATTTGACAAGCCTGCGTAGCACATCTTCACGCAGTTCGTTTTGGCTGTGCTCCATCGCCAATACAAACTGAACACCCGGCACATTGGCCCAGTCAGCCAGAGTATGCGCTTTGATCACAGGCCAATGATGGCCGTTTATATCAATCGGTTTATTTATATCGTCACCTGTCACATTGACAAAACCACATACATGAAAGCCAAGCGTCCACTCACTTTGCAACGCAGCCAACGCCTCTTTAGCGTTTGGACCATCACCCACAATCAATGTCGGGCGCTGCCACACACCCAAACGACGCATCATCTTTCTAGCCATGACACGGCCAGTAGGCATCAGCATCGCCGCCAGTATCCACACTATCAGCCACCACATGCGTGATGAATTCCACCGTGTAACCGCCTGCACGGCCAAGTCAAAAACGGCCAACACCAACAACACCCACAACACCTCACCGAGCTCTGTCCAATAAGGCTTGCGCTCGGTGTAGTGCCTGAACCGCACCATAAAAACCCCTACGCCGATTAACCCGACGATAAGCCAAGCCCAATAACGCTCTATATCTTGTGACACGAGCCAATCAGCGGCTTGATGCTCCCCTGCCAGTTGAGCCAATACTGCCGCCAAAACACCCGCGCACAATAATGCCAGCACATCCGTTATTAACAAAAATGCCTTTGTTAGACGAATCTGAAAGTGACTTAATTGAATTGCCATTCTCTTAATCCCAATAACGATAGTGCATGCTGATCCATCGCTTAATCCATCTAGGCATCAATGCCTCAAACAGGCCCATACGATAACCGGCTAGCTTGGCCAATGTGCGAATCATTGCCGTAGGTATCCACCAAGGCGCGTATCGCCAGAGATAAAGCAATTCTGAGCGTACAAAGCGCATGCCCTCCCCCCCCGATGAGCCAAAAGTTTGCAACAGCCAAGGGTTTCGCGCATGAAACACCCCAGTATCAAAGTACCGCCGAAACTCTTGCAGCACGCTGTAGTTGTGCGAGTGGTGCACACAGGCATCTGCCACGTAGGCCACGCGCTTGCCAGCCATCAACAGCTTTGCTGTAACGGCCATGTCTTCGCCCAAAATTACGTCTGACGGAAAGCCCCCTACTGCCAACAAGTCTGCCACGCGATAGGCGGCAAACGAGTTGGACATAAAACAGGTCTTGAGGCCCAACTGTACTTTGTCAGCAAGGCTAACCGTGCGCGAGTTGGCGGGATAGTTGAAGAGCCTAGCATGCGCCGCAACAGGCGTTGCTACATAGTTTGCGTCAATATGGGGCAGCTGTCGCCCCCACGCACAGGCAACAATAGGGTCGTCCATAGCAGCCACCAGTTTTTGCAAGGCTTGGACATCAGCCAGTAATGAATCTTGCGTCATAAATACCACGACATCGGTGCCTACTGGCAAGTGCTGTAGTGCTAAATTGCGCGTACCACCGTGGTTGAAGTCTGCTGTTGCGATATGCAGCAGCTGCCAGTCGCTTGGCAAATCAGAGAAATTTGTACCATCGGTTGAGGCCGAGTCCACAACAATACCCTGCACGTCCGATTGTTGGCGCAGCACAGCTTCCAACCACTGCAACCAAAGGTAGCCTGGGTTATATGCAGGTACGATTAAACAAATTTTTTTACTCAAGAAGGTCAATCAATGCAAGCAATCTGAGCGGCATTAACGATTACTATAAATTTAAATAAAGCTCACCCAGTATATATCTTCGGCTCAAGGCGGACTGAATTATCAGAAAGATAAACGCCTAATTTTTCTAGCTAGTCTATAGAAAAACCTAAAGACAATATTTGAAAATTTAAACTGATCATCTACCCAAGCAGCCCACTCATCAAGCCTTGGCTTAAATTTTTTTGATAAAGGCGGAACATCAATACGTAGCTTCTTAGGGGAATTTAAATATTGATTCAAGATATCAGACCGATGATATTTTTCATATTGTAGACGAGCCATATTACCCTCTACCAACATCTGTTTAAGCGTGAGTCCTTTAAGGTGATCAATCAATTCATCTGGTCTTGCCCATACGAACGCATCCGAATAAGCCAACTCTAAACTGCTTAGCACTCTTGAGTAAAAATGTTGATGCAAAATAACTGGAACACCTGCCCCCATAGCCTCTATGAGAGTAAGTCCGGCACCATAGGGAAACGAGACCACGTATACATCAACATTAAACTCTTGCAGCTTCTTCCAAACCGAGGGCGTCCATTCAACATATATGAATCTTTCTTTTGGAACTCCAAGCCTTCTCATTTCTGCATACAAGGCATGCAGGCCCCACGGCGTCAACCTTCCAATATGCAGATGTTTACCGTCGGTCGCTTTTAAGATTTTCGGAATTATTTTAAGATAATCAACATAATATGGAATTTCTATTTTGTTAAACCCTGCTGCGGTTGCAGTTATTAACCTTTCATTATTCTCTAACTTTAAAACACGCGACTTATCCTCAAATGTTAGAGGCACATAAACATTATCCAAGCCAAACTGGTCTCGACAATAATAATAACCCATCGGATGAAAATCGATATGCGTGAGATGATCCATAGATACCCCCAGGCACAAATGATGGTCGCCGTGATGACAAAAGCTTGCATCCATACAGAAGTCAGGCACAATCGCCGATACAGCCACACTGTCTTGGTGATGATTAAATAAATACGTATGCTTGGGGCGAACTTTTAATAACACGCCCTGTATCCAACTTAGCTTTTCAAGCAGACTTCTATTAGGGACGTATTTTATGGATAAATTTTCTATATTCTGAATGACTTCTTCAAAATACTTCTTATCAGATGGCCCGCCAATTTCCGTTGATATGATGATATGATTTTTTTGTGGCTGAGCTCTAATGAAGTCTTGAACTAGCCTCGAATGCCCACCTGTGCGCTGCAACTTACTTACCAAATAACAAACCGTCTCCAGTTGACTTTCTTCAAATACTATTTCATCTTCTAGCGTCGGCAATCTAGCTAGATTTATGGTGCCGATCTTTACGCAAAGCTTATCTAAATCAGACGACCCAAAAACTTGACCTACACATACTGGCTCAGTTATCACACGCTCTACATAATCACGAATTTCTATTAATGCATTCGACAATTTCCCCGCAGAAATTAAATTCTCAATATTATTTATTTTTTCAATTATTGGCCGCATGATCAAAACGTAAAGTCAACTCTATAGAATGCCTAGCCAAAGGCTGAATAAACGATGCATTAGTCTACATAAAAATTCCTCAATGCAGAGGAAACATGTTTAATTTCTGCATCACTCATATCCGGCAACATAGGCAAGCTCAACACCTCCGCTGCCATTGTTTCTGCAATAGGCATTGATAGAGATGCATAGTCAGAATAACAACTTTGTCTATGCGGAGGGATTGGATAATGAATTACTGAGGCTATACCCTGCTGCTCAAGATGGGCTTTCAATTTTTCACGGCACTTACTTCGAATGACGTACAAGTGCCAAACTGGGTCTGCGTAATCGGGCACATAGGGGGTAATACAGTCGGCAAAACTCAATAAATCACTGTAGGTATTTGCAATGGCCTTGCGCTTAGCGTTCCATACATCCAAAAATTTGAGCTTCTCCCGCAAAAATGCAGCTTGCAATTCATCCAAACGGGTGTTGTACCCCGCTAGGTCATGTTGGTATTTGATGCTGGATCCGTAGTTGCGTAAACGTCGCACCTGATCTGCAATGGCATCGTCATTTGTCAAAACCGCTCCGCCATCACCCAAAGCACCCAAGTTCTTTCCTGGGTAAAAGCTCGTACCGGCCGCATGGCCCAGCGAGCCCACGCGACGCCCCTTGTACAAAGCGCCTTGGGCTTGCGCCGCATCTTCAATGACAACCAAGCCATGCTCGGCTGCCAATTGGTTGATCGGGTCCATGTCTGCGGGCTGACCATACAAATGAACCGGCATGATCGCCTTGGTCTTTGATGTAATGGCAGCAGCAATCAACGCGGGGTTGATGTTGTGGGTGTTGACATCAGGCTCAACCGCCACCGGCGTGGCGCCACACTGGCTTACCGCCAACCAGGTAGCAATGAAGGTGTTCGATGGCACGATGACCTCATCCCCCGGCCCAATGCCATACGCGCGCAGCAACAAATGCAAGGCATCCAAACCATTGCCTACGCCGATGCAATGCTTAACATTACTGTAGGCCGCGAACTCTGTCTCAAACGCGGCCAATTCTGGGCCCATTATAAACCAGCCCGAATCCATAACTCGATGATACGCCTCGTCCAACCGAGATCGTATTGGATTATGCATTCGATTTAAATCAAGAAATGGTACTTGCATTTTTTTTTACACTTTTAATAAAAATACTATAGTCTCGATAGTAATCTTGCTCGTCGTAGTAGTCAGACGCTAAAACCATACAGACAGCGCCCGATGAGAAATTGTCAATCTCGCGCCATATCATTGGGCAAACATATAGCCCGTTGTAACTCCGATTCATGTGTATTGTTTTTTTCTCGACCCCATCATCAAGATGAATATCAAATGAACCAGACATTGCAATAATCAGCTGATGTAATTCTTTATGAGCATGACCACCTCGCTCAGCACCACCAGGAACATCGTAAAGATAATAGACACGATGAATATCAAATGGTATATGCTTACGCCCCTCAACAAACGTCAAATTCCCCCTAGGATCACCAATCCTTGGTAACTCTATTATGTTGCAACTTTCAACTCCCATCAAACACTTCCTTGTTATTTACTCTTTGCGAATTTTCTTCTGACGTGAACTATGTAGCGGCCCAACGGCAAGAATTACTTTGGTTGGAACTTTATATGATGACAAATGAATCTGACATTCTTTTCTGATTCGTTTCTTGACACTTTCTAGCGACTCGTCTTTTACAAGAACTACTTTCGCAACCACAATTTGGCCTAGTAGGCTGTGTTTTTCAGCAAAAACGGCGACATCTTGAATATTAGATACATCAAGAATTACACTTTCTACCTCAGCAGGATAAACTTTTTGCCCCCCAACATTTATTAGGTCTGTAACTCGCCCCAAAATCCGAAAGTAGTCACCATCTACCTCAACTTTGTCCTGCGTGTTAAACCAACCTTCCGAGTCAAACTCAGATGGCGCATTCAAGTAACCGATCATCGCGTACTTCGACTTGATCCACAATACGTCATCAACAACCTTTGTTTGAAAACCTTCGCCACCAACTCTAACCCACAACGAACCGTCCTCACGTGATTGCGAGCGCAGCACTCCAACTTCAGACAATCCATAAGTCTGCAAAAGATCGACATGCGGGAATTGAATGCGAACGCGATCTAATGTTGACTGCGGCATCACCTCTGTGCCATATGTAATTCGCTTTAGTGAAGAAAGATCGTACTTGCTTTGCAAATGTGAAGCCATCATAAGAGTAAGGAACGACGGAGTAGCCGGCAACAACTCAACTTTATATTTTTCTATTGCCGAACAGATATTTGATACTGAACGGTCGGCAACTGTTACAACAGTACCTAGGCTTGATGTAATAGCTAAAATAGTATTTATACCACCAAAGTGGTCAATCATCAAAAATGGAATCGCAACAACCGGCGATCGTTGCTTATGAAACTTTTGCGCAACTAGATTGAAGTCATGTAAAATTCCTTTTGGCTTTCCTGTGGAGCCGGATGAAAACAATACTATTCCAGGAGAGTCTTTTTTACGGAAGTTGGCGAGCAATTCATTGTTACTCGCAATGCCACGATGGGTAATAGTGGGTTGACGACCAGAAGCATCGAATTCCACATACCATTCACAGCCTGAAACAGACAATGCAACAGATTCCTCTACTACCGAATTACGTGTCAGCGGTATTACAATGCTTCTGTTGCGTCCTAAAGCCATAATCATACAAAATACTTCTGGCGAATAGTCGCCAACAACCGCTACCGTTTCACCACATCGGATTCCTGCATTTTGCACTCGTAAGAAAAAATCTTCTATCGATGCCAACACAATATCGTAGCTGACCCTACGCCCCTCATGTATAAATGCAGCCTGATCCCCTGCTAACTTGAATCGGTCAATTAACCATTCCATACTTAAACTCCAAGATCATTTAGGACTAATTTGATTAGCTTGTAAGAAGTAATATTTCCTGCATCTTCATCTGGAATACTCACCTTAAACTCCTCCTCAAGCGCAAGTATTAAATTCATATGGCGCAAGGAATCCCAATTAGGCACATTATCCATACTTGAGTCTTCATTTATGCTAGCAGCATCCATATTCAACATGGTTGCCATTACTTGCTTCAGTGTATTTTCATTCAACATATGTCATCTCTATCCATGGATTAAGGGGAGCAGAAAAACCCGCCGTCGGGGCTGTGTATTTCCGTGTTTTCTCGCTATTTTGCGATTTTAAATTCATACCTATACTCGTATAAAAATCAGCGACTTGGGCATTTTTAGCGCTTTCGATATACTCTGCATGCAACTCCGTGCATCCTCGCTGTGCAGCATCGCCAGCAATGCGAGACCAAATACCCGTCTCTACACCGCGACCAATTACTCGACAACTCATCAAAAAATTCTCAGCGACAGCCGTCTTTCCATCGTAGCGAATCACTGCCACACCTGTCAGTCCAGCATTTCCAAATTTATCACTCACCACAAGTGAATATATCGAATAACTATCACTCTCCATCATTTGCTCAATCTCAGCAATACTATAACGCCTAGTAGTCAAATTGAATTGATTTGACTTTTGAGATAGCTCGCTAATACGTCCTACACTATTACGAGCGTTGCGCGTAAGCTCAACTTTTAATTCTAACGAAGCGAGATATTCCTCTTGCGATGTAAATTGCGCCTTGAGCTCCTCTACAAACGCGCGTTGGCGGTATTGTTCTGTCTTGCCTTTGCTCTCGGCATTGACACCTCCCGCCAAAAATAGCGACTTGATCTCGCGCACGACACGTGGATATTCGGATAGCGTAGTTGGCACTTGGATGGTTTTTACCATTGGTAACTGTTGACGGACAGCTTCGCACTCAAATGAAGAGTCATCAAGAAAGACAATGCTATCCAACCCCACATTCAGCTCCTGCGCCAATGCACGAAGATTGGACGGCTTATCAAGCCAGTTGATTTTTTTCGAGACGATCTGATCATCCTTCAATACCATGTCTGGGTGATTGAGAATTACCTCTTCAACGTCAGCCGAATTATTCTTAGAGACAAGCGCAAGAAGAACTCCTTGGCGCTCTAGTGCCGCAAATTCGTGTTGCGCATACCAAAAAATATTGCCCGGATAGTCGTATGGCCCAAGCTTGATGCCCTCAAGAAAATCCTCTCCAACCACTCCGCCCCATAGCGTATTATCACAATCCAATGCTAGTACTTTGTAAAAATGAGAACCAAAGCCACGCGCGGCATCTGCGATGCGGCGTGCCAGTTCGTTCATATAAAGACCACTATAGGGAGCTTTATTGCGGTAATAGAACCGCATGTCAAAGGCTGCGGACACTCCTACTTCTCGGACAATATCTTCGGTATTAATCATGCGTACATTCGCGTATGAACACGCCACCTCACGCAGGACAGCATTGAAGCGTGCCAGCACGACACTAACGGAATCCTGCCCTGATACGTCTGTAACAGACCCCATCCGATGAAATGATCCCAGATAAATCATGGGCACATTACGCGCCTTTTCAAGGGTCATGCGATATCGCTGGCGCAACTCCTCTTCCTTAGCATCCAGGATTGACGATGGCAAATTTTCCAGCTGAGCTTCGAATGAGGGCAAAAGACTGTCAAAAAACGGGAGCAATACGATTTGATCGACACCTTCCCGCGCAAACAAGTCGATGTCGCCGATCGGATCATCGTAATTGCCAGCTACAAGCTCTACTTTTACACCGTGAAGTAGTCCTTGCTTGCGCAGATAGATATTCAGTAAATCGACTGTGGCAGAGGAAGATACGCCGACCTTTATCAAACGTAGGTTTTCGCTCTTCTCAAGCAAAGTCACAGCCTGCGTTAGTTGCATCATTGTGACGTCAGACTTAGCGAGCTCAGCCAAAGCAGCCTCATTTAAATTGTGCGCATTACTCATTTCATTATTCAATTTCTCACTCATCGCATCGCAATCCCACCGTTAACAGCCACCGTGTCACCGGTAACAAAATTTGCATCATCAGACACCAAATATGCTACCGCAGCAGCAACGTCTACCGGCTTTGCTAGACGGCGTAATGGCGTCTGTCTAGCTACCATTAACTGAACTTTTTCTGGGATATCGCCAATCAGTGTTGTTTCGCACATACCTGGCGATACACAATTGACATTGATGCCCTGAGGCCCCAGCTCAGCGGCCATGTAGTTAGAAAAAACCTGCAGCGCCCCTTTGGCCATTGCATAGCCGGTCCAGCCAACCGATGGCTGACCGTCAAGGACTTGCGATGTAATATTGACAATTCGCCCGTTTTTACGAGATGACATCTCTGGCACAACAGCACACGTCATTAAAAATGCACCTTTGACCTGAACATCAAGCTGGAGCTGCACATCAGCCCACGCAGTTGCCCCAAGCGGTTTCGAATTAATGTGTGGTGAAGCGTTGTTTACTAAAACACTAACACCTCCGAACGCCTTAACAGCAGCCTTATACAGAGCCTCTGCACCAGCCTCTGTCGAGATGTCGGCTTGCACTGCTAACGCCCGTCCTTTATTATTTTTTTCACCAGTAGCAGATGCGACACTAGCTTTGTTAATTTCTGCGGCAATTTGTTCGGCGCGTTCAGCTTGTCCTCTGTAGTTAACAACAACGTCGTAACCGTCTGCCGCAAGTCGCTGGCATATAGCCCTACCTATTCCACCGGCGCCACCCGTAACAATTGCAACTCTCGGCACACCCGCAGCTTCTGACTTTATTTCAGGCTCAGCTGCGACCAAGACCTTAACCTTGGCTGTACCACTTAGGATAAGTTGTTGCTTTTGATTTAATATTCGCGTATCAAGCTCCAACAGACGCTCACGGTCATGTTTTTTAAGCACGGTTGCAGTAATAGTTAGCATGTCGCCAAGACGAACTGGAAGCAGAAAATCCAAATTTTGAGAAACCCACAGGGCCCCCGTACCTGGTAGTTTTGTGCCAATCACCGTTGAGATAAATGACGCTCCAAGCATGCCATGAACAACAATATCCTTGAATGGCGTAGTCTCTGCGTAAGCACGATCTACATGTAGAGGATTGTCGTCTCCTGTCATCTCTACAAATTTACGGACATCAGCTTCAGCAATATGCTTTGTTATTGTTTGCGAGTCCCCTGCATTTATAGCTTCAAACGTTTTAAACATTAGGTCACCTTTCTCGTTGGCATGCTCCAGCGCCAGACCGAAGCACCAAAGTTAAAACCTGCACCGACTGCGGCAAGTACAACCAATTGGTCACTCTTTAGTAAGCCCTTAGAAACAGCCTCGCTTAAGGCAATACCCACAGAAGCCGCACCAGTGTTGCCTATTTCCTGGACATTAGTAAAAGTCTTCTCTAAACCGAAACCCATCTTACGCACAACGTATTCGATCATGTTCAGGTTTGCCTGATGAAAAATTAGAAAATCAATTTCTTTTGGATCTACGCCGCTTTTGCTGCAAGCCTTGCGTATGACAGTTGGCAAATGAGTGATTGCCTGCTTCCAAGTCGCGATACCGTTCATTTCCATGTAATCGACAGACGGATCCCACTTACGCTCCTTTAAGTTAAAACTCGAGCCTCCTCCGCGCATACGCACGGCCTCATAGTTAGAACTATCGGTGAAGAAAGCCGACGCCATAATCCCTTTACCTTCTTCAGCTCTAGTAAGAACTGCAGCACCCGCACCGTCACTCATATATATAGCTGAATTAACGTCACTGCGGTTGATGTAGCGTGAGTTAATTTCGACGCCAATCACTAGCGCACTCCTAACGGTAGGATCAACCAACATACGATCTGATGCAGCGGTCAGACCTGTTACGAATCCTGCGCAGTTAGCCTGCAAATCAAAGATCTGTGCATTAGGCGCTTTTAACAAAGCCTGAACCTTAGCAGAGACAGGAGGAAAAATGTAATCGCCTGAGAAGGTGCAAACAACAATTAAATCAATCTCATCCGCAGAAATATGCGCCATATCTAAGGCATTCTGCGCCGCTTTAGCAGCGTAGTCAGACGCCGAATCCCCTGGTCTTGCAAGATATCTACGTTTGATACCAGTTTTTTCAAGAATCCAATCAGGGCTTACCTCTAGATTGGCGCACAGTGTTTCGTTGTCTTCAATTAAATCGGGCAAATGATGACCAACGCCAGCAATTGCGATGCCATTTTCAAATTTCATTTTTAAACCTTAATTTGCGGTTGTTTATTTTCGGCCAACCCCAAAAAGCGAAGTAGTTCAGAATTATTCGTTCGCACTTCCTCCCCCGTAGAAAAGCCTCCGTGTCCAGGATAGATGACTCGCTCAGCAGTTAGTATGTGCCAAAGCTCTAATATTGATTTTTTGAGCATTCCCGGATTTTCACCTTTCAATTTTGATAGGCCAACACCTCTAGAGTAAATGGTGTCACCGGTAAACAATGCACTTCCAAACTCAATCAAGCAAGAACCTGGCGTATGCCCAGGTGCACTATGGAAAATTAAGCTTTGCCCAGCCACAGTTACCGATTGCCCACTATTTAAAAGATTTATTCTCTTAGGTTGCTCAACTCGAGACCTAAACTTAAATGCCATCAACATAAAGTTAGCTGACTTTAATAACTTAAGATCGGCGCCATGTAAATATACGTCACAGCCGTACTTTTTCTGAAAATATGCAGCTGAGCCGGCATGGTCAAAATGACCATGCGTGCAAAAAACAGCTTTTGGATTGAGCTCCAGCTTGATCATCACCAGATCAATACTTACAGGATCTAACCCACCATCAATTAACACACATTTATCTTGTGCAACTTCGCAAATATAAGCATTTGAAGAAAACTCACCGCTTGTCACTCGCCATACATTACCCCCCCCCCAGTTACCAATTGGCGCTAACATATTAGTTAACGCCACCTAGGAACACAGTCTGAGCAGTAATTTGCGAAGATCGCTCTGATGCAAAAAAATCAATAATGTTAAGTATGTCATCTGCTTTAGACATACGGGGCACTGGTAAACTAGCAATGATTGCATCAATCTTGTCACGTGGTAGTTGAGCAAGCATATCACTCTCTATTGCATTAATACCCAAAGTATTGCAAGTTACGTTCATCGACGCAAACTCTTTTGCCATTACATTAGCCAGAGTACTCAAGCCCGCCTTGCAAGCCGCATACACGGAATCGCCAACTGGCTCTAGACTGGCAGCCATAGACCCAATATTAATTATTCGGCCCCATTTACGCTTCCTCATCATTTTTGCAGCTTCGCGTGAAACCATAAATGGACCCAACAAATTCACGTTCACCATTGCCTGAGCAGCCGCTGGCGGCATAATCATAGAGTATTGTGAAGTTAAAACAGCTGCGTTATTAACTACAATTTGTATCGATTCAGAGAGCTGTTTTAATTTAGCAAAACCTCTTAATACAGACTCAGGGTCTCCAACATCAACCTCAATATGGTGGTAATTGGGGTGATGAATACTTCCTTCACCGCGCGCAAAACCAAATACCTTGATAGCACCTTCATGCAAGAAGTGCTCAGCAATTGCCTTACCTACACCTCGACGGCTACCGGTGATTAAAACAGTCTTACCTTCGTAGAGATCTCCGCTCATTATGACTCCTCGTTCACCAAAATCATGATGTAATTTAATAATGTCTGAACATTATCGAAAGGTGAGATCTCTTGAGTCATAGCTCGATCGTCAGTCAAGCTAATACTGCGGCCTAGTGCTGCAGACACATCGCCTTCGACATCTACGATTACTGAAACAAGCGCTAAGGAATCTAGTGTAGCATCAGGCCCGAACAACGACAAATTGGAATCGACCACGAATTTCTCGCTGTCATCAAGTTCCTCATTTAGGTTTTGCAGTGCACGCAAGATAATTTCCAGCACATTTTCTTTAGTCAACATATTTTTCCCTGTAGTGATTTAAGATTACTTTTTCTTAGCGGCTGCAATCAGCGCATTCATACGAGGTATTGAATGAGCATGAGCCTCATCAACAAGTAACCCCATGATGACTGCATCCTGCCACATTCCATCAATGAAATAATGACGGCGCATTCGCCCCTCTTCCTTCATGCCTAAGTATTTTTGCCATTTAATCATGAGCTTATTTTCCGAGGCAATGGTACCAAAAATGCGAACCAACCCCATTTGCCCAAACGCTAACTGGTAAAGCAACTTCATCGCCTCAACTGCAGCAGGAAGACCCTTTGCCGCATCCTCATTTCCAATTAGAAAACGCCCAGTTTCTGCGTGCTTATTAACCAAATCGATACCAATCAACGATAGCATTCCAATTGGTGTTTTGTTTTTCAACTCGATGATGAAGTTTAGTTCTGATGAGGGTCGATTCTTAATCCATGCCTCTTGCTCTGTCAAACCGGAATTGACTGTATTAAGGTTACGCGCACGCACCATACCTCGCCACCTCAACGTCATCATCGCGTCCTCAACAGCGAGAATGCGCAAATTAACAAATTCACCAATAATTTCTTTCCTAACCATACATAATCCCTCATGTTAAATTATTAAAGCCACACCCCTAAGCTCTGAGATTAATTATTAAAGAGCGACGCAACGCAAGTGGGATAAGTGAAAAAACACTTTTAATTATTCTTTTTATCACATTCTTGAGTCTTACTTTTATTTTAAGAGTTAAGAAAATAAATTCATTTGAATTGACTAAATTAATATTTCCTGCACTTAATTCTTTACGCACAGGGGACAAACCACACAAATCTAAAATATCCTGACAACGATCTCTAAAATCAAATCCATGCTTTACCATTTCATTACATTTGACAACTAACCTTCGTCTCTCGTCCTCATGTGAAAGATAGTACTCACAGAGAGTCGATAATTCATCCAGATTTTTATACATTACTATCGGACAATCCTTACCAAAAATTGCGAATGCATCCGATTGCGGATGATAATTAGTTATTAAAAGTGCGTCCGATGCAAGAATATCTATTACCCTATATGGCAATGCCGCACCACTTTGCATCTGCGACATATTTATACAAATCTTAGATGAATTATAAATTTTCATAATATCTTTATGGGAAGATATTGCCTGTCCTTCGTTATAAACAGTCAAAATATTTGCATTGTAAGCTGCCGCATTTATCCACTCATGATTTCCAAATACTGATAGGCCCAGCTCATGCAACCTGTCAACAACGGAAATTCTGGATTGGTTAGAAATCATATTTTGTATCTGCATTTCAAAAAATGGGCGACTCCATTTATGCTCGTCTAGTAGACCGGATATCGATTCTGCACCAATAGCATGATCATAATTTATTTGACCGCCTTCACGCACGACATCAACGACCCTACTCAGTAGCGCCGCTCTGTCGGGATTATGAGTACAGTGCTTGTATAGTAAGGTGTATCCTGAGGCATCCAATAAACTTGCTACCCACGTAATATTATGAACCTTAGGTAGAAAATCACAATTTTTTGAAGAAACCGAAACAGATGTGGCGGTTGGATAAAAGCGCAAGCGATCTGCAACACTTAAATTATTAGATTCTAGTTTTTTTATGTGCGAATATGATGAGAATAATATAATATCTGCGCATGAAAATTGATCATAAAGGCCAGTTTTGTCATGGTTGAATAAATGATTGAAGTCATCTACGATTAAACCGATCACAGGCTGCAGCCGCAACGAATCAAGCCTTCTAGTCAATAGCGCATTATTTATTGATAAAATAAATTTGTATTTATTCAATTTTATTTTTTTATTCAATTTATATAGATTGTAATTTTTACTAAGACCAACAATTCCATCGCATTCCACATATTGATTAGCGACATAGACATCTACATCAAAACCTAGACTACTAAAAGTTGTTACAAATTCATTTAGATAAATATCCAGCTTCACATTGGGTGTAGTAGACCAACTATATGCAAATATAGCAATTTTTTCACGCAAAACCATTAGCACTTACTCCAAACTGAGAGATATTGCAAAACGAATATAAAAATAGTCTGTCATCAAGCCCTTCCATGCAAATATACGACTGCACCTGCGCATAAACATGTGAAACCATAATCATCATCTTGGCCCTATCTATGGTGTTTGTAGTTCATCGTGCAACTTTGACTGGCTAGTCAAGTAGCTTTGAATGCAAAACATCCTCAAGCCCATACCTCAGTTATTGAAACGTAGTGCTTCTTCCTTGAATCTGCCAAATTAAATATTAAATTCGGGATTTAATTTACAAATCAATCAATTGACCATGCTCCAAACGTAAAATACGATTACAGTTTTTTTGAATTAAATTCATATCATGAGATGCAAAAACAAATATTTTTGCTGAATCAATGATTTTTCTAATTCGGGCCTGGCTCTTTTCCTGAAACCCAGCATCTCCAGTAGAAAACATTTCGTCAAGCAACAAAATTTCGGGGGTCACAGCAGTCGCCACTGCAAACATGAGGCGCATGGTCATACCGGAGGAATAAGTACGAATGGGCAACTGCAAGAAGTCACCCAACTCCGTAAAATCCTCAATGTCGGGCGTTAAGGCTTTGGCTTCGCTGTAGTTCAAGCCCATCATCATTCCCAGGTGAATAATGTTGTCGTAGCCAGACAGCTCTGGATCTAACCCAGCGCCAATTTCAAACACTGTGGCCGTTTTACCTTGACGAACCACTTTACCGCTGCTAGGCGGGTAAATGCCAGCCATTGTGCGCAGTAAAGTGCTTTTACCTGCACCGTTGTGGCCAATCAGGCCTACCGCATCGCCGTCATTCAGTGTGAAGCTGACATCCTTCAGCGCCGTAATTACTGTGGTGCGGCTATCTTGTTCAATATTGCCACCTGTGGCCACACGCATCAGATGACTGCGCAATGACATACCATGGCTGCCATAAATTGGGTAACGCAAAGTAACGTTGTTAAATTCAATTTTTGCCATGTATTTACACCCAAAATGCAAGATTTTTGCCATGCATGCGCTGATGCAACCAAGTCAGCCCCCCACCCACAATCAACATGCCGAGTAACACGTACCACGTGTGCATAGATGGTGCCGCACCTAATAATGGGGTTCGTATTACTTCAATCATGTAACTAAAAGGATTGAGCCAAACCACATCTAAAGCCGCAGGTAAACTGTCAGCCCGATAAATAACGGGACTTATAAAAAATAGCATAGGCACTAAGCTATTAATTAGCAGTTCAATATCTCGAAATCTCGCCCCAACCAGTCCAAGACCATGTTGTAACCAATAAAGGTTAAATGACACTAACAACAGGCCGGGTAGTACCAACCAAGTGTTTTCGGTTACTGGCACTTGGTAATAAAGCATCACCCCCACCCAAATCACAACGTTATGCAACAGGTTGATCAGGTGCTTGGAAAGCGCTCGAACAGAAAAAAACCAGCTCGGCATCGCAACATTGCGCAACATGCCGGCATGGCGAACAAATGTTTGTGGGCCATCTATTAGCGCCCCTGCAATCAACTGCCAGACGATGAGCCCCGCTGTGAGCTGAGGTATGAAGATATTCATATCTTGGTTGAGCAGATTCCCCCAAACCAAGCCCAAACCCAAAATACCAAAGACATTGGTCAACGTTGGCCAAAAGGGGCCGATGACGCTTTTCTTGTAACGGGCCTTGGTGTCAGCCCATGCCAAATAGATGGCGTTTTGAATCAAGCTCATTAGGCAAACACCTCGGCTTGTGCTAGGGACATGCCCACAAAGTCTTTGCCAATTACGAAGGGCTGAGACAAGCCATCAGGGCTAGATTGAATGGCGTATTGAATGCTCATCCCCCATTGGCTGCCGTCACCCAGTGACTCGATAAAACGGGGAAGGGTTTTGTGGGGGGCTGATGAGCAGCACATCTTTGATACCCGCCAGCATGAGCGTGTTGAGGGAGTAGACACCATGGGTTTGTCATACACAGGCATGAGCTGCTTGCTGGCGGCTTGGGGAACAGGGTACAGACGCGTGCCAGAGCCGCCCGCGAGGATGATGCCTTTTTTTGTGGTCATGTCTATTTTTTGCTTAAAGTATTTCTTAACTCTCGGGCTGACCTCAGCTACCGCAGTAGCACTATTGTAAATTTGCCTCCGCTAAACGAAGGCTATTAGCGCTACTGGTAACAAGCTTATTCCATGCTTTTTTAGCGAGGTACCGATGCATTGTTTTGTATTGCCTGAGCTATTTATCGATTTATCTACAAAATAACCGCCAATAATTCGCTATATCCAATTACCAATACAGCTCGACATACTTCAACAAACAGGTCTTGTGCCCGCTAAATCCCAATATCGGGCTATTTCACCAGTCACCATCAAGCAAGCCTCATCTTTTTCGGCTCGTGTGCAACCTGTTCGGTCGTCTTTCCAAAGCGGCGCGTACGTTGGGCATACCATTCAAGCGCCTTGCCCAATTCTTTGTCGTCAAATTCGGGCCACAGAACATCGGTGAAATACAACTCGGCATAGGCGGCTTGCCACAGCAAAAAGTTGCTGATGCGCTGCTCGCCCCCTGTGCGAATGAGCAAGTCTGGGTCAGGCATGCCAGCCGTGCTGAGGTGTTGGGCCAGCTCCTCTTGCGTGAGGTTGCTCACACCTGCACCGGGGTGGGTTGCTTGCCAGTTCTTAACGGCTTGCACCACATCCCACTGGCCGCCATAGTTAGCAGCCACCACCAAGGTGATGGCATGGTTGTTTTGTGTGGCCGCCTCCGCAGCGTGAATGCGGCTTTGCAGCTCTGGCGCAAAGGCAGCTACATCGCCAATCACCTTCAGGCGTACACCTGCGGCAGCCAAGGCGCCCATTTCCTTTTCGAGGTACTGCACAAACAGCCCCATGAGGGTAGACACCTCTTCAGCAGGGCGTTTCCAGTTTTCGGTGCTAAATGCAAAGAGAGTGAGGTATTGAACGCCAAGCTTGGCACAGCACTCTACCAAGGCTTTGACGCCTGCAGCCCCCTTGGCATGGCCCACCGTGCGGGGCATGTGTCGCTTTTGCGCCCAACGACCATTGCCATCCATGATGATCGCAATATGTTTGGGAACGGTTAAAAAGTTGTCGACTGGCACTAAATTGAGGCAAAAGACGGAGTTTAGGCACGCTACCGCCCTTTCGCTCATAAGCAAAGGTGGAATTATCATTCAAAAATTCATCAATACTGTATGCAATTCTGCAATATTTAACCTTTTAGCGTTCAACTTTTGGTTATATTGTTCATATTGATACCTTTAAACACCGCGCAAACCCTCGACAGCCATTCTCAGTTTTTATGGATGTCTCAGCAAGTCGCCCAACGCAAGGGGGGGGGGGAAATTATTTGCATACTCGCCTGAGTTTTCGTATGTTTTGCCAAAGGAGTGCTTTTGGTATTTGCATGGCCATGGCTTGCATGCAACGGTCTAGCCAACCCACCCTTTCCTCGGCTCGATCAATGGCTTTTGAGAGATCACGACAGATCGCCTGACCATAGGCTTGCGTAGCTTTGTCAACGGCAGCTCGCAATTGTGGCAGCGACAGGTCCATCATGGCTAGATCGATCAGGTCTCTGCTAAACACGCCATCATCAGCTTGCCGATCTGCATTGGCCAGTAGCTTGCTGGTGGCTAGGTCTAGCACGGTTAAGGTGGAGATGGCACAAATTTGGTCTTGTGGTGCGGGTGTTTGCAGCTCAATGCGTGCTTCTCGCACGATTTCAAACTTAATGGCATGTCCATCCATCAGCACTTGTGTGCGTATGCCGTATTGGTCTACACGTACGTCTCGCGCAAGCTGCAAGGGCACGGCGCCTGGGCGTGTAATGGGTGCAAAGCCTTCTGTACCCGTCAGCATTTGGCGCAATTCACGATAGCCTGATGCATCTGAGACTAAAAAATCGATGTCCACCGACTCGCGGTATTCACCATGACGCAACGCAATGCAGGTGCCGCCACCAAACCAGCATTGGTTCTGCGCCAACACCTCGCCATTGAGGGACGCTAACACATGTGCAATGCGTTGGTGATGAGGGCGCTTAAACATGCTCGGCCTTTTTGCCAAATGCAACTTGAAGGGCCATCCAAAGCGCGTGTTCGTCTGCCGTCATGGCAGTGGCATCTAAGTGGCGTGCATTGCGTTCGTAGATGTCATGCGCTTCGACTGGGGTTAAATGGTCAGTGCCTTGCACTTGCCACGCCAGCGCCTTGAGCTGCGGGTAGTCCGCGAGCGCGATGCGCACGGGCCACCAGCCCTCGCCTTTGACGGGGCTGTTGTTTTGTGGCGCTTTGTGCGGCTGTTGCAGGCCCAATTGCATGCCCAATGCCGCCGCCGCATTAGCCCACGCTCCCATGGTGACCGATGGCTCGCCTTTTTCTATGCGGTGCAGCGTGACACGAGAAACGCCAGCCGCCTCAGCGGCGACTGTGGCACTGACTTTGAGAGCCTTGCGCTGGGCCCGTAGCTGCCCCCCTAAGGCTTGAAGCTCGGCTAGGGTTTGGTCTGTGTTTGCGGGGGATGGTGTTGGCATAGTGGGTCTCATTATTTACAAAAATAAAATTTTGTCAACTATGAGAAACCATTTAAGGTCAGGCTAGATCACGCGCAAACCCTCAACAGCCATACGAAGTTTTTGTGGCTGCCCCAGCAAGTCGACCAACACAAAGGCTCGGGTTTCACCATCGTGCGCGATGTATTTACCCTCTAGGCCTTGCAGCGGGCCCGTGGCAATTTGCACGCTGTCGCCGGGGGTAAACATGCGCTCTAGGGCTTCGGTTGGGGCTTCTTTTAGAAAGTCAATCAACTCGACGGGCACTTTGGCAGGCTGCGGGCCAAAGCTAACGAGCTTGCTCACGCCCAGCGTGGAGCGAATGGGGCCCCAGTTTTGCGTTTGATCGTCCAGCTGAATGAACAGGTAGCGGCTGAACATGGGCTCAGTGATGGTCTGTACTTTTTGATTGCGCAGCTTTTGCACCTGCATGGTGGGCAAGAAGCAATTGAAACCTTGGTTTTGCAAGTTCCCGAAAGCGCGCGTTTCTTGGCGTGGCTTGGTGTGGACGACGTACCAAGCGGTGGTGTGGGTTTCGGTCATATTCAGTTGCGATGTTGCGAGCCAGCCCAATGCGCAACGCCTTTAGCAAACTCAGTGAAATCTTTGAGGTGTTCACTGACGATGCTGTGCACGATTTGCCAATTGATGGCTTCGTAGTTATGAACCGCGATGTTTCTGAAACCTACTGATTTCTTGAGTTGCTCGGCCACATTCACAGGCAGTACATTTTGTTGCGCAAGAATTTCAAAAGTCTGCCCCATGGTTTCGGGGGCGGGCATGTTCATGGTGGAGATGATGTGCGAGCCGATATCTACCGTCAGTTGGACGGCTCGGCTTAGGTTGAGCGCGATGATGTCTTGCAGGTCGAAGTTGTTTTGAAGTTCGGCTGCATCAGCAGGAAATTTATCTTGAATTCGCACCAGACAGCGGCGAAGCGATTCAAGCTTTTGGTTAATTACTTGCCTATCCATGCCATGCGCCTTTCGGAAAGAATTCGATTTTGCAAAGGCACAAAGTCTGCCTGCTGTATCAAGTGACGATAGAGCAACTGCGCATAGGCCGTATCTGTTCCCAAGATGCGTCGACCGTGTTTAAGCACTTGCCCAAGCAAAGGCTCAGGGGCTGCATGAACATCAACCAAGTCGATGGGGCGGCCAGTTAACAAGGCTAAGGCTTCAATGATTTGAATTTTCTCGGTCGCTTGAAGCGGCTTTACAGCGATTACGGCCAGATCTAAATCACTTTGTGCGTTGGCCTTACCGCTGGCAACGGAACCAAACAAAATGGCGAGTGTGATTTGCGGGAAGCTTGAGAGCGCCTCTCGCAATTGGTCGTCAATGGGTTTGGGATGAGTGAGTGTCATGGCTTTGCTTGAAGCTTACCTGATTGAAATAGGGAAAATCTCGTTGCTGGGCTGTTGGCGTCAGGTTAAAGTGAAAATTATTTTTAACGAGATCTCAACATGTCTACGAAAAACCCTTTTGATCCCGCAGCTATGTCTGACAACGTGAAAGAGCAAGCGCAGCAAATTTGGCTGGCAGGCTTGGGCGCATTTGCCAAAGCGCAAGAAGACGGCACCAAGGCGTTTGAAAAGCTGGTGAGTGACGGCATCACCATGCAACGCAAGGTGCACACCACCGCCGAAGAAAAACTGGCCGAGGCTACACAGAAAGCCCAGCAAGCGGCGCACACGCTGAGCGAACGCGCTACGGGCCAATGGGGCAAGCTGGAAGGCATTTTTGAAGAGCGCGTGGCCAAGGCTTTGCATGGCTTGGGTTTGCCATCTGCCGCCGAGATGAAAGCACTGCATGCGCGTGTGGCGGCGCTGGAGGCACAACTGGGCGCCAAGCCCAAAGCAGCTGCTAAGTCAACCGTGAAGCCTTCTGCTAAAGCTGCTGCAAAGCCAGCCGCGAAGAAAGCCCCCGCCAAGAAAGCGACTAAAAAATAATTGGGTTCTGACCCCGATTAAGAACCATGGCAAAGAAAGCGCCACGCCGTACCGCAGAGCGGATTTTGGAGGTCACGCTCGACCTGTTTAACCGCTTTGGCGAGCCCAATGTGTCGACCACGTTGATCTCGTCTGAGCTCAACATCAGCCCCGGCAATCTGTACTACCACTATCCCGCCAAGGAGGAGTTGGTCACGGCGCTGTTCAACCGCTACGAGGCGGCGTTGGATGATTTGCTTGAAGCAGCCCCCGGCGTGCATGACGTGGAAGACGCTTGGTTTTTCATGCACACGCTGTTTGAGCTGGTGTGGCAGTACCGCTTTTTGTACCGCGATTTGAATGACTTGCTGAGCAAAAACCGCAAGCTTGAAACGCACATCAAAGACGCACTGCTGCACAAAACCACCGCGTTTCGCACGCTGCTGGATAGCCTAGAGCACGATGGTGCATTGGCCATAACCGTGTCTGAGCGCGAAGCGACGGCCACACACATGGTGGTGATGCTGACGTGGTGGCTGAGCTACGAATACGTGCGCGACCCGCGCCATGCGCTAGAGCCTGAAAGCGCACAAGCATCGCTGCTGCGCGGGGCTAAGAGCGTGTTGAGTTTGTTGCTGCCTTATGCGACGGCGGAACACAAAGAACACTTGAACGCGCTGCTTTCGGCTTACTGAACTCATGCCCCTATTGCAACAAATACGGGATGCGGGCAAAATATGCGCATCGAGACTGCGCACCCATACATCATGCATGCAGAACACCATTCTCCAAGCTCAAAACGAGCAGCAAACTTAACCTTATCTACCGAAGTTCTAGCGGATGCCAAAGCGCTGGGCATCAACATCTCCAAGGCTTGCGACCTACATCTTCGCGAGCTCGTCCGCAAAGAAAAAGAAGCCAGATGGAAAGCTGAGCACGCAGATTTCATTCAAGCCTATAACCAAACCGTAGCCGAAGAAGCACTGCCGCTTGATGCTTGGAGAACCTTTTAATGGCGCGGTTTGATGTGTACCGAAATTCGGGCCCACTTGCCACATCCACACCTTACCTACTTGATGTTCAATGCGCCTTGCTTGACGGGTTAGATACGCGCGTTGTGATTCCTCTACGACGAGTTGATAAATTTCCTACCGTAAATTTGGCTAAGGATTTAACGCCTGTTTTTGATATTGAGAGTGTTTCTTGCATTCTTGAAACTCCCAAACTTGCGGCTGTTCCCACGCGACTCTTAAAAACCTATGTCATGAGCCTGAGCGATCAACAAAGCTTGATCTCGAGTGCGCTTGACCGCCTATTTCACGGCTATTGACTACCTAGTTAATTGGAGTCTGACCACAATTAACTTGAGTCCAATTCAATGTTCAACGCAACGCAGCTTCCACGAGCTTGACCCAATACGTCGCGCCTAATGGAATGAGCGCATCGTTGAAGTCGTAGTTGGGGTTGTGCAAGGTGCACGGGCCTTCGCCATGGCCCATCTCGCGGTGTGCGCCGTCGCCAT
>Ga0228699_1000343_pt1 | contig 37967 bp, 31 predicted proteins | sample McNCre217_Aug_MG_FD_178016 | JGI IMG/M metagenome (GOLD analysis project Ga0228699, IMG submission 178016) | Freshwater microbial communities from McNutts Creek, Athens, Georgia, United States - 2-17_Aug_MG | ecosystem: Environmental > Aquatic > Freshwater > Creek | place: USA: Georgia... | reverse complement strand
TAGCAAGGCGCTCATCACCATCACAGCCAACAATTCGGCTTCGCTGGTTTGCCAGGCGATCTTGTCGCCAAACACGTAGTAGCCCGGCGCAAACACCGAAGCGGCCAAGGCGGCGAGCGATGAGTAGCGAAAGAAAAACGCCACGATCAACCAAGTGCCCACGGTTGCCGCACCCAATAACGGCTCCACCCCAAACAGCACGCCTGCCGCCGTGGCCACGCCCTTGCCGCCTTTGAAGCCAAAGAACACCGGCCATAAATGACCGATAAAAGCCGACAGCGCCACCAGCGCCACCGCACGGTCATCCAAACCGTACTGTGGGCCAAACAGCTTGACCAACAGCACGGGGACATAACCTTTGAGGGCATCGAACAACAAGGTGGCGATGGCCGCCTGCTTGTTGCCCGAGCGCAGCACATTGGTGGCCCCGGGGTTTTGGCTGCCATAGGTGCGCGGATCGTCCAAGCCCATCAGGCGACTGACGATCACCGCGAACGACAAGGACCCAATCAAATACGCGCCCAAGGCGAGCAGCAAGATCACAGAATCATCTGAATGCATCATTCACCTTTCACAGCGCGGGGTCGCGCACATCCCAACGAATCGCGTCAATCGCGGCCAACAACTCGGGCGACAGGGTGGTACCCCAGGTGTCCAAATCAGCATCCAACTGCGCCAGCGAGGTCACACCAATGATGGTGCTGGTCACTTGCCACTTGGTGTAACAAAACGCCAGTGCCATTTGCGTGGGCGTGAGGCCATGCTCACGCGCCAGCGCGTTGTAGCGACGTGCTGCCGCCAAAGCCTCGGGTCGACCCCAACGCTGTTTGCGCATGGACTCATAGCTTGACATGCGCCCGCCTGCGGCGCCCTGTGGTGCTTGCGGGCCGTCGATGCCACCCACGTCGTACTTGCCCGTGAGCAAACCAAAAGCCAAAGGCGAATAGGCCAGCAACGACACATTCAGTCGGTGGCAAGTTTCGTCCAAAGCGTTTTCATAGGTGCGGTTGAGCAGACAGTACGGGTTTTGCACCGTCGCCACGCGAGGCAAGCCATGTTCCTCAGCCAGACGCACAAACTCATGCACCCCATACGGTGTCTCGTTGGACAGGCCCACATAACGCACCTTGCCTGCCTTGACCATCTTGGCCAAGGTCTCCAGCTGATCGCGAATGGGCGTGAGCGACTTTTCTTTGGTAGGGTCGTAATAGGCCATGCCAAAAGCTGGCACATGACGCTCGGGCCAATGGATTTGGTAGAGGTCGATCACATCGGTTTTCAAGCGACGCAGGCTGGCTTCGCACGAAGCTTCCATGTCTTGGGTGCTCATGCCGCTGCCCTCACGCACCCAAGGCATGCCGCGTGATGGCCCAGCCACCTTGGTGGCCAGCACCAGCTTCTGACGTGCGCCTGGGTTCTTGGCAAACCAGTTGCCGATGATGGTTTCAGTCGCGCCACAGGTCTCTGCCTTGGCAGGCACCGAATACATCTCGGCGGTGTCGATGAAGTTCACACCACGCGCCAGCGAGTGATCAAGAATGGCGTGTGAATCAGCTTCATTGACTTGCTCACCAAAGGTCATGGTGCCCAAGCAAATCGGGGTCACGTGCAAATCGCTGGTACCCAAGGTGACAAGAGGAAAACTCATAGCAACTCCAACAATGGATTTATTTGGAAAACGCGCAAGTCTAAGGCCTAGGCTCGGTCCTTGACCCGAGCTTCTTCTTGCAAGCGCAGCACACGGCGTTGCACCTTGCCCGTGGTGGTCATGGGCAACTCGGCAATGAACTCAATCTCTTTGGGGTATTCATAGGGCGCCAACTTACCGCGCACATGCTGCTGCAACTCGGCCACCAGCGCGTCGCTGGCCTCAAAGCCAGCAGCCAACACCACATAGGCTTTGACCAACGCACCACGTTCGGCATCGGGCTTGGGTACCACCGCCGCATTGGCCACGGCCACATGTTTGACCAGACAGTTTTCAATCTCGCTGGGGCCAATGCGGTAACCCGCTGCTTTGAACACATCGTCGGCGCGGCCTTGGTACCACAGGTAACCATCGGCATCGCGGGTGGCCAAGTCCCCCGTGCGGCACCAGTCGCCCGTGAATTTACCCTCGGTAGCACGCTCGTTTTTCCAGTAGCCCAAAAAGAAAATTGGGTCGGGTTCGCCATGCATGTTGAAACGATTCAGCGCTACATCGCCGGGCACACCCACCGGGCATTCGTGGCCGTCCTTGTCAATCACCGCCACCCGGTGCCCGGGATAGCCCTTACCCATGCTGCCCGGCTTGGCTGGCCAACCGACATGGGTGCGATGCGAAGCCACGCCGTGTGCGCGGTCTGTGGCCCATGTCATCGCGCAATTGCCGACGATGTAGTTGATTTCGGTTTGACCAAACATTTCATTCACAGTCACACCGAGTTGCTCTTGGCAATAACCAAACACCGCGTCGCCCACGGCCTCGCCCGCGCTCATGATGGCTTGCAAGCACAGCTTGAAGTCGCGCCCCGCCTGCGGGTAAGCCTTCATCATGGCCTTGAGCGCGGTGGGAAACAAAAACGTGTGCGTCACCCGATGTTGCTGCATCAAGCTCAAAGCCAGCTCGGGGCTGAAACGCCCGTTCCAAGCCACGATGGGGCGACCAAAGTACAGCGTGGGCAGCAAGGCATCCATCAAGCCCCCTGTCCAAGCCCAATCAGCGGGTGACCAAAACACAGCGTCGCTGCCCGTGGGCAAGGCATGAGACGCAGAGGTGGCCTCACGGTGGGTCGCAAAACCAAACCAATTCTGGCTGCACACAAAACCCGTCAGGTTGCCCACCAAAGCGCGGTGTGGAATGAGTGCGCCCTTGGGTGGACCGGTGGTGCCGCTGGTGTAGATCAACACCGCACCTTCTTCGGCTTTGGTGTGCACCGCCTCAAAATGCCCTTGCTGCGCCGCCAAGGCACTGCTGTAGTCCACATCCACATGCAACATGTCGCTGGCATTGGACAAGTCGATCCCAATCACTTCGCGCAGCGCTGGGCATTGCGCTCGCACGGCCAACAAGTTGCCCACCGAGGCGTCATCCACCAGGGCCACCACCGCCTCGCTGTCTTGCAAGCGGTATTCCAGGGCCTCAGGGCCAAACAACAAAGACAGTGGCATGGCCACTGCGCCCATTTGCAGCAACGCCATGTAAGCCACAGCCGTCTCAAAGCGTTGCGGCAACACAATGGCCACACGGTCGCCACGCGCCACGCCCAAGCCTTGCAGCACATGACTCAAGGCATTGGCCGCTTGCTGCAATTCGGCATAGCTGTGAGTGCGTGCAGGGCCATCCGCCTGATGCGTGACGATGGCCACCCGCGCTTGGGCATCGGCCTGTGAGGCCCAGCGACGGCTGCACACCTCCGCCATGTTGAAGTGCGTGGGCACTGACCAATGGAACCCTTGCTGCATGGCGTCGTAAAAATCAGGCGCCGCGTGGCCTGTGCTGTCATGTGTTTGACCGTGTGTCATGGGGTGCATCCTTATGATGAAAAGAATGTACCCAATTCAAAAAGCCTCGCGCAGCGAGTTTGTCCCCATCCGTCACCTGCGTTACCACGTTCGCCAATGGGGCACGCCCAACCCCGATGTGCCGCCTTTGGTGATGGTGCATGGGTGGATGGATGTGTCCGCCTCCTTCCAGTTTGTGATCGATGCCATGGCCCAAGACCGCTGGGTGATTGCCCCAGATTGGCGTGGCTTTGGCCTGACTGAGACACCCCATGCAGACAACTACTGGTTTCCCGATTACTTGGCGGACCTCGATTTTTTGCTCGACCACTATGTAGGCGACCAACCCGTTGACTTGGTGGGTCACAGCATGGGCGGACACATTGCCACCCTGTACGCGGGCGTACGCCCCGAGCGCATTGCCAAACTTGTCAATCTCGAAGGCTTTGGCATGGCTGCCACACGCCCAGCCCAGGCGCCAGGCCGCTATGCCAAATGGATGGACGAGCTCAAAACCTTGGCCCGTGGTGAGCTGGACCTCAAGCCCTACCCCAACCTCGAAGGCGTGGCTCAGCGTCTGATGAAAACCAACCCCCGCCTGAGCAGCGACAAAGCCCATTGGCTGGCACAGCACTGGGCCCGCGCCAACGACCAAGGCGAATGGCGCATCTTGGGCCATGCCGCACACAAGATCACCAATGCGCAGTTGTTCAAGGTCGACGAAGTGGTGGCCATTTACGAACGCATCAGCGCCCCCATGCTGTGCGTGGTGGCCAGCACAGACAGCTTGGTGCAGTGGTGGAAAGATCAGTACACCTTGGCCGAATTCAAGCAACGCATTGCCAGCGTACCGAAGCTGCAACACGCCGTGATTGACGATGCCGGCCACATGCTGCACCATGACCAGCCCGATGTGTTGGCACGTTTGCTGGAAAAGTTTCTGTCGTCCTAGTAAAAATTTACACTTTTGTGCACATGTTCAAACGCCATTGGCCGCAAGCACTCCCCTCTTTGGCGTTGGCAACTGTCATGCTCACCACGCATGCGCCATCACGCGCGACAGAACTCAGCGCACATCACGTGAACCCATGTCCTGAATTTTTAGCCCGCCAAGACGCGCCAGAGCCCGACAGCGACAAACAATGGGACCTCACACTCTCACCCTACGCCTACCACTGGCATGACAACCCCGAGCATCGCCCCGTTTTTTTAGGCGCGCTGGACCGCCATGTCGCGGGCGAACGGTTTTGCGGCTTGGCCTTGTTTCGCAATTCTTTTGGACAACCCTCGGCGTATATCTATGTGGGGCAACGCTGGGATGCGTTCTTGGGCCAGCCCAAGTTGTTCGCCAAGGTCTCGGCTGGCTTCATTTATGGCTACAAAGGCAAGTACCAAGACAAGATTCCCTTCAACGATTACGGCATCGCCCCCGTCATCATTCCCTCACTGGGCTACCACTTGAATCCCCACGACTCGGCACAAATCATGGTGCTCGGCACGGCTGGGGTGTTGTTTGCCTACGGTCATCGCTTCTAAGGTCGGCTGAACGTGAGAAAATCACCGGTTTTCCCCCAGACTCATAAAGAAGACCCCATCATGGAAGCAGAACGCATCAACCTCATTGGCACCACCCTCGCAGACTTGAGCGTTCGCACGGTCGACTTGCGGAGGTATCTTTGACTACGATGCCAAAGCCGAACGCCTGCGCACCGTCAACGCCTCGCTAGAAGACCCCACGATCTGGAACGACCCCAAAAAAGCCCAAGAGCTGGGGCGTGAAAAGAAAACCCTCGATGGCGTGGTGGTGACCCTCAGTCGCCTCACCCAAGAGCTGGCCGACAACACCGAGTTGTTCGAAATGAGCAAGGCCGACAACGACGAAGACGGTTTGTTGACGATTGAGACCGACACCCAAGGCTTGGTCAAAACCATCGAAGAACTCGAATTCCGCCGCATGTTCAGCAACGAGGCCGATCCGCTGAATTGCTTCTTGGACATCCAAGCCGGCGCCGGTGGCACCGAAGCCTGCGATTGGGCCAGCATGTTGCTGCGTCAGTACCTCAAGTACGCCGAACGCAAAGGCTTCAAAACCACGGTGGAAGACGAGTCCCCCGGTGACGTGGCCGGGATCAAAGGCGCCACCATCAAGATCGAAGGCGAATACGCCTTCGGTTTGTTGCGCACCGAAACTGGCGTGCACCGCTTGGTGCGCAAGTCGCCCTTTGACAGCTCGGGCGGTCGCCACACCTCGTTTGCCTCGGTGTTTGTGTACCCCGAGATTGACGACTCGATTGAGATCGACATCAACCCCGCCGATGTGCGTACCGACACCTACCGCGCCTCAGGCGCGGGTGGCCAGCACATCAACAAAACCGACTCCGCTGTGCGCTTGACCCACATCCCCACGGGCATCGTGGTGCAGTGTCAAGACGGCCGCAGCCAGCACAGCAACCGTGACGTGGCGTGGAAGCGTCTGCGTTCGCGCCTGTACGACCACGAGATGCGCAAGCGCATGGAAGAACAACAAAAGCTCGAAGACACCAAGACCGATGTGGGCTGGGGTCATCAAATCCGAAGCTATGTGCTGGACAACAGCCGCATCAAAGACTTGCGCACCAACGTCGAAATTTCGGCTACTCAAAAAGTGTTGGATGGCGACCTCGATGCCTTCATCGAAGCGTCACTCAAGCAAGGAATTTAAGGAACACCATGTACCGCGAAGGCACAGCCCAACTGATTCAACGCGCCGACTACACCGCGCCTGCGTTTTGGATCGACACCGTCGACCTGACGTTTGACCTCGACCCCGCCAAGACCCGCGTGCTCAACAAAATGCGCGTGCGCCGCAACCCCGATGTGGCGACTCAGCCTCTGCGTTTGGACGGCGACGAGCTGAATTTGGCACGCGTGTTGGTGAACGGCCAAGGCACCTCGTTCAAGATGGACGGCAGCCAGTTGGTGCTGGAAAACTTGCCCGAAGGTAGCGACGCCTTTGACCTAGAAATCTTCACCACCTGCAACCCTGCGAAGAACACCAAGCTCATGGGCTTGTACGTCAGCAACGATTCGTTCTTCACGCAATGCGAGGCCGAGGGTTTTCGTCGCATCACCTATTTCTTGGACCGTCCTGATGTGATGTCGCTCTACAGCGTCACGTTGCGGGCCGACAAAAAGGCCTTCCCCGTGTTGCTCTCCAATGGCAACTTGGTGGAAGAAGGCGATTTGGAAGAAGGTCGTCACTTTGCCAAATGGGTCGATCCGCACAAAAAACCATGCTACTTGTTTGCCTTGGTTGCCGGCCAGTTTGTGTGCCGCGAACAGCGCGTCAAAACCCGTTCAGGCCAAGACCACTTGCTGCAAGTGTTTGTACGCTCGGGTGATTTGGACAAAACCGAACACGCCATGAACTCACTCATGGCCAGCATCCAGTGGGACGAGCAACGCTTTGGCTTGGCGCTGGACCTGGAGCGCTTCATGATCGTTGCCACCAGCGACTTCAACATGGGCGCGATGGAGAACAAGGGCCTTAACATCTTCAACACCAAATTTGTGTTGGCCAACTCTGCCACCGCTACCGACACCGATTACGCCCATATTGAGAGCGTGGTCGGCCATGAATACTTTCACAACTGGACTGGCAACCGCATCACCTGCCGCGACTGGTTCCAGCTCTCGCTCAAAGAAGGTCTGACGGTTTTCCGCGATCAAGAATTCAGCCAAGACCTGGCCGCCCAAGCGCTGATAAAACATGCCGTCGATCCTGCACAAGGCCAGGCCGCTGCAGCGTCGGCCAAAGCCGTCAAGCGCATCGAAGACGTGCGTTTGCTGCGCACGGCGCAGTTCACCGAAGACGCAGGCCCCATGGCCCACCCCGTGCGGCCTGACAGCTATGTGGAAATCAACAACTTCTACACCGTCACGATTTACGAAAAAGGCTCCGAAGTTGTGCGCATGATGCAAACGCTGTGCGCGCCCGCCATCAGCAGCAGCGGCACCGAAGGCGGCTTGGCTCACACGGGCCGCGAAGGTTTTGCCAAAGGCATGACGCTGTACTTCCAGCGCCATGATGGCCAAGCCGTGACCTGCGATGACTTTGCTCAATCGATCGCCGATGCCAACCCCAACTCGGCCCTGGCCACGCATTTGACACAGTTCAAACGTTGGTATGCCCAAGCGGGCACACCCCGCGTGCAAGCCACTAGCAGCTACGACGCCACCACACGCCGCTACACCCTGACCTTGAGCCAAAGCTGCCCCCCCAGCCCCGGGCAGGACCACAAAGAACCGTTTGTCATTCCGGTGCAAATGGGCTTGCTCAGCGCCGATGGCCACGAGGTGTTGCCCAGCCAGTTGTTGGTACTCACCGAAGCTACGCAAAGCTTTGAATTCCACGACTTGCCCATCACCGATGGCCAAGCCCCCGTGCCCTCGTTGCTGCGCGACTTCAGCGCACCGGTGGTACTGGAGATGGACTTCACACCCGCGCAATTGCTCACCCTGTTGGCACATGACACCGACCCGTTCAACCAATGCGAAGCAGCACAACGCCTGTGTTTGAACGCAGCGCTGGCTGCGATCAACGCCACGGCCGAACCCACGCAAGTGATCGACGCGGCCTTGATCGACGCCCTGCGCACCGTGCTGCGCCACCCCAGCTTGGACGCTGCGTTCAAAGAATTGGTGCTCACACTGCCCGCAGAAACTTACATCGCCGAACAACTCGATGTGGTGGACCCACAGCGCATCCATGCCGTGCGTGAAGCCATGCGCGCCCAACTCGCCCACGACTTGCATGACGACTGGGTGTGGGCTTTTGAGACCCACCGTGACAGCGGCAACTACCGTCCTGATCCCGTCTCCAGCGGTCGCCGCGCCTTGAGCGGCATGGCCTTGACCATGCTGTGCTTGGATGCCCGCCGCAGCGGCGACAACACTTGGCCGGGTCGGACCTTGCAGCGCTTCAAAGACGCTCACAACATGACCGACCGATTCAATGCCTTGAGCGCCTTGGTCAGTGCGGGCCATGAACTGGCAGGCGATGCTTTGCAACGCTTTTACAACCTGTTCTCACGCGAGGCCTTGGTGATGGACAAATGGTTTGCCTTGCAAGCCGGCGCCTGTGACCGTGGCGGCAACGTCCTGCCTGTGGTGCGCCACCTCATGCTGCACCCTGACTTTCATATTAAAAATCCCAACCGCGCACGCAGCCTGATTTTCAGTTTCTGCAGTGCCAACCCCGGCGCCTTCCACCGCAGCGATGCAGCAGGTTATGTGTTCTGGAGCGAACGCGTGTTGGAGCTCGACGCCATCAACCCACAAGTCGCTGCCCGTTTGGCCCGCGCCTTGGACCGTTGGCGCAAGCTCGCCGAGCCCTACCGCAGCGCGGCACACGAGGCCATCCAACGCGTCGCCGCCAAAACCGATTTAAGCAACGATGTGCGCGAAGTCGTCTCGCGCGCCTTATCTCACTAAGTATCACTGAGTCACCGAGGACCCTGTCATGAGCATTTCACTCACCCGTTATCTGGTCGAACAACAACGCGCCAAAGGTCGCATCCCGTCTGAGCTGCGCTTGCTGCTTGAAGTGGTGGCACGTGCCTGCAAAAGCATCAGCCACGCTGTGAACAAAGGCGCCCTGGGCGACGTGTTGGGCACCGCTGGCAGCGAGAATGTGCAAGGCGAGGTGCAAAAAAAGCTCGACATCATCGCCAACGATGTGCTGATTGAAGCCAACGAATGGGGTGGCCACTTGGCCGCCATGGCGTCCGAAGAAATGGACAGCATCCACATCGTGCCCAACCGCTATCCCCAAGGCGAATACTTGTTGATGTTTGACCCCCTGGACGGCTCCAGCAACATCGATGTGAACGTGAGCATTGGCACCATCTTCAGTGTGCTCAAAAAAGTCGATCCCAGCAAAGGCGTGAGCGAAGAAGATTTCTTGCAACCCGGCACTCAACAAGTAGCCGCGGGTTACTGCGTGTACGGCCCTCAAACCACCTTGGTGCTGACGGTGGGTGACGGCGTGTCCATGTTCACCTTGGACCGCGAACAAGGCTCTTTTGTGCTGACCCAAGAAAACGTGAAGATTCCTGCCGACACCAAAGAGTTCGCCATCAACATGAGCAATATGCGCCACTGGGACGAGCCCGTGAAGCGCTACATCGACGAGTGTTTGCAAGGAGAAGAAGGCCCACGCGGCAAAAACTTCAACATGCGTTGGATCGCCTCCATGGTGGCCGATGTGCACCGCATTCTGACCCGTGGCGGCGTCTTCATGTACCCCTGGGACAAGCGCGAACCCGGCAAACCCGGCAAGCTGCGTCTGATGTACGAAGCCAACCCCATGAGCTGGCTGGTCGAACAAGCCGGTGGCGCGTCGACCAACGGTCATCAACGCATTCTGGACATTCAACCCACGCAACTGCACGAACGTGTGAGCGTGATCTTGGGTTCGAAAAACGAAGTCGAGCGCGTCACCAGCTACCACGCCAAGAAGGCGTGAGTTCGCTCAGCCCCCCTCCAATGGGCTACAGCGCCATGCGCTTTGCACGCGATGTGTCAATTACATTGACACATCAGTCCAGCTTCACATTGGCCTTACCCACCAGCACCGAATAGCGATCCTGCTCACTTTTCAGAAATTGTGCGGCTGCCTGTGGCGTGGTGGGGGTGATGAAGTTATCTTGCTTGGCCATAGCGGCCTTTACGGCAGGATCGTTGAATGCCGACGTCACAGCATCGTGAATGCGTTTGACCTGTGCAGCTGGCAATTTGGCTGGTCCGACCACGGCAAACCAACCCGCCACATCCACCTCAGGGAAACCTTGCTCTGCAATGGTTGGGACATCAGGTAAAGAAGCCACTCTGTTTTTATGCATCACGCCGATGGCACGTAATGCGCCGCTTTTCAAGTGTCCCTGCACTGCCGCCACTGCGGCCACCCCCATTTCGACTTGGCCACCGATGATGTCTGTGATCATCGGCCCCATGCCCTTGTAGGGAATGTGACGAACGTCCACACCCACTGCATCAACAAACATTTCTCCAGCCAAATGAATGATGGTTCCGTTGCCCGATGAAGCGTAGTTGAACTCTCCGGGCTTGGCTTTCAACAAAGCCGCTAGCTCTTTGGCGTTCTTCGCTGGCACCTTGGCTGGATTCACCACCAGCACAAAAGGAGAACCTCCGACAACGCTGATGGGGGTGATGTCGTTCAAACTGTCGTAGGGAATTTTCTTGAAGACGCTCGGGTTAACGGCATGGTTATTCGAGATGAATGCGATGGTGTTGCCATCGGGCGCGGCTTTGACCAAAGCAGCAGTTCCGGGGATACCGCCTGCTCCGGCAATGTTTTCGATCACAACCGGCTGGTCATTAAGGGCTTTGCTCAAGGCTGTTTGTGCTGAACGAATGATGGTGTCGACTCCTGACCCAGGGCCCACAGGCAGGATCACACGCAAAGGTGAAGATTGCGCGAACGTTGACGTTGACGTTGATAACAATGCACTAGCCACCAGCGTCAGGGTGTTACGACGGTTAAGCAAGCAGTTCATAGAGAGTTTCCTTTGTTAAGTTGTTATCAGAATTCAGCCTCGTAATGAGGCTAGGATTTCTGCAGTGTGCTCACCCACCTTGGGCAACGGTCGTTGCACGCCAGGTCGACGTCCTCCCATCAGCAGCGGGAGCAGAACCGTTTGCGTCACTTCGCCTTCATCGGTTTGCATAGGCACCATGCCACCGCTTTGAATCAGGTGTTCATCATGGACCAGTTGATCAGGGCGTACCACCTTGGCATAAGGCAATCCTGCAGCCTCCAACTTACGGCACAAATCATTGATCTCAAATTGACGAATCGACTCGCCTAAGCGAGCCAGCAAGTCTGGCCGTACGTCTACGCGCTGGGCATTTGTGACCAAGGCAGGGTCATTGGCCAAATCAGGTCGACCAAGTACTTCACACAAAGTCAGGTATTGCTTATCACTCACAGCCCCGATGAACAAGTGTTCGTTGTTAGCGACTTCAAAAGTGTCGTACACACTCCATGCAGATACACGAGACGGGAATGGCGGTGGCACTTCACCTGTCATCTGATACTGTTGCATATGCTGCGAGGCCAGTAAACAGCAATTCTCAAAAAGTGCGCTCTGAATTTCTTGACCCTGTCCCGTGCGGTCACGCTCGCGCAATGCGGCCAGTACGCCGATAGCGCCAAACATACCGCCCATGATGTCGTTGACCGAAGTGCCGGCGCGTAGCGGACGCCCCTTGGGGCCAGTCATGTAGGTCAGGCCCGCCATGTTTTGCACCACTTCGTCCAGCGCCAAACGGTTTTCATAGGGCCCCGGCAGAAAGCCTTTGTGCGATACGTAAATCAGTTTGGGGAACTGTTTTTTCAAAGCCTCATAGCCCAGGCCCAGTTTGTCCATCAAGCCTGGACGGAAGTTTTCCAGCAGCACATCAGATTGACCGATCAGCTCTAGGGCTGTAGCCAGACCTTCAGGCGTTTGAATGTCCAGTACTACGCTCTTTTTATTGCGGTTGAAGCTGCGAAAAAACCCGATACCCAAGCCTGGCAGTTTGCGAGTCTTGTCGCCACCCGGGGGCTCGATCTTGATGACCTCTGCGCCCAAATCGGCCAAGATCATGCCGCAGGTAGGACCCATGACCATGTGAGTGAATTCGACGACGCGCACGCCCTCGAGTGGAAGACTGGTGGATTCTGTATTCATGATTTTTATATTTGGGTGAGTAGACAATCTTGCTTAAACGCCTGCAGGCTGAAAGTTTTTGGGCAGCCCTGCCCGCCACAGAGTTCCGTTGGTTTGTTCACCCATCAACCAACCAGCCACCTGCTGGCGCAATGCCAAAAGCTGTTCAATATCTATGCCGGTTTTCACACCTGACGCTTCCAGCATGAAAGCCAAATCTTCAGTGGATGCATTACCACTGGCTCCTGGCGCATGCGGACAACCGCCAATGCCAGCCAAAGATGCATCAAAACGGCGAACGCCCAGACTCAGCGCAGCAAACACGTTGACCAATGCCAGGCCACGGGTATCGTGAAAATGGCCGCAACAGAATTTATCGCCTGCGATACGCAGCGCTTGCTCCACCAGACGACTCACACGGTTGGGGTCTGCATAGCCCACGGTGTCGGCCAGACTGACTCGGTCGGCACCAGCATCTAGCAAGGCCTGCATCAAGCGCAGCACCTCCTCGACTTTGACCTCACCCTGGATCGTGCAGCCAAAGGCTGTACCCACGCCCCCCTCGATCAAGGTCTTCTTGCCTGAGGCATCTCGCGCTGCACGGATGCGGGCTAATTCCTGCACCACCTCGTCTGGTGTCTTGCGCAAATTGGCCAGGCTGTGCGCATGGCTGGCCGACAAAGGCAAGATCATCAAATCGGCGTCACCTTCAAGGGCACGCTCTGCACCTTTGAGGTTAGGTACAAGCACCGACACAAACAAACCAGGCAAGGTCTTGGCGAAGGTCAGCAACTCCCCTGTATCCGCCAACTGAGGCATCAACTTGGGTGGCACAAATGAGCCCACTTCAATTTCACGTTGGCCTACGGCGTAGGCTTGTGCGATCCACTCTTGCTTGTACTTTGTAGGCAATATGGTTTGAATGCTTTGCAAGCCATCGCGCAGTCCTACCTCTCGGATAACGGCAGTAGAAGGTAAAGAAGCCATGAACTTTGTTTCCCCATCCAGATCAGATGGGCTATAGTTTCTTTGCTTCCAATTCAAACATCAAGTGGTTATTTTTCGCACATAAATTCCATTTTGGAATCTATTCAAAGGGTTTATCCGGATGAAAGACCTCGACCTGAAGACGCTTCGGCTGCTGGTAGCCGTTTGTGATCATGGCAGCATTAAGGATGCTGCAGCGCAAGAAAACATTGAGGCATCGGCCATCAGCAAGCGCTTGGCCCAACTGGAGGAAACACTGGGGCAAACCGTGCTGGTGCGTGGGCGCAAAGGCGCCGAACTCACGACAGCGGGAAGAACGCTGATAGAGCATGCACGGACCATGCTGCTAACCATGGACCGCATCGAAAGCGATATGTTGGCTTACAAAGGCGGTATCCAGGGCCAAGTGCGACTGGCAGCTAGTTCCTCGGCCATTGCAGAGTCATTGCTGGACGATCTCACTCATTTCATGAGAGACAAAGCGAATCAGCACATCAAGGTGAATATTGAGGAAAAAATTTCACAAGACATTGTGACCATGGTGCGTGGCGGGCTGGCGTCACTGGGCGTTCTGTGGGGCAATGTCGATCTTAGCGATCTCAACAGCAAGGCATATCGACAAGACGAACTGGTGCTGGCGGTTCACCCCGAACATCCCCTGGCGAACAAACAAGCTGTTCGTTTTGAAGAAACCCTGGACCATGAACATGTGGGACTTTCACCCGCCACAGCGGTGTACACGATGCTGCACAAGGCGGCGGCCAAAGCCGGCCGCAGCATCAACTACAAAGTCATTGTCTCCAATTTCGACGGAGCCTTTCGTGTGGTTAGCGCCAATCTAGGTGTCAGTGTTGTTCCCAAAGAAGTCGCCGCAATGTATGCCGCAGCTGGACAGATCAAAACTGTCCCGCTTCTCAATGACTGGACATCTCGCCAATTTGTGATTTGCTTTAAAAATGAACAAGCCCTGACGCCTGCAGCACATCAGTTGCTGGACTTCCTAACTAACCAGGCCAAGCGTTGACATGCTGATCTTTATTGACCTTTTCGCATGCCCATGGCGTGATGGGCGACAACTACCGAATAGCGCTTTTTTGCGCATACGCGCCTAAAACAAGCCCGCGCCTGCGTGCTTCTTGAACTGCTCGACAAACATCAGGGCAGCAGGCGTCATCTCGGCGCCTTCTTTGGTCAAGGCCACGATTTCGCGCGACACGCTGGGTGAGACCAAATCCACCGTAGCAACCGCTGTGGTTTGCGACAAAGTCTGGGCGCGAGAAATCGCATAAGAGGGCAAGACTGAAATACCCTCCCCCTCGCTGACCAACCCAAGGGCGGTAGCCACTTGCGACACCTCGTAGGCCGGTTGAATGTGTTTGTTCCATTTGGCAAAGGCCTTGTCCACCAACACCCGCAAGCCGCTGCCGTGGCGCATCAAGATCAGCTGTTCGTCCAGCAGGTCTTGCCACTCCACCTCGCGCTGCTGCGCCAAGCGGTGCGCGCTGGGGCACACCACCATCAACTTGTCCGTGTAGACCGGTGTGGCCAAAAGGTCAGAGGTGTCGCTGCTGGCTGTGCACACGGCCATGTCCACCTCGCCGCGACGCACCAAATCGGGCAACGACGCCACAGGTTCGTCCAGCAAGGCCACTTTGACCTGCGGGTTGTGCAAGCGAAAACTCGCAATCACTTTGGGAAACAAGGCGCTTGCCAGCAAGGGCGACGCTGCCACGCGCAAGCGCCCGGCCTTGACATGCTGGGTGTTTTGCAAAGAGGCAATGCCCGCCTCCAACTGCGCAAACACCTGCTGCACCGTGGGCAAAAACTGCTGGCCCGCCTCGGTCAACACCAGTCGCCGCGTGGTGCGGTCGAACAGGCGGGCGCCCAAATCGTCTTCCATGCCACGCACCAACATCGACAAGGCCGAAGGCGTGAGATGCAGCTTATCGGCCGCGCGTGTCATGCTCGACTCTTGGGCCACAGCCAAAAAAGCACGCAGTTGTCTCAAACTCAAATTGGAGGCAGCGATCTTGGAACTCATGGCCCGAGTTTATGCCGCAGACGATGGCCACCCCAATTCAACAAATTGACTGCACGATTGTTCAATTTATATCGCCCCACGCAGGCGCTGGGTTTGATCAAATCCTTCTGTGATTCACCCCAACCCTCAGCCCCACACCGACAACGCAGCACCTTGGCACGCAAGCCAGACCAAGCCACTGCGCCGCGAAGACAACGCGCTGCTGCGCGGTGCAGGCTGCTTTGGGCAAGACGTAGTGGTTCCCAACGCCTGCCACATCGCCTTTGTGCGCAGCCCGCAAGCGCATGCGCAACTGCTGGGCATCCACACCGAAGCCGCCTTGCAACTCGACGGTGTGCTGGCCGTGCTGACCCACGCCGAGCTCGGCCAACATGTGATGCCCGCCCACAACCCCTTGCTGGATGTGGTGCAAGACACCACGTTCCCCTTGCTCGCCCACGCACAGGTGGCCTACGTGGGTCAACCGGTGGCCGTGGTGGTGGCCACCAGCCGCGCCGTGGCCCGTGAAGCCGCAGGCGCCGTCACCCTGACGCTGCACAGCCTGCCCCCGAGCAATGATTTCGCCAGCGAAGACGCCACCACACGCACGCAACACAAAAGCGGCCAGATGCCCGCAAGCAGCGCGCATGTGGTGGAAGCACACATCCGCTCGCCACGCGTGAGCGCCATGCCCATTGAGCCACGGGCTTGCAGCGCCATGCTGCATGACGCAGAAGCGAACAGCCCACACCGCATCACCGTGTGGCTGGGCACGCAAACACCATCACGCGCACAAGCCGATATGGCGCGTGTGTTGCAAATCCCTACTGAGCAAGTGCTGCTCATCAGCCCCGATGTGGGCGGTGCCTTTGGTGCCAAGGCCTCGGTCAGTCCCGAAGACTTGCTGACAGCCCTGACCGCACAGCACATGCAACGCAACGTGCAATGGGTGGCCAGTCGCTCGGACGATTTTGTGGCGGGCATGCAAGGCCGTGGCTCCGAGTTGCAAGGTCGCTTGCATGTCAATGCCCAAGGCTTGCTGGAAGGCTTGTGGGCGCGGCTGCACTTCACGCTGGGCGCATGGCTGCCTTTTTCTGCGGTGGTGCCGCTGCGCAATGCCGCGCGCATCTTGCCCGGACCTTATGCGTTGAAGCAGCTCGACATTGAAGGCATGGCCACCCGGGCCCATGCCGCCCCCGTCAACATCTACCGCGGTGCAGGTCGCCCCGAAGCGGCCTTGCTGATGGAAACCTTGATCGAGCAAGCCGCGCGTCAATGCCAGATCGATCCTGTGGACTTGCGTTTGCGCAACCTCATTGCCGCCCAAGACATGCCCTACACCACGCCCACTGGCGAAGTGCTGGACTCTGGCGATTACGCCTTGGCTCTGCACACAGCTTGTGAGCAGTTCGATTACACACACGCACGCCGCTTGCAAACTCAACGCCGCCAGCAAGGCGAGCTGGTGGGCATTGGCTTGGCTTTGTACATTGAGCCTTGCGGCCAAGGCTGGGAATCGGCCCGCGTGACCTGGCATGAGGATGGTCGTATCACCGTGGCCAGCGGCGCACCCGCGCAAGGCCAAGGCCATGTCACTACTTTTGCCCAATTGGCTGCCGACATCTTGGGTTGCGATGCAAGCAACGTGGACGTGCATTTGGGCAACACCGCAGTGTGCCCGGCAGGCACCGGCGCCTTGGCCAGCCGCAGCACAGCCATTGGTGGCAGCGCGATTGTGCAAGCTTGTCGTGCCGTGTTGGCACGCCGCGAAGCTGGCGAAGCACTGCCCATCACCGTGGAAGAAAAATTCACCTCCAACGAGGCTTGGAGCTACGGCTGCGTGATTGCGCAAATGCGCATCGACGCCGACATTGGAACCCCCACCATCGAGCGCATCAGCTGGGTCGACGATGCAGGCCATGTGCTGCAACCCCAACTGGTCCACGGCCAATTGATCGGCGGGGCAGCCCAAGGTTTGGGCCAGGCCATGATGGAACGTCTGGTCTACGACGATCAAGGTCAACTCATCACCGGTTCTTTGATGGACTACGCCATCCCACGCGCCGACAACATGCCACCGATTGAGATCAGCAGCATGCACACACCCAGCCCCCACAACCTGCTGGGCGCCAAAGGTGTGGGTGAAGCAGGCTGCATTGGCGTGCCCGCCGCCTTGATGAATGCCGCGCGTGATGCGCTCTCGCCCTTGGGCGAATTCGATTTGCAACTCCCTCTCACGTCCGAACAAATTTGGCGTGTTCTGTCGACCCATTTTGAAAAGGAAACCCCATGAAATACAAAAAATCAGAAGCCAAGGAATACGCGCGCGAACACATGGTGGGCGTGTGGGCAGCCAACCTCACACCCTTCAACGACGCCTTGCAGCTGGACGAAAAAGCCTACCGCGAGAACCTCCACCATTGGGTCAACGATTTGAAGCTCGGTGGCTTGTTCATCGCGGGCAAACAGGCTGAGTTTTTCTCGATGTCCATCGCCGAGCGCAAGCGCTTGATCGACCTGTCCGTCGAAGTGGCCAGCGACGCCGGCAACCGCAACGGTGCGGGTGCCTGCGGCATCGTCACCTCATGTTCAGACACCAACCTTGATGTGGTGCTGGAGTTGGCCCAACACTCGAAAAACGTTGGTGCCGACTATGTGATCGTGCACAGCCCTGTGCTGCACTTTGGCGCTGATACGGACGAAACCATTTACGAGTACTACCGCTACCTGTCCGAAAAAATCGACCTTGGTCTGGCCATGTGGAACCACCCCGACTGCGGTTATGTGATGAGCCCTGAGCTGTGCGCCCGCATTGCCGAGCTGCCCAACGTCGTGGCCATCAAGTACAGCACCGACCGCGCCAAATACGCACGTCTGACCGAAATGGTGGGCGACAAAATTCACGTCAGCAACCCTGATGAACCCGATTGGTTGGAGAACATCATCGAACTCGGTTGGAAGCTCTACCTCTGCTCGACGCCACCTTTTTTGCTGCAATCCAAAGTGGATCAACGCATGAACGAGTACACCCAACTCGCCTTCGCTGGCAAGTTTGAAGAAGCACGCAAAGTGCGCGACAGCTTGAACCCTGTGCGCGAAGCCATCAAGCACAGCAAGCCCAAAGGCAAACCCCAAGCCCATGGCAAATACTGGCAAGAACTGCTGGGCCAGCACGGCGGCCCCGTGCGTCGCCCCTTGTTGCAAATGACCGAAGCCGAGCGCGAAGCCACTCGCCAAGCCTTTGCTCAGTGCGGTTTGCGCACCGCTTGACATGCACGCACCGCTGCAACTGCACGTCAACGGCCAAGCCATGCGCTTGGACGTGGCGCCGTCGCGCTTGCTGCTGGAAGTCTTGCGCGAGCAATGCCAGCTCACCGGCACCCACCAAGGCTGCGACACCGCCCAATGCGGTGCCTGCACGGTGCTGGTCGATGGTGCGGCCGTCAAGTCATGCAACCGCTTGGCCGTTCAGTGCAGCGGTCAACACATCACCACCATCGAAGGCGTGGCGCCGAGCGAATCCGAGTTGCATGTGATGCAGCAATGTTTTAGCAAACACCACGCGCTGCAGTGCGGTTTTTGTACCCCTGGCTTGGTCATGCGTGCCCTGGCCTTGGTGCATGAAGATGTGCCCGCCGAAGACCAGGCCGTGCGTCACGCGCTATCAGGCAATTTGTGCCGTTGCACGGGCTATGAAGGCATTGTCAAAGCAGTGTGCGAAGGCCTGACCTTGTTGCGCGCGCAAGCCAGCACCCCAGCCCAAGGCCCGGTCTAGCCATGCAACACACAGGCTACTTCCGCCCCCAAAGCTTGGTCGAAGCCCAAGCTTTGCTGGCTGCGCACTCCGACGCACAAGCCCTGGCCGGTGGACAAAGCCTGCTCGCGGCCATGAAGCTCGGCCTGTGCCAGCCCACGCATTGGGTGGACTTGCAAGACCTGCCTGAGTTGCAACACATCACACGCCACCACGACCACTTGTGGATCGGCGCCATGGTCACACACGAAGCCGTGGCCCACAGCGCTGAAGTCAACACATGGTGTCCCCTGCTCGCGCACTTGGGCGGAGGCATTGCCGATGCCCAAATACGCCATGTGGGCACCTTGGGTGGTTCGCTCGCCAACAACGACCCTGCGGCTTGTTGGCCTGCCGGTGTGCTGGCCTGCGGGGCCACCGTGGTCACCACTCAGCGCGAGATACCCGCCGATGATTTTTTCATCGGCTTATTCACCACCGCCTTGCAAGCGGGCGAGTTGATCTTGGGCTTGAAATTCCCGCCCATTGCCTCGGGCCACTACCTCAAGCACGAACAAGCAGCATCACGCTTTGCCCTGGTAGGTGTGGCTGTGACCCGCAGCGCACAACACACTGTGCGCGTGGCCATCACAGGTTTGGGTCAAGGCGTGATGCGCTGGCAAGCCGCCGAAGACGCACTCAGCGCGCAGTGGCGCGTGTCCGCTTTGGATGGCATGTTCCTCGCCGACACACAGGCCATGGGCGATGTGCACGCCAGCGCCAGCTACCGCGCCCATCTGGCCGCCGTGTTGTGCCGCCGCGCCGTGGCACACCACACCGGTGAATCACCCGCCATGCCACGCGGAGCCAAACCGCGTGCGACACAAGCTGTTCAAACCGCCACACATGCCACGCCCCCCGGCCACACCCTGCAAGGCGAACATGTGTTGAAGGCCAGCTTGCTCCACGTGTGGCAAGCCCTGCTCGACCCGGCCATCTTGCAAATGAGCATTCCGGGCTGCTCGGCCATGCGTTTGCTTGAGCCCAACCACTACCAAGCCACAGTCAAAGTGGGTTTGGGCCCGGTGTCGGCCAAGTTTGAAACCCTGGTGCAGTTGCACCCCGACATCGCACCCACGCCAGGTTCTACGCAAGCGCGCTGCGACTTGAATGTATCGGGCCAAGCCGGGGCCTTGGGCAGTGGCCAAGCACACGTACAGGTGCAGTTGGTGCAAACCGGCCCACACACATGTTTGCGTTGGTCGGCCCAGCCACAGTTGCAAGGCACCTTGGCGCAACTTGGCAACCGTTTGGTACAAGCCAGCGCACAGCGTTTGAGCGAACAATTTTTTGAACGCTTTGCACAGGCCCTATCGGGTGAAGCACCGAGGGGTGGGGTTTGGTTTTTCTTTTATGCTTTGTCTCAACCGCTGCGCCGCTGGTGGCAGCACTTTTTCAGGAAATAAAGTCCGATGACTTCTTCTCACGACGCGCCTCGCCACGACCATTACAGCGCACCGCTGAACTTTCAACACTGGACCGATGAGCATGCCCATTTGCTCAAGCCCCCCGTCGGTAACCAGCAGATTTGGAAAAACTCCGATTTGATTTGCACCGTGGTCGGTGGCCCCAACCAGCGCACCGACTTCCATGTGGACCCGTTCGAAGAATATTTCCACCAGTTCAAAGGCAATGCCTCATTGCTGATTGCCGACCGTGGCAAATTCGAGCGCGTGCATCTGCGCGAAGGCGATGTGTTCTTGCTGCCCGCCTTTGTGCGCCACTCACCTCAACGCCCCGAAGCAGGGAGCATGTGCACCGTGATTGAACGCACCCGCCCCGTCGGCGTGGCGGATGCCTTTGAGTGGTACTGCGCCGAGTGCGGCCATCTGGTGGCGCGCCGCGAGTTGCAACTGCAAAGCATTGTGGAAGATTTGCCCAAGGCCTTCGCCTCGTTTTACGACACGGCCGACAGCCAACGCACCTGCCCGCATTGCGCCACGGTGCACCCTGGCAGAGACTGGCACACTTGGCACCAACGTTGCGCCCATAATTTCCCCAACACGACCGTTTGATTTTTTAAATAACACAGGAGACTTCCCCCATGTCACAAACCACCCTCAAAGCCATTTGCGCAGCCGCCATTGCCACCTGCGCCTTGGCCACCACCTCGGCCTCGGCCCAAGTGAAGATTGGTTTCATGTCAACCTTGTCAGGCCCTGCCGCCTCCTTGGGTCAAGACATGTACGACGGTTTCATGCTGGGGGTGGAACATGCCGGTGGCAAGCTCGGTGGCGCCGCCATTGAAGTACTCAAGGAAGACGACCAACTCAAGCCTGAGTTGGGCGTGCAAATCGTCAGCAAGTTCATCGAGCGTGACAAGGTCGACATCGTCACGGGCGTGACCTTCTCCAACGTGATGATGGCCGTGGCCAAGCCCTTGGCCGATGGCAAAGCCGTGTTCGTTGGCTCCAATGCCGGCCCAGCACCTTTGGCGGGTGCACAGTGCAATGCCAATTTCTTCTTCACCTCGTGGCAAAACGACATGCAAGCCGAAGTGGTGGGCAAATACGCCACCGACAAAGGCTACAAGAACGTCTACATCATGGCGCCCAACTACCAATCGGGCAAAGACAATGTGGCCGGCTTCAAGCGCTATTTCAAAGGCGGTGTGGCGGGCGAGGTCTACACCACCGTCAACCAACCTGACTACTCTGCTGAAATTGCGCAAATGCAAGCGGCCAAGCCCGACGCCTTGTTTGTGTTCTACCCCGGCGGCATGGGCGTGAACTTTGTCAAACAAATGCGCCAAGCCGGTTTGCTGGGTCAAATTCCGTTGTTGTCCGTCTCCACCACCGATGGCTCGACCATTCCAGCGCTGAAAGAAACCGCGCTCGGCGTGATCTCGGGCACCTTCTGGGGGCCTGACTTCAACAACGCTGCGAGCAAAAAGTTTGTCGCCGACTTCGAGAAAAAGTACAACCGCATTCCATCGCAATACGCGGCCCAGTCCTACGACTCGGCCTTGTTGATTGACAGCGCCTTGAAGAAAACCGGCGGCAAAGCCAGTGACAAAAATGCCTTGGCCGCTGCCCTGCGCGCGGCCGACTTCAAGTCGGTGCGCGGCAACTTCCGTTTCAACAAAAACGGCTTCCCCATCCAGGACATGCACGTGTTTGAAGTGGCCAAAGACGCACAAGGCCGTGTGTCGCTCAAAACTGCCTCCACACCGCTCAAAGACTTGGCCGATCCTTATGTGAAAGATTGCCCGCTTAAGTAAACACGGCTTTGTCACACACACCGGGGTTGGCTTGGCTGCAAACCCCGGTTCTTTTTTAAAGATTGCATGAGTTTCAATTTGCTGTTGGCGCAGAGCCTCAATGGGCTGCAGTTTGGTGTGCTGTTGTTTTTGATGGCCGCGGGCTTGACCTTGGTCTTCGGGATCATGAGCTTCATCAACCTCGCCCATGGCGCGCTCTATATGTTTGGCGCTTACTTTGCGGCCTTGGTGTTTGCTGCGTCGGGCTCGTTTGCATTGGCCTTGTTGGCTGCCGCGCTTGGTGTGTTTGTGTTGGCCGCGCTGCTCGATGCAGGCGGCCTGGCCGTGCTGCACAAGCGCGACCACCTCGACCAAGTGCTGGCCACCTTTGGCATGGTGTTGTTCAGCAACGAGTTTGTGCGCTGGGCTTGGGGCAACTCGCCCTTGTTCATGGACACGCCCGATGCGCTGTCGAACTCGGTGCAAATTTTTGGCTTCAACTACCCCGCTTACCGCTTTGCCATCATTGGCGTGGGCTTGGCCGTGGCGCTGGGCTTGTACGCGCTGATTGAGCGCACCCGCATTGGCATGCTGATTCGTGCAGGCGCCAGCAACCGCGAGATGGTGTCGGCACTGGGGGTGAACATTGGCTGGCTGAACCGTTTTGTATTTGCCTTGGGCGCCGGACTGGCCGGTCTGGCCGGTGCCATGGTGGGTCCGATTTTGTCGATCCAACCTGGCATGGGCGAACCGATTTTGGTGCTGACCTTGGTGGTCATTGTCATCGGTGGCATTGGCTCGATTCGCGGTGCATTTTTAGGCGCCCTGGTGGTCGGTGTGGTCGACACGCTGGGCCGCGTGTTGCTGCCGATTTGGTTGCGCGAATTGTTTGATGCCTCAGTAGCCAATGCCGCAGGCCCGGCTCTGGCCTCCATGCTGGTGTATTTGTTGATGGTCTTGGTGTTGGCTTTCAAACCCGATGGCCTGTTTCCTGTGAAGGCGCGTCAGCAATGAGTACCTTGCACACACCCGCGGGCACACACCCGCAAGCATCATCACGCACGAGCTTGCGCACCGCCTTGGCGGGTCTGCTCATCGCTGCCCTAGCCGCTGTGCCGGTGTATGCCTGGTTCACGCAAGACGTGTACGCCCTCACCTTGTTTGGCCGCATCTTGGCCTTTGGCTTGGCCGCGCTGGGCTTGAACTTGGCCTTGGGCTTTGGCGGCATGGTGAGCTTGGGCCACGCCATGTACATGGGCTTGGGCGCTTATGCCGTAGGCATTTTGTCGAGCATGGGACTGCACTCAGGCTGGCTACACATGGTCACGGCTGTACTGGTGACGGTGCTGATTGCCGCGCCTTTGGGCTGGGTGGCACTGCGCACCCAAGGCATTGCCTTCATCATGATCACGCTGGCGTTTGCACAGCTGTTTTATTACGTGTTCGTCAGCCTCAAAGCTTTTGGCGGTGACGACGGCATCAGCTTGCAGCAGCTCAGTGATTTTGGTTTTTTAACAGGGAATAAATTCGCCATTTATGTGTCGCTGCTCATCACCGTGCTGCTGGCTCTGTGGGTGTTGCAGCATGTGGTGGACTCTCGCTTTGGCTTGGTCTTGCGTGCCACCAAGGTGAATGAACGACGCGTGCAAGCACTGGGCGCGCGCAGCTTGCCATACCGCATCACGGCCTATGTGATCTCGGCGGTGTTATGCGCCTTGGCAGGCTTCTTCTTGGCCAACCTCACCGGTTTTGTGTCACCTGCCATGATGACTTGGGCGGTCTCGGGCGAGCTGATTGTGATGGTGTTATTGGGTGGCATGGGCAGCGTGTTTGGCCCCGTGGTGGGGGCTTTTGCGCTGCTGCTGACGGAAGAAGGTTTGAAGCTGTTGACCGAGCGCTGGCCCATGATCTTGGGCCCGCTGATTGTGTTGATCGTGGTCTACCTCAAGCGCGGGCTCTGGGGCCTGCTGGAGGAGCGTTGAGATGAGCAGCTTGTTAGAAGTACGCGGCTTGGTGAAAAACTACGGCGGTCTGCGCGTGACCGACCAGGTCAACCTCAGCCTCAAATCTGGACACATCCATGCTTTGATTGGCCCCAATGGCGCGGGCAAGACCACTTTGGTGAATCAAATCGTGGGCGAGGTGCGCAGCGATGGCGGCCAGATTTTTCTCAAAGGCCAAGACATCACGCATTGGTCAGTGGCCAAACGTGCGCGTGCAGGTTTGGGCAGGTCCTACCAAATCAACTCGATCATTCCTGAATTCACTGCCTTAGAAAACGTGTTGCTGGCCGTACAAACCGCGCAAGGCCATAACTTTCATTTCTGGCAAGCCGCCACCGCGCAACGCGATTTGGTGCAACGCAGCGACGCCGTGTTGGACCTGCTGGGTTTGCTGCCCTTGCGTCAGCAGCGCGTGCGCGATTTGTCTTATGGCCAGCAACGCCAAATTGAATTGGCCATGGCGGTGGCGTCACAGCCCGACGTGCTGTTGCTGGACGAACCCATGGCAGGCCTGGGCCCCGCCGAAACACAGCACATGATTGATGTGCTGAAAAACCTGCGCCAACAGTTTGCGATTTTGCTGATCGAACACGACATGCATGCTGTGTTCTCGCTGGCCGACGAAGTCAGTGTGCTGGTTTATGGTCAAGTGGTGCTGTGCGACACGCCAGAAGCCGTGCGTGGTAGCGAGGTGGTGCGTGAAGCCTATTTGGGCGACGAGGAGCTGAGCGCATGAGCACGCCACTGTTAGAAATACGCCAAGCCACCAATGGCTATGGCGCCAGCCAAGTGTTGTTTGACATGGGCTTGTGCGTGCAAGCCGGTCAATGTGTGAGCTTGCAAGGACGCAATGGCATGGGCAAGACCACCACCCTCAAAAGCCTCATGGGTTTGTTGCCGCTGTGGCAAGGCGAGGTGCTGTGGCAAGGTCAGGCCATTCAACAGCTTCCCCCGCACCGCATTGCGCAGCTGGGCATTGGCTTGGTGCCAGAAGGTCGACAAATTTTTCCCAACCTCACGGTGTGGGAAAACTTGGTGGCCACGGCGCGTCCTGCCCGTGCGGGCCACAAGGCTTGGAACTTGGAGCGCGTGTACGCCTTCTTTCCGCGCTTGGCCGAACGCAAAAACAACTTTGGCAACCAACTCTCAGGTGGCGAACAACAAATGCTGGCGATTGGCCGCGCCTTGATGACCAACCCGCTGCTGCTGATCTTGGACGAAGCCACCGAAGGTTTGTCGCCCTTGATTCGCGAAGAAATTTGGGCTGCCTTGAACGTGCTGCGCAGCGAAGGGTTGTCGATCTTGGTGACTGACAAAAACATGCAACAACTGCTCACCTTGTGCGACGTGCACTATGTGATGGAAAAAGGTCGTTGCGTATGGTCGGGCGACTCTGCAGCCTTTCGCGCGGATGCCAGTGTGCGTGAGCGTTATTTAGCGGTGTAACCGCATGCCTTGCCCTGTGCATGGCAAGGCCTCATCGTTTGCGTTTACGTCTGAGTCAGCTCTTCAACCAAACACCACCGGCGCAAAGTGGCGCTCCACCGTCGCCAACAAACTCAAGCCCACCACCCAAGACGTTTTGGGGTTATCCGGTGAAGGACGGTTGGTGATGTCCGCATGCATCTCACCAAACGCGCCCGTGGCATGCACAAGATGTGTGTTGCCCTTGGCCTGTGGATCGACCACGATGCGCACTTGCGTGCGCTCAAAGCCTGAACCTGCCAACGCCAAACTGGCTGCCACATTCAGGTTTTGCGGGTAGCGCAGCGCTGCTTCGCGTGCATGGCCATCAAACAACACCACGTCCTCAGTCAGCGGTTGTGAAATGCCCAAACGCCGCAATTCATCAGCCCAAGCCGACGGGGGTTTGCGTGATTCGTAGACCACTTGCGTGTCGGGCAAGTCGCGCACGGCACGGATGTAGTCGAGCGCGCCAATCGCACCGCTGGGGAAAATCAGCTTTGCACCGCCCTGCTCAGCCGCTCGGCAGAGTTGATTGAAGAACGCCTCATCGGCCATGGCCCCCACCGACACGGCCACAAACGACAGGCCCGCAGCCAAACACACTTGCGCATACTGATGCACCGCATGGTGGCCGGCCGCTTCCACCACCAAGTCGGGTTTGAATTGCAGCACCTCATCCATGCTCGACAAGCCCACCACGCCAACAGGCAGCTTGGCCAGCGATGACGAACCCGCACGCAGCAGAACGGCCAACACGCAATCGGCACCATGCCTGTCACGCAAGCGTTGAATCAACTCTGCCGCAATGGCGCCGTAACCGATGATGACCAAGCGTGCTTTCATGAGGAGGTTTCCGTGTGTAAGGCGCGGTTGAGGCCAAAGCCTGTGCCCTGAGGCAAATTGCCTCCGGCATGCACGGCTACTGCGCAGTATTTGAATTCAGGAATTTTGCCAAAGGGGTCCAAGGCCTGATTGGTCATCAAGTTGGCGGCCGCTTCGTAATACGCGAACGGCACAAACACCGCGCCTTCGGGTGTGCCGTCGTCACGGCGCACCCGCAGCACCACTTCGCCACGACGTGAAGCGAGCGTGATCACGTCACCCGCTGTCAACGCCAAGCGCTGCAAATCGGCAGCGCACATCGACGCAGTGGCCATGGGCTCGATGGCGTCGAGGACGCTGGCGCGACGCGTCATGCTGCCCGTGTGCCAATGCTCCAACTGACGCCCAGTGATCAGCACAAACGGATATTCCGCATCAGGAAGCTCGTTGGCATGAATGAGGCCTGCGGGCATCAAATGCACGCGACCATCGTCGGTGGCGAAATGCTCTTTGAACATCGTGGGTTCGCTCGCATCGCCCTCGTGCGCGCAGGGATAGGTGACGCTGGACTCGCGCTCTAGGCGCTGCCACGAAATACCGCCAATCGCCGCATGCATGGCTTGGCGCATTTCGTCGTACACCGCCGCCACGCCGTGGTGTTCGCCTTCGTAATGCCAATCGAGGCCTATGCCTTGGGCGATTTGCTGAATGATCCACAGATCAGCCCTTGCATCGCCCGGAGGGTCAATCGCTTGTCGGCCCATTTGCACCATGCGGTCAGTGTTGCTCACCGTGCCGGTTTTTTCAGGCCAAGCGGTGGCGGGTAACACCACATCGGCCAGCCAGGCGGTTTCGGTCATGAAGATGTCTTGCACCACCAAGTGCTCGAGCGACGCCAAGGCGTGACGCGCATGGTTCAGGTTAGGGTCGCTCATGGCGGGGTTCTCGCCCATGATGTACATGCCGCGTACCTTGTGCGGGTCACTGTCATCGGCCAAGATCTTGCCCATGATTTCCACCACGGTGTAGCCAGGTTGCGAATCAAGCGGTGTGTTCCAAAACTTTTCAAACCAATCGTGCACAGCCGGGTTGGCCACGCGTTGGTAGTTGGGGTACATCATGGGAATCAAACCCGCGTCGCTGGCCCCTTGCACATTGTTCTGACCACGCAAGGGGTGCAGGCCCGTGCCTGGTTTGCCCATGTGACCGGTGATAGACGCCAGTGCAATCAGGCAGCGCACGTTGTCGGTGCCGTGCACATGCTGGCTCACACCCATGCCCCACAAAATCATGGCGGCCTTGGCCTTGGCATAGGCGCGTGCCACCTCGCGCAGCGTGTGTGCGTCAATGCCGCAAATCGGAGCCATGGCTTCGGGACTGAAGTCTTTCACATTGGCTTTGAGCGCATCAAAGTTGTTGGCACGATCACGAACAAAGGCTTCATCGACCAAGCCCTCTTCAATGATGACGTGCAGCATGGCGTTGAGCAGCGCCACATCGGTGTCGGCCTTGAAGTGCAAAGCACGCCAAGCGTGCTTGCCCAAGTCGGTACCACGTGGATCGGCCACGACAATCTGGGTGCCACGTTTGGCAGCATTTTTCATCCACGTCGCAGCCACGGGATGGTTAGAGGTGGGGTTGGAGCCAATGACAAAAATAAAGTCAGAGTGCTCCACGTCATTGACCTGGTTGGTCACCGAACCCGAGCCCACGCCCTCCAACAAGCCCGCCACGCTGGAGGCATGGCACAAGCGGGTGCAGTGGTCCACGTTGTTGGAGCCAAAGCCTGTGCGCACCAACTTTTGAAACAAATACGCTTCTTCGTTGCTGCCCTTGGCCGAGCCAAAACCTGCCAAAGCCTTCTTGCCGTGCGCATCGCGCAGTTGTTTCAGCTTGCCAGCACCCAAGGCCAAAGCCTCTTCCCATGTGGCCTCACGAAACACCTGCGACCAATTGGCCGCGTCATGGTTGAGGTGGGCAATGGCTTGGGGGTCTTTGGGTACACCCGCTTTGCGAATCAAAGGCACGGTCAAGCGTTGTGGGTTGTGGATGTAATCAAACCCGAAGCGGCCTTTGACACACAGGCGGTTGTGGTTGGCCGGGCCATCGCGTCCTTCCACGCTGACGATGCGGTTGTCTTTGACGTTGTAAGTCATCAAGCAGCCCACACCGCAGAAGGGGCAGACTGAATCCACTTTTTTATCGACCGCTTGCGAGCCCACATGATCTTTGGGCATCAAAGCCCCGGTGGGGCAGGCTTGCACGCACTCGCCACAGGCCACGCAGCTGCTCAGTCCCATAGGGTCGTTCAAATCAAACGCAATGTGGCTGTGTGACCCACGTTGAGCGTAACCAATCACATCGTTGACCTGGGTCTCACGGCAGGCACGCACGCAGCGTGTGCATTGAATACACGCATCCAAATTGACGGCCATCGCAGGGTGCGACACATCGCTTGCAGGTTGTTCGCGACGCAGCGCACGCAAAGCCGGACGCACGCTCACACCCATGTGATCAGCCCATGCGCTCAACTCGCCATGCTGGCCAACGGCTGCATCTTGCGTCGCAGCAGCGGCAGAAGATGCATCATTCCATTTGTAGCCCGTATCCGGCATGTCGGAGAGCAACATCTCCAACACCATTTGTTGACTCTTGACCGCACGCGGACTCTTGGCCAAAGCCTCCAAACCTGCGGTGGCCGTGCGGCAGCAGCTCGGCGCCAAGGTGCGCTCGCCTGCAATTTCGACCACACAGGCACGGCAGTTGCCATCGGCGCGCAAACCGTCTTGGTAGCACAAGTGGGGAATGTCGATGCCGTGTCGTTTGGCAGCGTTCAGAATCGACTCGCCTTCGTAAGCGTGCAAGGTCTGTTGGTCGAGCTTGAATGCGATCGTGGCAGGCGCCAGCTCGGGGGCTTTGTGAGGGGCGGTCATTTACACAATCTCCTGCGCAAAGTATTTTTGAATGCTACGCACGGGATTGGGCGCAGCTTGGCCCAAGCCACAAATCGACGCATCGGCCATGACTTGGTTGAGATCGTTCAAGGTGGCGTTGTCCCACACCGGGGCTTGCATGAGTTGCACGGCTTTGGCCGTGCCCACACGGCAGGGTGTGCATTGGCCACAGCTTTCGTGGGCAAAGAAGTTCATCATGTTGAGCGCCGCGTCACGGGCCTTGTCGTGTTGGCTCAGCACAATCACGGCGGCAGAACCGATGAAGCAGTCGTAGGGCTGCAAGGTGTCAAAGTCCAACGGGATATTGCTCAGATGGGCGGGCAAGATGCCGCCCGATGCACCACCGGGCAAATAGGCATACAAGGTGTGGCCATCCAACATGCCGCCGCAATACTCATCGACCAACTCTTGCAAGGTGATGCCTGCGGGTGCCAGCTTGACGCCGGGTTGTTTGACACGCCCGCTGACGCTGAAACTGCGCAAACCTTGGCGCCCATGGCGGCCAAAGCTGCTGAACCACTGCGGGCCTTTTTGCACAATGTCGCGCACCCAGTGCAGGGTTTCTAAGTTGTGTTCCAACGTAGGCCGGCCAAACAAGCCCACTTGCGCAATATAGGGCGGGCGCATGCGAGGCTCGCCACGTTTGCCTTCGATGCTTTCAATCATGGCCGACTCTTCACCGCAGATGTAGGCGCCTGCGCCGCGTCGCAACTCAATCACGGGCAAGGGACACGGCGGATGGGCTTGCAGCGCGGCCAACTCTTTGTGCAGCATGTCGCGACAGCCGTGGTATTCGTCACGCAGGTAGATGTAGACGGCCTCAATGCCCACCACCTGCGCGGCCACCAGAATGCCTTCTAAAAAGCGGTGCGGGTCGCGCTCCAAATACGTGCGGTCTTTGAAGGTGCCGGGCTCGCCCTCGTCAATGTTGACGGCCATCAGACGTGGCGCTGGCTGATCGCGCACGATGCGCCATTTGCGTCCGGCAGGAAATCCCGCGCCGCCCAAGCCGCGCAGGCCTGAGTCTTCCAGGGCTTGGAGCACCTGCTCGGCATCGGCTGTGCCTGCATGCAAAGCCGATGCCAGAGCGTAGCCGCCATCGGCGACATAGTCCTCCAAATCGATGTAGTCGGTGGTGTTGCCTTGTGTGTGTTGCGCATTCACTGCCTGCGCCACGCATTCGGGCGTGGCGTGTGGCACTGCGTGCTGGTGCACCACCGCCACCGGCGCTTGCTCGCAGCGGCCCACACAAGGCGCACTGATCACGCGGACCTCGCGACCCAAGATGTTGGGCAATTTAGCCAGCAAAGCTTTGGCGCCGCCCATCTCGCAGCTCAGGCCGTCACACACGCGCACCGTCAGGGCCGCAGGCACGGCATCGTTGGCGATGACCTCGAAGTGGTGATAGAAAGTGGCCACCTCAAACACCTCGGCTTGCGACAGCTTCATCTCGTGCGCCAGCGCCACCAAGTGGCGTTCGTGCAAACCACGGTAGGTGTCGTTGAGTTGATGCAGATGCTCAATCAGCACATCGCGTCGGTGTGGCGCGTGACCAATCAGCGCACGCACTTCTTGCAGCGATGTTTCATCCGCTTGTCGCCCTTTGAGGTGACGAATGCGACGCAGGGTGTCGCGCAACTGATCAACGGACGTGGTCTGGGCATGCATGGCGCTTGAGAGGGTGTGAATTCTGAGGTCTGTATTTTCCCGCCAAACAGATGCAGACGGGTGCTTTGTTCGCTCTATGATTCTCGTCTATGAAATTCTTGAATTGGCCCATGCCCGCCCTGCTCGCTTGGAGTTTGGTTTGGCTGTGTTTTGAAGTGTTGAAGACCCTTGGCCTGCCCGAATGGGTGGCCATGGTGGCGGCCACGTTCCTGGGTGGCGCACTGACAACTTTGGTTCACACCCAAATGCGCCGCGCCTTGGTGGTGCTGGGTTTTCCGCTGTCGATGCTGGCCTCGTCGAGCAGTTTTGCCATGCCCTCGATCGGCTGGCTGCTGCTGCTGGGGTTGATTGTGCTGATCTACCCGCGCAAAGCATGGCGTGATGCGCCGTTGTTTCCCACGCCCAAAAAAGCACTCCAAGAATTGCCCGAGCACATCACCTTAGGCGCGGACGCACGTATTTTGGATGCAGGCAGCGGCTTGGGTGACGGCTTGATTGCGCTGCGCGCTGCGTTCCCACGCGCCGATTTGAATGGCCTGGAGATGAGTTGGCCGCTGCGCATTGTGAGCGCCTTGCGTTGCTCATTTGCGCGCATTCGCCAAGGTGATATTTGGCTGGCCGATTGGCGCAGCTACGACATGGTCTACATGTTTCAGCGCCCCGAGAGCATGCCGCGTGCGGTTGAAAAAGCCGAAGCTGAATTGCGCCGTGGCGCTTGGTTGGTCAGCCTCGAATTTGAAGCCCGCGAACTGGTGCCCAACGCCGTGGTCTACGGCAAGGACGGGCGACCTGTGTGGATGTATCAGCTGCCGTTCAAGCGCGCGGCGGAACGTGCGCTGTAAGGCGCGAAATAACCCGCAGTTTGTCGATGCGGCGGCCATCGAGGTCGACCACCTCGATCAGCCAGTCGCCGCACTCGACCCGATCCGCCACCGCTGGCAAATGGCCGCTGATGGCCATGACCAAACCGGCCACCGTGTTGTAGATGCCGCGATCTTCATCGGGCAACTCACGAATTTGCAAGCGGGCTTTGAATTCGCTCACTGGCATCAAACCATCCACCAACCAACTGCCATCCGCAGCTTGGGTCGCCCATGCCTCATCCGTGGCGGTGGCTTGCAACAGTTCACCCGTGATGGCTTCGAGCAAATCGCGCGGCGTCATCAAGCCTTGCACCACGCCGTATTCGTCCACCACCAGCACCATGCGGCCATGTGCGGTGGCCCGTTCTGCGGGGCGACGGAACTGCTCTAACAAATCCAAACCACTCAAGGTCTCGGGCACGAAAGACACAGGTTGGGCCAAGGTCTCCACTGTCATGTCGGTGCCCGGCGGCAAGCGCAGCAGCTGCGACACGCTCACAGCCCCCACCACATCGTCCAAACCACCGCGACACACGGGGTACCACGAGTGCGCACCTTCGGCACCTACTTGCGCCAAGGCTTGTGGCACCGGTGTTTTGGCGTCTAGCCACTCGATGTCCGAGCGGTGCACCATGATGGAGGTGAGCGAGCGTTCATCGAGGTTGAACACGTTTTGCACCATCTGGTGCTCGTGCTGTTCGATCACACCGGCGTCCACGCCTTCGACCAAGCTTGCCGTGATTTCTTCTTCCGTCACCGTGCGTGCGCCGTGCACATTGACACGCAGCAGCTTGAGCATGCCGCTGGTGCTGGCTGACAACAAATGCACGAAGGGTTTGGCCAGAGTAGCCAGCGCCAGCATCAACGGTGCCGCCACACGCGCTACGGCTTCGGGGTAGAGCTGGCCAATGCGCTTGGGCACCAACTCGCCAAACAAAATCGTGCTGAAAGTGATGAGCGTGACCACCAAGGCGGTGGCCAAGCCTTCGGCAAAATGCTCGGTCACACCTTGCGCCAACAACCAACGTGACAAACCGTCGCTGAATGCAGCCTCACCCACAATGCCGTTGAGCACGCCGATGGAGGTGATGCCAATTTGCACAGTCGACAAAAACTGGGTCGGCTGCGCCATCAGACGCAGTGCAGCACGTGCGCCCGCGTCGCCCGATTCGTCCAGCGCGGCCAAGCGTGCTTTGCGGCTCGACGCCAAGGCCATTTCAGACATGGCAAACACACCGTTGAGCAGTGTGAGCAAAACAATCAGCAAAACATCCATGCGAGCCGTACAGGGTTAAAGAAATGAGGGGCCGTTCAAGCTTGTCACTTTACTTGATTGCTCTGGGGTGCAAAATTTCATCCACGGCTATGCTTGAAGCATCAAAGGTCCTTGTCATGAAATATCCCTTACTTGCCACTCTGTTGTGCCTCAGCGTTCTAGGCGCCACGTCAAGCGATGCAGCAGATACACCGCCTGCGGCTGGCACTTTGGCCACCATTCCGGCTCTGGATATCAATCGCTACATGGGCACTTGGTTCGAGATTGCCAAATATCCCAACTGGTTTCAGCGCAAGTGCACGGGCGAGACCCGTGCCCACTACAGTCAACAAAGCGATGGCACGGTACAAGTCATCAACCGTTGCCAAACCAAAAACCAAGAGATGATCGAAGCCATGGGTACAGCCAGGCAGATTGGCTCTGCCTCGTCGCCCAAACTGGAGGTTCGTTTTGCGCCACCGTGGCTGTCGTTTTTACCTTTTGTGTGGGGCGACTACTGGGTGATTGACCTGGACGATGACTACCAATTGGTAGCGGTGAGCGAACCCAAGCAAGAATACCTGTGGATTCTTTCCAGAACAGCCAAAGTGGACCCTGTGCGCTACCAATCCCTGTTAACAAGGTTGCAGCAGCAAGGATTCAATCTCGATAAACTGGAACGCACAGTGCAAGATTGATGTCGACCTAGGCCATCATTCAGAGAACTTGTTGGTTTTTAAAAAGGATCGCTATGGTGAATATCGCGTCGGCACAAGCAGCCTCTGAACTCCTGGTGCGTCATTGGAAAGAAGGCACAACCCTGGCAGCCTTGCCTGTCGACCTGCGCCCCACAAGCCGTGAAGCGGGTTATGCCGTGCAGGCTCACATCGAAGCGATCAGCCAGCAGCCGCTGTTTGGCTGGAAGATCGCAGCGACCAGCGCAGCGGGCCAACAGCACATTGGGGTGGACGGGCCGATCGCGGGTCGCTTGCTGGCCGAGATGGTGCACCAAGACGGCGACACCCTACCCTTCGGCGCCAACCGCATGCGTGTGGCAGAAGCTGAGTTTGCTTTTCGCATGGGCCGTGATCTGCCCCCGCGCAGCGCCCCCTACGACGTACATGAGGTGCTGGATGCGGTGTCAGATCTGCACCTCGCCATCGAGATTCCCGACTCTCGCTACACCGATTTCGCCACCGTCGGTGCGCCGCAACTGATTGCTGACAACGCCTGTGCTCACCAATTTGTCCTCGGCCCCCAAGCGCCCGAGCTGTGGCGCCAGCTCGACTTGTCCTTACACCGCGTGGTCGGCAAGGTGGGTGATCGACTCACTCGCGATGGCATTGGCTCCAATGTATTGGGCGACCCACGCATCGCGCTCACTTGGCTGGCCAACGAGCTGTCAAATATGAGCATCACATTGGCAGCGGGCCACGTCGTGACCACAGGCACCTGCCTGATACCGCTCGAGATTGAACCCCAAGACACCGTGACGATTGATTTCGGTGTGCTGGGTCACGTCAGTTGCAGCTTCACCAAGACTTGAGTCACCCCATCGGAGATTTCTGTTCATGCACATCACCCACATTCACACCACGCCTGTGCTCGCGCCTTTGCCCCGTCCCGTGCGCACGGCGTCTGGCACGATTGGCCAATTCCCCTTGGTCTTGATTGATGTGAGCACCGACGGCGGTGTAGTCGGCCGCGCCTACGCGCAGGTGTATTTGCCCGAGCTGCTGCCTGCGTTGAACCAAGCCGTGGCCAACCTCGCAGGCATGGTCATAGGCATGCCACTGGCACCACGTGACATTCACAACCACCTGTTGCAGCGTTGTCGGCTGTTTGGCATGAAGGGCTTGCTCGGCGTGGCCTTCGGCGGACTCGACATGGCCTTGTGGGACGCCTGGGCACGTGCACGCAACGAACCACTGGCACGCGCGCTCGGGGCCGAGCTGCGGCCCCTCAAGGCCTATCACAGCGTGGGGCTGTACGACGCGAACACGGTGATCGAGATCGCCGAAGAAACACTGGTTGCAGGTTTTTCTGGGCTCAAGATCAAGGCCGGATTCCCCACCTTCGCCGAGGACCTGGCTGCTATTCGTGCAGCCAAGAAAGCATTGGGCAACGCGGCCTCGCTGATGATCGACTACAACCAATCGCTCAGTTTTTCAGAAGCCATGGCGCGCTGCAAGGCCTTGGATGACGAAGGGCTGACCTGGATTGAAGAACCTCTGCTCGCTGACGATCTGGCGGGCTGCGCCCACATTGCAGACGCCATCACCACACCGATTCAAATTGGCGAAAACTTTCACGGACCGTCTGAAATGCGTGCAGCGGTTACGGCCCGAGCCTCTGATTTGGTGATGCCTGATGCCCAGTTCATCCACGGGGTCACAGGCTGGTTGGAAGCGTCGGCGCTGGCCCGCACCGCCGGGCTGCCCATGTCGTCGCACACCTTCGTGGAAGCCAGCGCGCAACTGCTGTGCGCCACGCCCACGGCAGATTGGATTGAAGTCATGGATGCCGCAGGCGGTCTGCGACAAGCCCCCTTGCAAATCAAAGACGGCATGCTCACGCCCTGGAATACACCTGGCATCGGCTTGGAATGGCGCGAGGACATGGTCGCGCGCCACCGCGTCTAACGTTACACGCACCATGGCATTTTATTTAGTCGGCGACATCCAAGGCTGCGATGAGGCGCTGGAGCGTTTGCTCACACAACTCGCGTTCTCGCCCAGCCGTGACACCCTGTATGTGTTGGGCGATTTGGTCAACCGTGGCCCTGACAACGTGGGGGTGTTGCGCCGCTTGATGGACTATGGCAGCAGCGCGCACTGCGTGTTGGGCAACCATGACTTGCATTTGCTGGCGGTCTCGCAAGGCGTGCGTCCTTTGCATCGCCAAGACACGGTGCAAGACATTTTGCAATCCCCCGATCGCGTGGCGCTGTTGGACTGGCTGCGGCAGCAACACATGGCTTTGCAAGTGGGCCACGTGTTGATGGTGCATGCAGGGGTGTTGCCGCAGTGGACAGCCACACACACCTTGGCTTTAGCGCGTGAAGTAGAAGCCGTGTTGCGCGGCGACGCCTTGGCCACCTTCTTGCCGCAAATGTATGGCGGTCTGCCCAACCAATGGCGCGACGATTTAAGAGGTGCCGACCGGTTGCGCGTGATTGTCAACGCCCTCACCCGCCTGCGTTTTTGCGATGCACACGGCGCGATGGACTTCAGCGTGAAAGAAAGCGCAGACCAAGCCCCTGCCCACCTGATGCCTTGGTTTGAGGTGCCCGAGCGCCGCACACAAGATGTGATGGTGGCCTTTGGCCATTGGTCCACCCTGCAGGCCATCGATCGCAAGGACGTGGTGTGCTTAGACGATGGCTGCGTGTGGGGTGGCTGTTTGAGCGCACTGCGCTTAGACAGCGGCGAGGTCAGCGACGCCAGCACCTTAGAGCGCGTGAGCGTGAAGTGCCCACCGACCTTAGACCCTTTGGCTTGAGCGCACCTTGCGCGTCTAGCTACACCCAGCTCACTCAGCTGTTTTGAACAACGCAGCCACTTTGCGCTTGGGCTTGATGTTGGGGGACTTGCGCAAGGGTTCTTGCTTGACCTGGGGCGCATCTGCGGCGAGCACGGGTTCTTCGTAGGGTTTGTCAAAAAACGGATCGTGGGACACGCGAGGTGCTGGGGCGTAGCCGCTGTCGCGGCGGCTGCGCGAAGCGCCACCGCTGGATTCGCGAGATTCGCGGAAATCACGCGATCTGTCGTGCCCCTCGTGGCGACGTCCGTCGTCATCGCCACGGCGGCCGGTGTGGCTGCGTTCACGCGAACGGTCCTGCTCCACGCTCACGGTTTCCAAGGTGATCTTGGTTTTGAGCAATTTCTCAATATCGCCCACCAAACGCTGGTCACTGCTGGACACAAAGCTGATGGCATGGCCCAAAGCACCTGCGCGACCTGTGCGGCCAATGCGGTGCACATAGTCTTCGGCGTTGAATGGGATGTCAAAGTTGAACACCGCAGGCACGTCTTTGATGTCCAAGCCGCGTGCGGCCACGTCGGTACAAACCAACAAATCGACCTCGCCTTGCTTGAAGCCTTCCAGCGCTTTCAAGCGTTCGTCTTGGCTCTTGTCGCCGTGCAGGGCACTGGTACGGAAACCATCGCGCTCCAACGAGCGAGCCAAACGTGCGCAGCCGAGTTTGCTGTTGCAAAACACAAAGGCTTGCTTCATGCCGTTGTCTTTGATCAACTGGCGCAAAGCGTTGTATTTGTCATCCACGCTCACGCTGTAGAACTGCTGCGTGATGGTGGCGGCGGTCTCATTCGGACGCGCCACCTCGATCGTGATGGGGTTTTGCAAATAGCTGCCCGCCAAGCGTTTGATCTCGGGCGAGAAGGTGGCCGAGAACAGCAACGTGGTGCGCTGCTTGGGCAAGTGGCTCAAGATGCGTTGCAAATCGGGCAAGAAGCCAATGTCCAACATGCGGTCGGCTTCGTCGAGCACCACATATTCGACTTGGTTGAGCACCGCGTTCTTGGCTTCGATGTGGTCGAGCAAACGTCCTGGTGTGGCCACCAAGACTTCGACGCCTTTTTTCAGCTCCAAGGTTTGGGGCTTCATGTCCATGCCACCAAACACCACGGCGCTGCGCAAGTTGGTGTGTACCGCGTACTGTTTGATTTGCTGGGCCACTTGGTCGGCCAGCTCACGGGTAGGCAACAACACCAAGGCGCGCA
>Ga0228699_1000342_pt1 | contig 37989 bp, 37 predicted proteins | sample McNCre217_Aug_MG_FD_178016 | JGI IMG/M metagenome (GOLD analysis project Ga0228699, IMG submission 178016) | Freshwater microbial communities from McNutts Creek, Athens, Georgia, United States - 2-17_Aug_MG | ecosystem: Environmental > Aquatic > Freshwater > Creek | place: USA: Georgia... | reverse complement strand
GAATCACGATGCCAGAGGCGGTTTTGGTTTCGCTTTCGATACGTTTCACGATCACGCGGTCGCCGAGAGGACGAAGTTTCATTGCATCTCCAAATAGGAACTAAGGGTTTAAAAGCAAGGCGCCCAGACAAGCTGGACGCTGATGAAGCCACTGGCAAGGTGTTGTTAGCACTCATCGCCATTGAGTGCTAATTTTAGGTCATTTGAGGGGATTTCAAGAGCCAACCCCATGAAAAAAGCACCGACTGTGCGGTGCTTTTTCGGGAGTGGCTGTTGGTGGGCCGGGGGTTAGCCTCAAGGCAGCTCTAAGTTCTCTGCTGTAGCCGTCGCATCGCGTGGCCCCACCAGCCCCAACTTGGCTTTGAGCGACTGGGGTTGGCCCGTGATCAGTGCTGCGTAGTTGGTGGTGTTGGACAGCACTTTTTTCACATAGTCGCGAGTTTCGTTGAACGGCACGTTTTCGGCCCAAATGGCAGCTTCAAGCATAGGGCCCGTGCCATCGTTGGGGGCACGCCAGCGGCGCGAGCGGCTGGGACCGGCGTTGTAGGCGGCTGCGGCCAAGGGCATGGAGCCTTCAAAGCTGTCGAGCACCAATTTCAAATAGCCTGTGCCGATGGCAATGTTGGTGTCGCGGTCGGTGATTTGATCGGGTGTGAAGCCGGTTAAGCCAATTTTGCGAGCGGTCCATTTGGCCGTAGCAGGCATGACCTGCATCAGGCCCGAGGCACCCACGCCCGAACGGGCATCGGTGACGAAGCGGCTTTCTTGACGAATCAAGCCATATACATAGGCCGGGTCGAGGTTGATTTGGCGGGCGCGTGCAATCACCGCATCTTTGTGCGGCATGGGAAAGCGCTGTTCAAAGTCAATCAGCTGACGGGTGCGCTCGCTGGTGTTGATGCAGCGGTCCCACACCTGGTTTTCGCAAGCGAGTTGCGCGGCGGCCAAGAGTTCGCGGTCACTCATGAGGCCTGCTTGGCCTTGGGCATTGACGAGGTTGGTGGCGTAGTTCCATTCACGCACGCCTTCCGAACGCAGGCCCATGCCAATCGCATAGAGCGCGCGTTGCAGGGAGGGGTTGCGGCGCGCCACGTCCATTTCTTCAGGCGTAGGGGCGGGTGGTCGCACGGGCGCAATCACTTTGCGGCCCAGCTCTTCGAGCGCGAGTTGTTCATAAAAACCGCGCACGCCTGCAATGCTCTCCAACATGGCATTGGCTTCTTGCTGAATTTGAGGCGTTGATTTTTTGCGCGCCAACAAGGCGCGGGCTTGCCAGTAAATCCAGGTGGGGTCTTTGCGGGCCTCAGCGCTCATAGCGTTGATGGCTGCTTCGACCACCGCCCACTTCGGCGTGTTGCCTGCACGCAGGGCTGCACGGGCTTTCCAGGCCAGCATGTCGTCGTTGAGGTCTTTGTCGTGGGCCACACGAGCAAAGTGCTCCAGCGTGTCGTCGTCCAAGCGCATGGCCGATTGGCGGCCAATCACGCCCCAGACCCAATGGCGTTCTTCGGTGGTGAGGTAGGGCTGCCATTTGTTGCGCATCAGCTTGTGTGCGGCATCAGGGTCTGCTGCGGCGATTTTGACCAAGGCCAACACCACCAATTCTTGGCGCACTTTTTGGGGTGCGGCAATGTGTTTGGCCAAGAACTTGTCGGCGTTGTTTTGAATGTCCTGCACCGTGGCGGCTGCATCGGGCGCCACGATTTGCACCGCATTGCGTGCGGTGCGGGGGCGGTTGTGCTCCATCATCAGACGGGCTTTGCGCCAAATGTCCAAGGCGTTGAAGAGCTTGGCGTCGTACAAGCGGTCAGCGGCCAAGGTGCAGCCGTCATCGGCTTCACGCATGGACATCCAGTTGCGGCGCACCTCATCGGCCAAGGCATTGCCGACTTGCGGGCCCTTTTGCAGCAGATCCACCGTCAAGATGTAGCAGCGCAACTCTTTGTCGTCGCGCATGCGGTAGTGGGGGTGTTCGCTCTCTAAGTTGGTCCAGTCGCGTCGGCTGCCGAGCAACAGCAACCAGTCGTTGCGCAAGCGGTCTTCTTGGTAGGTGCCGTCGTAGCGCGTGAAGAAGCTGCGCACTTCCTGCGCAGAGGCTTCATCTAGGCGGGCTTTGAGTTCCCAATAGGCGGCCCAGGCTTCCAGCGGGTGGCCTTTGGCTTGAGGCAGCAAGGCACTCAGGCGTTTGCGGTCGCCACGCTTGAAGGCTTGTGCCATGTCGGTGATGACGGCATCGGCGTTGGCGCTTGTGGCAGACGTCGCAGCGTAGGCGGTGGTGAGAGGGGCCAGGGCCATCAGGGCGCTGGTAAACAATGACACAATGACAGACAACTTCATGCACTGATTATCTGTGGACAAAAAAACTTTGCGCCAGCAGCTCATTGAAGAGCGTTTGAATTTGCCCGACAGGCTGGAACGGGCCGATATGTTGCAACGCGTGATGCGCATTTGGTTGTTCGGTCGCGCCGATCTGGTGATCGGCGCTTACTGGCCCATCAAAGGCGAGTTCGACCCATTGCCTGCTTTGCACCGCTGGAAAGAAGATGGCGAGTTGTTGGACCAACCCCAACGTCGCCGCATTGGCCTGCCCGTGGTCGACAAAGCGCACAAAACCCTGACCTTTCACGCCTGGTACCCCGGCTGTCCGATGGAAGAAGATGCCTACGGCATTCCCAAACCCAAAGACACCGAAGTCATCGTGCCGACCTTGCTGTTTGTGCCTTGCGTGGGCTATGGGCCAGGCGGTTTCCGTTTGGGCTATGGCGGTGGCTTTTACGACCGCACCTTGGCCACCTTGCAACCCAAACCCTTCACAGTGGGCCTGGGCTTCACGCACGGATTTTTGCCTGACCTGATGCCTGAAGCGCATGACATGCCGCTGGATGCCTTGTTGAACGACAACGGCGTGGTCTGGCCCATGGCCTGATGTTGAGCTGAGTTCTATGGCCCGTCCTAAATCTGCCACCCACGACTTCAAACGCGATGAAATCTTAGACATCGCCGCGCAATGCTTTGCCGACGGCAGCTACCCCGCCACCAGCATGAACACCATTGCCGCAGCGGGCGGCACGTCTAAAGCAAGGCTGTACCACTACTACGACAGCAAAGAAGCGATTCTGTTTGACCTGCTCGACCGCTACACCCAGCGCTTGCTGGCGCTGATTGGCGAGTCACAAGCCGTGGCGGAGCGGCGCAACTTGGACGACCGGGCCAGTCTGCACGAGCTGATTCGCCGCTTTTTGCAAGAGTACGAAAACTCGGCCACCCGCCATGTGGCGCTGTTGAGCGACACCCAATTCTTGGGCGACGAGCAGCGCGAACTCATTGTGGCCCGCCAGCGCGATGTGGTGGCGGCGTTCACCCGGTTTTTAAAGCGCGCCTACCCCGATCGGCTGACAGTCGCCAACCAAACCGCAGTCACCATGATGTTGTTTGGCATGATCAATTGGACCTTCACTTGGCTGCGCCCCAACGGCCCCATCAGCTATTCGGCCTTCGCCGATGAGGTGATTGCCATGCTGGAACATGGCTTGGGATAGTTTACTAATACGTAACTCGTTTCGTTTAGGTAAAATCACGCCATCTGCAAAACCACAACCAGGAGACATGCACCATGTCCAATGCACCCACCAAAGCCTTTGCCAGCCAAGCCGATTTGACCGACAAAGCGATCAAGTTTGAACAACTCAGCAAGCACTGCTGGGCTTACACCGCCGAGGGCGACCCCAACTCGGGCGTCATCATCGGTGACAAATACATCATGGTCAGCGACGCCACGGCCACGCCCGACATGGCGCGCGACTTGATTGCCAAGATCCGCACCGTCAGCGACAAGCCCATCAAATACGTGTTGCTCACCCACTACCACGCTGTGCGCGTGTTGGGTGCCAGCGCCTACATGGCTGAAGGCGCCACCGAGGTGATCGCCAGCCGTGGCACGTATGAGCTCATCGTCGAGCGTGGCGCACAAGATATGCAAAGCGAGATCGAGCGCTTTCCCCGCTTGTTCCGTGGCGTCGAAGGCATTCCCGGTTTGACCTGGCCTACCTTGGTGGTGGGCGACGGCAAGCCCGGCCGCCAAGGTTCGTTGACGGTTGACTTAGGCGGTGTGAAGGTTGAAATTTGGCACCCCGGTTCCGGCCACACCCGCGGCGACACCATCGCCTGGGTAGAAGAAGAGCAAGTGCTGTTCAGCGGCGACTTGGTGGAGTACGAGGCGGGTGTGTACACAGGCGACGCCCAACTCGAAGAGTGGCCAGCCACCTTGGAAGCCCTGCGTGCCTTGAATGCACAAGCCATCGTCCCCGGTCGTGGCGAGGCCATGAAAGGCCAGACGGATGTGAACAAGGCGCTGGACTACACCAAGCGCTGGGTAGAAACCTTATTCCGTTGCGGCAAAGAAGCCGCTGCGCAGGGCTTGGATTTGAAAGCCTCGATGGCCCATACCCGCAAGAGCATGGACCCGATTTTTGGCCATGTGTTCATCTACGAACACTGCTTGCCCTTTGACGTGAGCCGCGCTTACGACGAAGCCAAAGGCATCAAGAACCCACGCATTTGGACGGCAGAGCGCGACAAAGAAATGTGGGCGGCTTTGCAGGCGTAAGCCCGCTTCGTGCCAAACGTCAAAAGCCCGTGGCCTGTCAAGGCGCACGGGCTTTTTGCTGGTTGATTATTTTTTGCTCATCAAGGCGCGAAAATCGTTTTCGTAACCGCGCAAATTGTCGGCCAACCGCTGGCGCTGCGCGGCTGTGGTGCTGTTGTGCAGCTTGGCAAAGCCCTCGCAGTTATCTTGCCACAAGGCTTGGCCGTAGGTGCGGTGGCGTTCAATGGGCGAGCTGAAGCTGCGTTCTATCCAGCCGCGCAACAGGGCTTGGGTGGTGGCTGAAGCCTCACCGGCTTGTGCCATGCGTTGCAAGGTTTGCAGGCTGTCGGCTTGGCGGCGCTCGCGTTCTGCATAACTGGTGGCGGCATCAAACACCGATTCGCTCAGCCATTGGCGCAGCACCTCGCGTTGCGGGGCGTCGAGGCGGCCATAAAAATCTTCGAATCGATTCAGCGCTTGCTTGCTTCTGTACTTCAGACGCTTCTCGGCGCTGCCTTCCAGCCAGTCTTCGCGCCAATCTTTGTTGGTCTTGTCGTAACGCTGGCGGATGTGGCGCAATTGCTCAGGCGTGAGCTGCACACCCAAGCGTGTGGCCTCGGGTTCAATGAAACGCAGCACGCTGGTGAAGCTGTTCTTCATGTCTTCCGTGACGCCACACACTTGTGCGGGTGTGATGTCATGGGGCGCCATGGTTTGTAGGCGTTGGAGCAAAGCCACGTACTCGGGCAGTTGCTGTTGGCGGTGCCAACGTTGTAAGTTGCTCAAGCTGTCGCGGGTGAACTGTTTTTGGTTGTCTTGAAAATCCACATAAGCATCCATCCACCAGTAAACCAAATCGTCGCTTTGGTTATAGACCAGTTGGATCGTGCTGCAGCCACTCAGCGCCGCCAGCGCCCACATGGGCAGGACGCGCGTGGCTTGGCGGATAATTCTTCGCAATAAAAGGATGAATGACATGACAGCGTTGGATGTGGTGATCATGGCTGCCGGCAAAGGCACCCGTATGAAGAGCAGTATGCCTAAGGTCTTGCACCGTTTGGCGGGTAAGGCTTTGGTGCAGCATGTGATTGACACGGCACGAACCTTAAAAGCGCGCCACACCATCGTCATCACCGGCCATGGCGCCGACCAAGTCGAACCTGCGTTGTTGTCCGCCAACCCCAACGACAACTTGCAGTTCGCGCGCCAAATGCCCCAGCTGGGCACCGGCCATGCCGTGCAACAAACCGTGCCTTTGCTGGACGATGACGCGGTTGTGGTGGTGCTCTCGGGCGATGTGCCTTTGACTCAAGCCAACACCTTGCAAGCTTTGATCGACTTGTGCGACGGCCAGCAGCTTGCGTTGCTGACCATTGAGTTTGCCGACCCCACAGGCTATGGCCGCATTGTGCGTAGCCCCAGCGGCCAAGTGCACGCCATCGTCGAGCACAAAGATGCCAACGAACAACAGCGTGCTATCAACGAGGTGTACAGCGGCATCATGGCAGTGCCCGCCAAGTTGCTTAAGCCTTGGTTGGCGCGACTGGACAACAACAACGCTCAGCAAGAGTTCTATTTGACCGATGTAGTCAAGTTTGCCGAAGCCGATGGTGTGCCCGTGGTGGCGCACAAAATCACCGACGTGGCGCAAGTGGCAGGTGTCAACAGCCCCACGCAACTGGCAGAGCTGGAACGTACCTACCAGCTGCGCCAAGCGGATGCGTTCATGGCCGATGGCGTGCGCATCATCGATCCTGCACGCTTTGACGTGCGTGGCACATTGACTTGTGCGCAAGACGTGGAAATTGATGTGAACTGCATTTTCCTTGGGTCTGTGTCGCTGGGCCAAGGCGTGAAGATTGGTGCCAACTGCGTGATTGCCAATTGCACGATTGAAGCGGGCGCCGTGATTCACCCTTTTACCCACATCGATGGCGAAAAGCTGGGTGTGACGGTGGGCGAGGGCGCATTGATTGGCCCCTTCGCCCGCTTGCGTCCTGGCGCGCAGCTGGCGGCCGAGGTGCACATCGGCAACTTTGTGGAAGTGAAAAACTCCACCATGGCCAAGGGCGCCAAAGCTAACCACTTGGCCTATTTGGGCGACGCCACGGTGGGCGAGCGCGTCAACTATGGCGCAGGCAGCATCACCGCCAACTACGACGGCGCCAACAAACACCGCACCGTGATTGAGGCCGATGTGCATGTGGGCAGCAACTGCGTGCTGGTGGCGCCCGTCACCATTGGCGCGGGCGGCACCGTGGGGGGCGGCTCAACCATCACCAAGAGCACCGAACCCGGTGCCTTGAGCGTGGCGCGGGGTAAGCAGGTGAGCATTGCCAACTACAAGCGGCCTGAGAAATTGGCAAAGTAAGTTTGATACTTTGAAATTGGCAACTGGGTGGTGCTTGAGGGTTATTTCGTCAAGAAACGCACCAGCGTGTTTGGCTTGTCGTCAACTTTTCCTTCAATCCCGATGAGCTTAGCAAGCAGTCCATAAACCTCAAGGTTTTCAATAAGATCCAATTTCACTTGCGGTATTTGTGGCCCCGAGACAATCAAAATTCCGTGCATATCAGGGTGAACAGGGTCATAGCCATGCTGCCCCAAAGGTCCTTTTCGATCAGGGTTATCAGAGACCGCGTAGCCCACATCCGACAGGCAGACAACATCAGGAATTCGACGGTGCGTTCCAAACTTGAATCGCTTGGGCATGTCTTTTTTAGGCCAACATGTCACATGCGATAAGGTGGATAAAGCATTCAGCACGCCTTCTAGAGGTGCGCCGTTTAATCGCACGCCTGAAGTGGCGCCCAACCATTCCCACTGCGCACTAGGAAAGCGCGATAAGAGTCCTTTGACTTGAACGACTTGCGACTCAGGTGCATTTGCCATTCCATGGTCTGAAACAATCACCAGCGTGGTGACTGAGAGTAAACCGCTTTGCTTCAACTTATCTAGCAATTTGCCGATACTTTGATCTACTTTCTGAGTCGCAGATTTGATGGCCTCACTGTCAGTACCTGTTGCATGACCCGCTGAATCCACATCAGAAAAATACAAGGTCGCAAAATCTGGTCGCAGATTTTCTGAGCGTTGGAGCCAACCCATCAGCGTCGTTAATCGCTCTTCGTGCGACATGTCGTGGTTGTAGCGCAGCCAATCGTTGGGCATGAGTCCTTGGATAGGCGCTTCTGAACCAGGCCAAAACATGGTGGAGGCGATCTTTCCTTGCTGTTTCACTTGTATCCAAATGGGGCGAACCTCTTGCCACCAGAGTGGATTTTCAACCGCTTCGCGAGACCCTAGTGTGAAACGCTGAGCAATGGACGGATCAGTCATGGTGTTGTTCACGATGCCATGTTCGTCGGGTGTTTGGCCTGTTACCAAAGTCACATGATTAGGAAATGTCAGCGAAGGAAACGCAGAAATTAACCCACGTGACTGGGCACCTTGCTGCGCCAATTTGAACAAATTTGGGGTCGTTACTTCTGACAAGTAAGACGGCTTAAATCCGTCAAGGCTAACCAACAGCACCAATGGTTTTTGGGGTTTTTCAATGTCTGTTGTTTGAGCCCAAGATGGTGAAATCAAAACACTCAGAAGCAAAAGAGATAAAGAAAAATTGGCATAAAAATGCATATGCATATCCTTCGTTGTCATGCTTTCACACTAGCGTTAAAACATGAAATCTATATGACAAGAGGCGTTTAATAATTTTCGTAATTCTTTTCAAATAGATACGTTTTAATTTTTTTGACACAAACGCTTTCTAGAGTTACGCCTAACCAGTTAACAGATTGAAGCCTGTGTTCCATTCCCTTGAAACATCTAAAAGACATAAGCCTCGTATTGAATTGATCCCCATGATCGATGTCATGATGTTTTTGCTTGTCTTTTTTGTGCTCATCAGCATCAACGTTATTCCAGGCTTTGGCTTGGGCGTGAACTTGCCATCGGCTGCCCATGCATCGGTGCAGCAAGCGAAGAAAACAATCATCATCAGTATCCAGCAAGAAGGTCAAGTTTCGGTTGGAGATCAGCGTGTATCGCTTGATGGATTGCATCAAGCCATTCAACAACAGCTTCAACCAGACCAATCTCCGATCTTGATCATCAATGGCGATTCTGCTGTGGAGTACCGTTACTTTGTGCAGATCCTGGATGTACTCAAGGGGTCTGGCTACACCGCGATTTCGATTGCCACCAAGAAAGCGTAGTCGTGGCGAGCGTACTACTTCAGCCGTTGATGGGCATTTCTCCACGTGACCAAGTCAGTTTGGGCTTGTCTGCGCTTGTTGTGGTGTGTTCACTATTTGTTGCGCAAATCAAGCTCACACCTGATGCAGACGACGTCATGCCCATCATGAGTCTGACCACTGAGGTTTTGCCAGAAGAGAACAAGGTCCAGCGAGAGCCGTCGCCAAAGGCCCAACTGCCTTCGCCAAAGGCCCCAAACCTGAACAGAGAATCCTTGGTCGAAGCAGTCAACAAAGTAGATGACAGCCCAAGTGCCACGGCTGTTGCTGCCAATACCAAACCTTCACAAGCTGTAGCGATGCCTTCTGTTTCATCGCCAGAGGTCAGGCGTGTGGATGTGGAAAGCGATTTTGAGAGCCACATTCGTCGCCTCATTGAATCTGCCAAGCGCTATCCCACAGGGCGAGAAGCCAGCTTGCAAAAACCACAAGGCGTGGTGGTGGCGTGCGTGATCTTGCAACGGGATGGCAGCTTGCAAGAAGTGAAGGTCCAGAAGACTTCTACATATCCCATTTTGGATAGCGCAGCCAAAAGACTGCTCGCCAACCTTCAATACCCCGCGATGACACAAGACATGTTTGTGGGTCACCTCAGTCATATGTTTTGCGTCAACCTCGATTACAAAGTCCCCGCTTAATTTTCAAATCAACTTTATTTCAAAGGTTTCTCATGAAAACAGTTTCATTTAAAAAAATGTCACATTTGCGCCCTTCGCATATCAGTTTGCTGGTGGCTGCTGCATTTCCTATGGTGTTGCATGCTCAATCTAACCTGGGTACGGTGTCTGTCACCAGTGACCAGATTGGTTCAGGCTTGATGGCTGTTGAAGAAACACCCAAAGCCCGTAGCAGTGTGAGCAAAGCTGCGATCGAGCAAAACGTAGGCACATCCAATCCCTACCAAAATCTCAGCTTGTTGCCCGGTGTCTATACCTATAACCACGATGCCTCTGGTTTGTTTGGAGGTACTTTGACCGTTCGTGGCTTTAACAGCGATCAAATCGGTTTCACCATCGATGGTGCACCTGTCAATGATTCAGGTAACTTTGCGGTCTATCCACAAGAATATGTGGACAGCGAAAATATGTGTGAGATGTTTGTCACTCAAGGTTCGACTGACAACAATGCACCTCACATTGGCGCATCTGGCGGCAATATCGGCATGGTGACTTGCGATCCAGAAAATACCCAACGTGTTCGTGCGTCCCAAACATTGGGGGGATACAACTTGAGCCGTACTTATGTGCGCTTCGATTCGGGCAAGATCAATGACGATCGCACGAAATTCTTTGTTTCATATTCCAAGTCGCAAGTTGATAAGTGGAAAGGTTTTGGCAAAGCTGATCGTGACCACATTGACGCCAAAATCACCACCGAGGGTGATGGCGGTAACCGTTACTCTGTTGGCGTTATATACAACAAGGCCATCAACAATAACTTTTATTCACCCACACGTTCTGACATTGCAACGTATGGCCGCAATGTAGATTACTCAGGAACATTCACAGCGGGTAGCAGTGCGCCAAGTAATCAAAATATTTATTACGGAATGGCCATTAATCCGTTTGAGAATGCATTGTTTACGGGTAACGCCAACATCAAGTTAGAGGGAACTGCTCAGCTTAATTTTGTGCCTTACTTTTGGTATGGCTTTGGTACAGGCGGCACTCAGCAAAAAGTGTTCAATGAAGCCACCACAAAGTTCATGAACAGTGCAGGAGCTGTGGTTGCGTCTGCATCGAACGATATCAACCGTAACGGTACAACCGGTGAAATCTTGCAAGTCGCAAATAGCAGTGTCACCAAAACCTATCGTCCCGGCGTTGTCGCTACCTACAGCGATCAAATTGACAATCACAACTTCAATGTGGGTGCTTGGTATGAACAAGCACGTCATATGCAATACGGCCCAGCGGTTTACGCGAATGCAGCGGGTGGTTTTGATTCATGGCTGCAAAGCAATCCAGTGATTGGCCCAACTGGCAACCCTTATAACTCGCGCGATTACACAACCATCACAACAGTGACGCAGCTCTTTGCGCAAGACAATATTGCGTTAATGAATGAAAAATTGAACGTGACGTTGGGGTTAAAAACGCCACAAATTAAGCGTGATTTCACGGAACGTCCTAATGAAGGGCAAAGTGCCATTACAGGCTCTACAGGTTCTACGGCACCCTTCAATTACAACGTGAGCAACACCTATTCAAAACTGCTGCCAACGGTTGGTTTTAGCTACAAGTTATCTCCTCAAGAAACCGTATTCGCTTCAGTGGCTCAAAACATGAAGGCGCCGCCTAACTTTGCGTACGCGTCTAGCAACGTTAAGTTTGTGAACAATGTGCCTCAGTTCCAAAGCATCATGCCCGAGACATCTACCAATATCGATATTGGCTACCGTGTGGCTCAAGAAGATCTTGTTTGGTCAGCCACTTTGTTCATGATTGACTTTAAAAATCGTCAAGCCAATGCCTACGATCCAGTGACGGCGGTATCAACCTACATCAATGCCGGCGGGGTGAAAAACCAAGGTTTGGAATTTGAGGTGGGGACCAAACCAAAACATGGCTGGAGCTTCTACGGCTCGTTGTCAATTCAAGACTCTGTGATTCAGAACGATTTGGCATCAACCGCAGCAACGACTTTGGCAACCACTGGCAAGTCTTTCCCATTGGCACCCAAGTACATGAGCGGGCTGTCGGCGCAGTATGAGGAAGGCCCATTCGTCGCTCAATTGCGTGGCAAGTACACCGGCAAGGTCTACTCCACTTTAATGAATGACGATTACGTGGGTGGTTTCACTACGTTTGATTTGTATGCGGGTTACAAGCTGGAATCGAGCACATTGATCAAGAATCCAGTTGTGAAATTAAACGTTAGCAACTTGTTCAACCGTGAATACATGTCTCCTACGGGGTCAAGCAACACTTACTCGGCGACTGGGACGCGTTACTACATCGGTGCCCCACGCATGGCCAGCATATCTTTGCAAGCTGATTTCTGATTGGGGTAAGGCATGAGCTTAGATTTTCTGCACGATGGAACGTTCGCACTGCTCTATTTCTTTCTATTCATTGCGGTTGCAGTGGTGATCGAGCGCTCGCTGTTCATGTGGTCAGCTGAGCATCATGCGCACCTCGAAGACCTGGTCAACACCCCAGCACCCACTGGCCGTAAGGTCAGTGGCGGGGCTTCATTGGTCATTCATCAAGCCATCAAAGAGTTTGACGCCATGCTCCCTGAGGCAACGCACGAGCAGCAGCGTGAAGCTGCCACTTTGTCAGCCTTTACTCAAGTTCGCAGTGCGTTGGTCTCGCGATTGTGGTTGTTAGACACCGTGGTAACCGCTGCGCCGTTGCTGGGATTGCTCGGAACGATTTTGGGCATCATCAGCACATTTGTGGCGTTGGCGACATCGGGTGTTTCTGACAGTGAGCGTGTGGCGGCAGGCATTGGTACTGCTCTTTATGCAACTGCTTTGGGTATAGGCATTGCGGTATGCGCCCTCATTGCGCTGAACTGGTTGAACAATCGCACGGAAGTCTTGTGTGATCGTTTCAAGCACTTGCTTGCTATTTCCACGATTCGCTTTTTTAAAGCTTAACGATCGCTTCGATGTAGGGGTATTTGAAACCCCATCTTGGCCCTTTTCGTTACAAAAAAAGCCTTCACATTTCGCACATTCGCGTCTTGCGTGAGCAGGCGCTGTGTGATGGCCAGGTAGTCAGGCATATCTGCCGCTTGCACCACCAACACAAAGTCGGGCCCGGGCGACACACGCCAACATTGCTGAACCGCGTCGTCTGCCACCGCGCGTTGCTCGAACGCGTCTAGGCGTTCGGCTCCTTGTGCGTCGAGCGTGACTTCTACCAAAGAGGTCAGGCCGTGGCCGAGTGCTGCGCCCAATTTGTCTGCGTTCAGCACGGCGATTTGTCGCTCGATCCAACCTTCGTCTGTCAGCCGTTTGACGCGACGCAGACAGGTGGGCGGAGAAATTTTGAAGCGCTCGGCCAAGGCCACATTGCTGAGGGTGGCGTCGTGCTGCAAGGCGTCGAGCAGCTTCAAATCGGTCTCATCTAGAAATTCTTGTTTCATAAAATCAAACTAATTGAAATTAAATTCCAAATTAAGTAAACAATGGAATTTTCGTTCAAATATGAAGAAAAATAAATAAGAAATTTCTTTTTGTGGCGCCTAATATTCGAGCAACCCAATTTAGGAGTGCTCTTTATGTGTGGCATCGTCGGCGCCGTTTCTACCCGCAACATCGTTCCCATCCTCGTGCAAGGTTTGCAGCGCTTGGAATACCGTGGTTATGACTCGTGCGGCGTGGCCGTGCACTCGGCCAGCCTTGGTGCCAAGCAAGGCGGCTTGCAGCGTGCGCGCAGCACGGCGCGCGTGTCTGAGCTGATGGACCAAGTCAAGGCCGACCACATCGAAGGCGGTATTGGCATTGCGCACACACGCTGGGCCACGCACGGCGCGCCTGCGGTGCACAACGCGCATCCGCACTTCAGCCACGGCACAGGGGTTGGCGCGGGTGAATACAAAGCAGGTCAGGATGGCAAAGACGCCCCGAACAAGCCGGGCCGCGTTGCGCTGGTCCACAACGGCATCATCGAAAACCACGACGAATTGCGCGCTGCACTGCAAGCCAAGGGCTACGAGTTCTTGAGCCAAACCGACACCGAGGTCATTGCCCACTTGGTGGACAGCCTCTACAACGGCGATTTGTTTGAGGCCGTCAAAGCGGCGATTGTTCAGTTGCATGGCGCGTACGCGATTGCCGTGTTCCACAAAGACGAGCCGCACCGCGTGATTGGCGCGCGCGCGGGCTCGCCGCTCATCTTGGGCGTGGGCAAAGAACACAGCGAAACCTTCCTCGCCAGCGACGCCATGGCCTTGGCGGGTGTGACCGACCAAATCGTCTACCTCGAAGAGGGCGACGTGGTGGACATTCAAATCGGCAAATACTGGGTGCAAGACCGCAGCCACAAAGCCGTCACGCGCGAAGTCAAAACCGTGCAAGCACACAGCGGCGCAGCAGAGCTTGGCCCTTACCGCCACTACATGCAAAAAGAAATCTTCGAGCAACCGCGCGCCATTGCCGACACGCTCGAAGGCATCGAGGGCATCACGCCTGAGTTGTTTGGCAACGGCGCGTACTCGGTGTTCAAAGCCATCGACAACGTGCTCATCCTCGCGTGCGGCACCAGCTACTACAGCGGGTGCGTGGCCAAGTATTGGATTGAGGCGATTGCCAAGGTGCCTTGCCAAGTGGAAATTGCCAGCGAATACCGCTACCGCGAGTCGGTGCCCAACCCTAACACCTTGGTGGTCACCATCAGCCAGTCCGGTGAGACGGCTGACACCTTGGCTGCGCTGCGCCATGCGCAAGGCTTAGGCATGACGAACACGCTCACCATTTGCAACGTGTCCACCAGCGCCATGGTGCGCGAGTGCAAGTTGGCTTACGTCACGCGCGCAGGCGCCGAGATTGGTGTGGCGTCCACCAAGGCGTTCACCACACAGCTGGCCGGTTTGTTCTTGCTCACCTTGGCCCTCGCGCAAACCAAAGGCCGTTTGAGCGATGAAGAAGAAGCCGCGCACATCAAAGCCATGCGCCATTTGCCTGCTGCTTTGCAAGCGGTGCTGGCGCTGGAACCGCAACTCATCGCTTGGTCGCAAGAGTTCGCCAGCAAAGAAAACGCCTTGTTCTTGGGCCGCGGCACGCATTACCCCATCGCACTGGAAGGTGCGTTGAAGCTCAAAGAAATCACCTACATCCACGCCGAGGCTTATGCGGCAGGCGAGTTAAAGCATGGTCCTTTGGCCCTGGTCACCAGCGCCATGCCCGTGGTGACCGTAGCGCCCAACGATGCGTTGCTGGAAAAACTCAAGAGCAATATGCAAGAAGTGCGCGCCCGTGGCGGCGTGTTGTATGTGCTGGCCGATGGCGACACCAAGATCGAGAGCAGCGAAGGCGTGAACGTCATTCGCATGCCCGAGCACTATGGCGTGCTCTCGCCCATCTTGCATGTGGTGCCACTGCAGTTGCTCAGCTATCACACCGCGTGTGCGCGGGGGACGGATGTGGACAAGCCGCGTAATTTGGCGAAGTCGGTGACGGTGGAGTAAGTTGGCTAGGGGGTATTTCTGATGCTGATTTCTATCAACGCTGTCTGCAAACGCTAAAACCTCTCGATGCAGACAGCGGCAATCCCCAGCTCGAAAGTTGACGGCCTGAGTTTTTTGTCATAACATACAAACATTATTTCTCTTGGGAGAGTGACATGACTATCCATACATTCTCAAGCCGAGACTTCACGCGAGATGTGTCAGCCGCCAAACGTGCGGCTGTTGATGGCCCTGTGTTTATTACCGACCGTGGGCGTCCTGCATTTGCATTACTCAAAATTGAAGACTATTACCGCATCGCAGATCAAAGCAAGCTTTCGCTGCTTGATGTAATGGATGGCATCCCAGGTGGCGATGCCATTGATTTCGAGCCGCCACAGCTCCATCTCAAGATGCAGGGTGCGCTGTTGGATTAAGGGCGCTCTATGTTCGTTTTAGATACCAACGTTATTTCAGAACTGCGCCACGGCAAACCGCATCAATCTGCTGCCGTCCGCGCATGGGCGGCTGTGCAGCCAAGTCGTCAACTTTTTCTATCGGCCATCACTATCCTGGAGTTGGAAATGGGTGTGCTTGCGCTGGAGCGTCGCACGCCACCTCAGGGTGGTGCGCTAAGGGCTTGGCTTGATGGTGTGCGTGCGGCGTTCGCAGGCAGGATCTTGCCATTCAACGGCAACACCGCGCTGTTGTGCGCTGCTTTGCATGTGCCAGACCCGCGCTCAGCGCGTGACGCGATGATTGCTGCAACAGCGCTTGAGCATCGCTTTGCAGTTGTGACACGTAACGTATCGGACTTTGCTGGCACGGGGGTAACGCTGATCAACCCTTGGCTTGAGTAAGTGATTAGAAAATTGCTTCGTGATCAGATTTCAGCTGAATCGCTGCTTTGCAAGACAACCTGACGCGCTAAGTTGATAAAGCAAGCGCGGTCCTTATCGTTCAAAGGCTGGAGGATGTCTTTTTGCAGGTCTTGCACGATGGGCTCTAAGGCCGATCGAATTTTTTTGCCCTTGGCGGTCAAAGACAGCACCCGCGCACGGCGGTCTTGCTCGCTGACCTCACGGTTGATCCAATCTTTTTTCTCCAGCCGCTCAATCACACCGCCAATGGTGGCGCGGTCATAGCCAATCATTTCGGCCACGCGTGCTTGGTCGATGCCTGGGTTTTCATAAATCGCTTCGATGGCCGCGTATTGCACGGGCGTGAGGTCAAACCCTGCCGCTTGCGTGCGTTGCACAAAAACCTGTGTGGATTGCTGGTGAAGACGGCGAATCAGGTGTCCCGCCATGTCGAGTACGGACATGTCTGCACTCCTTTGGGAAATTCAAAAATAGTAATCATACATACCGTGTTGACAAATATTGATAAGTACAGTTATCATTTGGTTATGCCGAAGTTTTGGCGCTTTCAACTTCATGGAGACAAGAGATGCAGTTTTACAAAGATGGCTTTCGCGGTGGCAACCCTGATATCAAGGAAGCTGCGCCCAATCGTCGCAACCGAGGTGTGAACGAGCCTTTGCCCGAAAAAGTCGATGTGCTGATTGCAGGCACCGGCCCAGCGGGCTTGTGCCTGGCGGCGCAGTTGTCGCAATTCCCTGAAATCGAAACCATGATCGTGGAGCGCATGCCCGCCAACATCATCAAGGGCAAGGCAGACGGCATCAACACCCGCACCATGGAAATGTTCCAGGCCTTCGGCTTTGCCGACAAGGTCAAGCGCGAAACCTACTGGGTCAACCAAACTGCTTTCTGGATGCCAGACCCCAAGAACCCCGATCACATCCAACGCGTGGGCCGTGTGCAAGACGTGGCAGACGACAGCTCGGAAATGCCCCACATCCTGATCAACCAAGCGCGTTTGCATGAGTTGTTCATGGAGGTGATGAAAAATTCACCCTCACGTCTTGAGCCCGACTACGGCTGGGAGATTGTGAGTGTGACGGTGGACCCTACCACCGAAGACCATCCTGTGACCGTGACCTTGAAAGACGCCAGTGGCATCAACTGGTGGGCCACACGTACAGTGCGCGCCAACTATGTGGTGGGTTGCGACGGCGCGCACTCGGCGGTGCGCAAATCGATTGGTGGTGAACTGCACGGCGATGCGGCACACCAAGCCTGGGGTGTGATGGACATTTTGGCCAACACCGATTTTCCCGATGTGCGTCAAAAGTGTTTGATCTCCTCGGCCAACGAAGGCAATGTGTTGATCTTGCCGCGCGAGGGCGGCTATGTATTTCGCATGTATGTAGAGCTCGACAAACTCAATGTGGGCGAAAAAGCGGCGCAACGCAAGCTGACCCAAGACGACATGATCGCAGCCGCCAATCGCATCATCAAGCCGTATTCGATCGATGTGAAAGAAGTGGTCTGGTGGTCGATCTACGACATTGGCCACAGCATCACCGACAAATTTGACGATGTGCCCGAAGGGTCTGAGCGCAACCCGCGTGTCTTCACAGCCGGCGACGCCTGTCACACCCACTCGCCCAAGGCAGGTCAAGGCATGAACGTGTCGATGCAAGACACCTTCAACCTGGGCTGGAAACTGGTGCATGTGTTGCAAGGCCGTGCTGATGCCAGTTTGCTGCGCAGCTATTCCAAAGAGCGTTTGACTGAAGCCAAACGCTTGGTGGAAACCGACCATGCATGGGCGCGCGTCATGTCGGCTCCCACCACGCAGGCCGAGCGCGATGGCACAGAAGAGCCGCGCATCATTCGTCAGTTCAAAGCCAACCTCGAATTTACAGGCGGTACTGCCGTGAAATACGACACGTCTTATCTTTTCGCGGCAAGTGCACACCAAGCGCTGGCCAAGGGGGAAGAGATTGGCCGTCGTTTCCACTCGGCGCCTGTGGTGCGCATGGCCGATGCCAAGCAAATGCAATTGGGCCATGTGGCCGAAGCCGACGCACGCTGGCGCATTTATGCCTTCGCTGGCAAGGCTGACAGTTCGAACCCTGGCTCAGCCATTCACAAGCTGGCCGATTGGTTGGAAACCAACCCTCAATCACCCGTGGTCAAACATACGCGCAAGGGCGAAGACATTGACAGTGTGATCGACGTGCGTGCCGTGTTCCAGCAAACCTTTGATCAGCTGGCCTACGAACACATGCCTTCTTTGCTCAAGCCCAAGACGGGCAAGCTGGGATTGCAAGATCACGAAAAAGTGTTCTGTGTGGACCACAAAGGCGTGGGCGATATCTTCGACATGCGCGGCATCAACCGCGATAAGGGCTGCATGATCGTGGTCCGTCCCGATCAATACGTGGCGCATGTGTTGCCCCTGGATGGCTATGCCGAATTAGCCGCCTTCTTTGCAGGCGTCTTGAAGTAATTGGCATGGGTCAATAAAAAAGGACGGGTGCGTACCCGTCCTTTTTTTGTCCGTGATGCGTGTCACTCACCCCGAGGCAGCGGTGCGGCGTGTGACAGCACAAAGTCTGCAATGGCTTGGATATGTGAAAGGTCAAAACACGTGCGTGTTTGATGGCCATGAGCGGCAGCTGTTGGCACATCAGTGGCGATGGCCAGAATGTCTTTCATCTGTACCCAGAGCGGCGTTTTGTCGTTCACCGCACGATAGACCTCGATTTTTGGAAACGCCTCTTGTTTGAAGCCTTCGACCAGCACCAAATCGCAGGCTTGCATGCGGCTTAGCAGGTATTCAAAGCTGGGCTCGGTGTCGTTGCGCTGTTCATGCATGAGCGCCCAGCGGCTCTTGCCCATCAGCAGCACTTCGCTGCAACCGGCTTCTCTGAGCCGGTAGGAGTCCTTGCCGGGACGATCAATCTCGATGTCTTTGTGGCTGTGCTTGATCAACGAAACCCGAAGTCCCCGGCGGGTGAGTTCTGGAATCAACTTCTCCAGCAGGGTGGTTTTGCCCATGCCTGAATGGCCAGCAATGCCGAAGACTTTCACGTCTTGAGAAAAATTGTGCACGCAAGATCCTGGCTCATTGATTCAAGTGAAATGAATAATAAAGTAACTTGAAGACGATCTGAGGCATCCATCACCGCCTCGTTTAAATATTCACGCCACTTGCGTCTTCTTGATGTGCATCAAATTCAAACGCCCAGGCCACCTGTGTAATGCCTAGGAAAGTTTTAAAGGACGCATGAATGAGTATCTTGGGCTGCGTATTGCGCGTGAAAGCAGAAAAGTTGCCGCAAGTTATGGCCGTGTTGCACACCACGCAAGGGGTGGATGTGGCCATGAACCCCGGTGACGGGCGCCTGGTGTTGATTCTGGAAGACACCCAGACCACCGGTGCCGCGCAGACCTTTGCCGCGATTTCATTGTTTCCAGAGGTGCTCAGCGCTTCATTGGTTTACGAATATTCAGGTCCAGATGTGGTCAGCGTGGATGCCGATGAGGACAACACGCGCTACCAATCGTGGCGGACCACCATGGCTCAGATGGCCAAAGACCACCCACTCACTCATTCCCACGTTTAAACGTAGCAAGGAAAAATATCATGGAATCAAATCGCCGCGACTTTTTGAAATCGCAAGCCTTGGCAGCCAGTGCCGCTGCTGCTGGCATTCCGATTGTTGTAGAGGCTGCGCCTCCACAAGCTGCGAATGGCGATACCAAAGTTCGATGGGATAAAGCACCTTGCCGTTTTTGCGGCACTGGCTGCTCGGTGTTGGTTGGCGTGCAAGATGGCCGCGTGGTGGCCACACAAGGTGATCCTGAGTCGCAAGTGAACCGTGGTTTGAACTGCATCAAGGGCTACTTTTTGTCCAAGATCATGTACGGCAAAGACCGCCTGACCACGCCCTTGCTGCGCAAAAAGAACGGCAAGTATGACAAGGAAGGCGAGTTCACACCGGTGTCTTGGAACGAAGCCTTCGATGAGATGGCTACCAAGTGGAAAGAAGCCTTGAAAGCCGAGGGGCCAGGGTCTATCGCCATGTTCGGTTCTGGTCAGTGGACGATTTGGGAAGGCTATGTGGCCTCCAAATTGTGGAAAGCGGGTTTCCGCTCAAATAACCTGGACCCGAACGCGCGCCATTGCATGGCCAGTGCGGTGACAGGCTTCATGCGTACCTTTGGCATTGACGAACCCATGGGCTGCTACGACGACATCGAGCAAGCCGACGCCTTTGTGCTGTGGGGCTCGAACATGGCCGAGATGCACCCTATTTTGTGGAGCCGCATCACCGACCGTCGCTTGTCTAACCCGCATGTCAAAGTGAATGTGCTCTCCACATTCGAGCACCGCAGTTTTGACTTGGCCGACTCGGGCATGGTGTTCAAGCCGCAAACCGACTTGGCGATTCTGAATTACATCGCCCACTACATCATCAGCAACAACAAGGTCAACCAAGACTTTGTGAAGAAAAACATCAACTTCAAAAAAGGCGTGACCGACATTGGCTACGGCTTGCGTCCAGTGCACGCGCTGGAAAAAGACGCTACCGCCAACGGCTACGCCGGTGCCGATGGCAAACCCAAAGGCAACCCCAACGATTCAACGCCCATCACCTTCGAGGAATATGCGAAGTTTGTGAGTGAGTACACGGCCGAGAAGGTGAGCAAAATTTCCGGTGTGCCCGTCAAGCAGCTTGAAGATTTGGCCAAGATGTATGCCGACCCCAAGGTCAAGGTGGTGTCGTTTTGGACCATGGGCTTTAACCAGCACACCCGTGGCACCTGGGCCAACAACATGGTCTACAACATCCATTTGTTGACCGGCAAGATCAGCCAGCCCGGCAACAGCCCGTTCTCGCTCACCGGTCAACCCAGCGCCTGCGGCACCGCGCGCGAAGTGGGCACCTTTGCCCACCGCCTGCCTGCCGACATGGTGGTGACCAATCCCGAACACCGCAAGCACACCGAAGAAATTTGGCAACTGCCCGAAGGCACCTTGCCCGACAAGATTGGTTTGCATGCGGTGGCACAAAGCCGTGCTTTGAAAGACGGCAAGCTCAAGTGCTATTGGGTGACCACCAACAACAACATGCAAGCGGGCCCCAACATCAACGGCGAAATTTATCCCGGTTGGCGCAACCCAGCGGCCTTTGTGGTGGTGAGCGACCCTTACCCCACCGTATCCGCCATGGCGGCTGACCTGATCTTGCCTGCCGCCATGTGGGTGGAAAAAGAAGGCGCGTTTGGCAACGCCGAGCGCCGCACCCAGGTGTGGCGTCAGCAGGTCAACGCGCCTGGCCAGGCACGTTCTGACTTGTGGCAAATGATGGAGTTCAGCAAACGCTTCAAGATGGAAGAGGTGTGGCCCGCTGAGCTCTTGGCCAAGCAACCCAAGTACAAAGGCAAGACCCTGTTTGATGTGCTCTATGCCAACGGCAAGGTCAACAAGTTCCCCTTGGCCGATCTGACCAAGGTCAATGGCAAGTACATCAAGGACTACGCCAACGACGAATCCAAGGCCTTCGGCTTCTATGTTCAAAAAGGCCTGTTTGAAGAGTACGCCGAATTTGGCCGTGGCCACGGCCATGACTTGGCCTCGTTCGACACCTACCACGAGGTGCGCGGCCTGCGTTGGCCGGTGGTCGAAGGCAAGGAAACCTTGTGGCGTTTCCGTGAGGGCTACGACCCTTATGTGAAAAAAGGCGAGGGCGTGAAGTTCTACGGCCACAAAGACGGCAAGGCGGTGATTTTTGCGCTGCCTTACCAAGAGGCGGCGGAAGCGCCCGACAAGGAATTCGATCTCTGGCTTTCTACTGGCCGTGTGCTGGAGCATTGGCACACTGGCTCCATGACACGCCGCGTGCCCGAGTTGCACCGTGCCGTGCCGGAGGCGGTGTTGTTCATGCATCCCGACGACGCCAAAGACCGTGGCATTCAACGTGGCATGCAGGTCAAGGTGGCGTCGCGTCGCGGTGAAATCACCTTGGCGGTGGAAACCAAGGGGCGTAACAAGGTTCCGCGTGGTTTGGTGTTCGTGCCTTTCTTTGATGAGGGGCGTTTGATCAACAAACTCACCTTGGACGCCACGTGTCCGATTTCTAAAGAGACGGACTTTAAAAAGTGTGCTGTGAAGGTGGTTCGCGCTTAACACCCGTGAGTTGATCCATCCATTCGACCTATGAGCTTGACCCGCCGTCAACTGCTGCAAACCGCCACCACTGCTTGCACCGCCTCTTTGGTGACAGCGGGGGCGGCGTTGGTGGCTTTGCCCAGCATGTCACGTGCGGCGCAGGTGTTGCGTCCACCCGGCGCTTTGGCCGAGGACGAATTTTTAGGCGCTTGCATGCGCTGCGGTTTGTGCGTGCGCGACTGCCCGCCCAAAACCTTGAAGCTCAGTGACTGGGGCGATGTGTTGACCCGCGACTGGGCCAGCAGCACCGCCGTGGGAACGCCGTACTTCGAGGCGCGTGATGTGCCCTGCGAAATGTGCGAAGACATTCCCTGCGTCAAAGCCTGTCCCACCGCTGCGCTCGACCACAAGCTCACCGACATTGCCGATGCACGCATGGGGCTGGCGGTGCTGGTAGACGAAGAAAATTGCCTGAACTTTTTAGGCCTGCGTTGCGATGTGTGTTACCGCGTCTGCCCACTGATTGACCAGGCCATCACCCTGGAAAAATCCAGCAACGCCCGCAGCGATCGCCACGCCATGTTCTTGCCCACTGTACACGCCAACGCTTGCACAGGTTGTGGCAAATGCGAAAAAAGTTGTGTGCTCGAACAGGCAGCCATCAAGGTTTTGCCCATGACCTTGGCCAAAGGCGAACTTGGCCATCACTACCGCAAGGGCTGGGACAGCAGCAACACCGGCAGCCAACCAAGGTTTGACACACCCACCCAGCGCTTGCCTGAACAGACGCAGCCAGGCGAGCTCATTCCCCTGCGTTCAGGCCAGCTGCCATATGGCGCTTCGCAAGGGGCCAAGCCATGACCGTCGCAGCGCAAACACCGCAGCACGACTGGGTGGGCCAGGCAGCGGTCGCGACAAAAGGTCGCTGGCTGGCTTATCGCTATCTGGTATTGCGCCGCCTGTCGCAAATCGGAATTTTGCTGTTGTTCTTGTCAGGGCCTGTGTTGGGCGTGTGGATCACCAAAGGCAATCTGAGCAGCAGCATGACCTTGGGCGTGTTGCCCCTGAGTGACCCGTTTGTGTTGGCGCAGGTGCTGATGACCCGGCACTGGCCCGAGTTGTCCGCCTTGGTGGGCGTGGCGCTTGTGCTTGTTTTTTACGCGGTGGCTGGGGGGCGAATTTTTTGCAGCTGGGTGTGTCCGGTGAACATGGCCACCGATTTGGCCAGCTGGTTGCGCCGTCGTTTGGGGCTTCGCACAGGACGTGCCCCTGCCCATCTGCGGTATTGGTTGATTCCGTGCATTCTGGCTGCATCAGCCATCACAGGCGTGACCGTGTGGGAATGGGTCAATCCTGTGAGCATGACGCACCGTGCCTTGATTTTTGGTGGTTACTCGGCCCTGGGTTCTGTGGCCGCCGTGTTTGTGTATGACCTGCTGATTGCGCCGCATGGTTGGTGCGGCCATCTGTGTCCAGTCGGTGCCACCTATGCGCTGATTGGCCAGAAAAGCCTGTTGCGCGTGTCCGCCCAAAACAGCAGCAAGTGCAACGACTGTGCCGAGTGCTACGCGGTGTGCCCCGAAGCCCATGTGATTCCCATCGCCCTCAAAGGCAAAGAAGGGGCATCGCCCGTGATTCAAAACGCGGATTGCACGCTGTGCGGCCGATGCATCGATGTGTGCGCACCTGACGTTTTTTTGTATACCCACCGTTTCAATCACAAGAGAGTCTGAACATGAAAAATCTCTTTCAAAAATTTATTTGCGCCACATGGCTGGCCATGGCGCTTGGTGCGCTGACCGTTTCCACGGTTCACGCTGCAGACCCAGCGCCAGTGAAGCTGCAAGGCCTGCGAGGCGGCACGCCCATCAACGCGGACAACGCACCGAGTGGGTCCAAGCAAGAGCGTGACCACGGGCCTGCCGACCGTGACTTTGTGCAGCAACCTCCGCTGGTGCCGCACACCATCCAGGGCTATCAAATCACGGCCAACTACAACAAGTGCATGGACTGCCATGCCTGGCAAAAAACCAAGGCCAGTGGTGCCACCAAGGTCAGCGTGACGCACTTTCGCACCCGTGAAGGCCAGGAGCTGGACAACATCTCGCCGCGCCGCTATTTCTGCACCCAGTGCCATGTGCCACAAACCGATGCCAAACCGCTGGTGGACAACACCTTCCAGCGCGCGCGCGGCCTTCAATAAGCGGAGGTATTGTTATGTCTGACACAACAACCAAACTGGGCGGCCTGATTGCCCGCTGGGGACGCCTGAAAACCTTCATGATGACCACCACCTTCTTGCTGCTGGTCGGCGGGTTTGTGGCCGGTGTTATTTTTTGGGGTGGCTTCAACACGGCAATGGAAATGACCAACCGCGAAGAGTTCTGCATTTCGTGCCACGAGATGAAGGACAACGTCTACGCCGAATACAGAAACACCATCCACTACCAAAACAGAACCGGTGTTCGCGCCACCTGCCCCGACTGCCACGTTCCCAAAGACTGGGGACCAAAGATGGTTCGAAAAATCCAGGCCAGCAACGAAGTGCTGCACAAGGTGCTGGGCACCATCGACACACCTGAAAAATTTGAAGCCAAGCGCCACGAGTTGGCCCAGCATGAATGGGACCGCATGAAGCGCACCGACAGCCGCGAGTGCCGCAATTGCCACAACTTCACCTACATGGATTACGCCGAGCAAAACAAACGCTCGTCGGCCACGCACCAGCAAGCGTTCAATGAAGGCAAGACCTGCATCGATTGCCACAAAGGCATTGCGCACAAACTGCCCCAGATTGAGCAACACATTGGCGCACCCAAAGAGCATCCAGCGCAGCTGCCAGCAACTGAAACGAAATAGAAAAAGGGCGTTGAATTCAACGCCCTTTTTTATGTGCCGCCAGGGGTTTTCATCTGAATGGCCTGAGTCGGGCATTTGGACACGCAATGCCCGCAACCCGTGCACGCGGCGACTTGCACCTCGGGTATGGCGACCCCACCCAAGCGGGGTTTGAAACGGATGGCTTGCACGTCGCAGAACTCGCCACACACACGGCATTCCACCTGCTGTTGGCCCAAGCATCCAGCACCAATGTCTGCGTGCCAACGCCAGGCAGGTGCTGCAGGCGCGCGCATCAAGACGTGGGGTTCGCAAACCGTCACGCATTGTCCGCACAGGTCGCAGCCATTCGATTGAAATGACACTTCTGGAAACCCCCCGTCGCCTGCTTTCAACACAGACGTGGGGCATGCCTGGATGCACGCAGCGCAGCGCGTGCATTGTTTGACAAACAGCGCATCGTCCTCCAACGCCCAGGGTGGTCGTGGGGCTTGATGAGCGGGGGGCTTGGAGAATTGCCCCCTGAGAAAAAACCGGCGCGAGTTATCCATGGTCTGATGGTCAAAGGCTTAGCGCATGCCTCACTCTTTGGGCGCGCCAGAATTCTTCACGATGGTTTCGTAGCGTTTGACTTCCGAGGCTGTGAACCTGGCGAACTCGGCCGAGGTGCCACCCATCACTTCGGCGCCCATGTCGGTGAGTTTTTGTTTGATCTCGGGAGTCTTCAAAATCTTGTTGACGGCGGCATTGAGTTTGTCAACCACATCGGCCGGTGCATTCGCAGGCAGCACCAGGCCGTACCAAGCCGACGCCAGCATGGGCGTGCCGGCTTCTGCAAACGTGGGCACATTCGGCAACGCGCTCAGGCGTTTGCTGGCCGCCACGGCGATGGGTTTGAGCAAGCCGCCCCGGATGCTGCCCAGCGAGCCGGTGTCAATCATCATGTCGATGTGGCCGGCAATCAGGTCTTGCGCTGCAGGGCCGCTGCCTTTGTAGGGCACGTGGTTGATGTCAATGCCCGCGCTGGTCTTGAATTGGGAGCCCGCCAAATGCTGCGACCCGCCAATGCCTGCGGACCCATAGGTGTACTTGTCGGGCGACTGCTTGGCAGCGGCGACGATTTCTTTGAGCGAGTTCCAGGGGGATTTGGTGGGCACCACCATCACATTGGGAATTTCGCACAGCGATACCACCGGGGTGAAATCCTTGATCGGGTCAAAACCCAGCTTGGCGTATAGGTGCGGCGCCGCTGCGTTGGTGGAGCTGGTGGCCAGCAACAGTGCGTAGCCATCGGCTTTTTCTTTCACAAACAGTTGGGTGCCAATTACGCCACCCGCGCCGGCCTTGTTGTCCACCACCACCGGCACGCCTAGTGCTTCCGACAGGGGTTGTGCCAGCATGCGCGCGACTTGGTCGGTGGCGCCACCGGTGGCCCAGGGTACCAGGATTTTGATGGGTTTGTCTGGGTAGGCCGCAAGCGCTGGGCCACAGAAAGCGCCGAGCAAAACGCCTGTCAGTGTGCCCACCAACGCGCCGATCAGGGGACGGCGACGCATGTGGGTGGTGTGCATGGGGTGTTGGCAGTGAGGCATGGTGTGTTTGGGTTGAGATGAAGGTGGAATGGAAGGCTGAATTTGAAAATCACAGTTAAAAATTAAAGGCCGTGTGCAGCCAGCACTTTGTTCAGCCAGGCTTGTTCACGTTGGCCGGTGGCAATTTCTGCCTTGATGGCTTCTTCGTTGCGTTGTGTCACGGCTACGGCTTGCAACAAGCGATTCACGTCGCTGTGGGGAAAGCTCACCACGCCATCTTCATCGCCTACCACCCAGTCGCCGGGGTGAACGACCTGACCACACACACTGATGGGCGTGTTGATCTCGCCTGGACCATTTTTGTACGGGCCACGGTGGATCGACGTTTTGGCATAGCAAGGAAAGTCCTTGTCTTCAAAGGCCGCCACATCGCGAATCGCGCCATCAATCACAAACCCGCTGCAGCCACGCTGCATGGCGTAGAGCATGATCAACTCGCCCACCAGGGCGTTGTGGGTGTCGCCCCCACCGTCGACCACCAGCACCTGGCCCGCTTGCATGTCCATCAGGGCTTTGTAGATCATCAGGTTGTCACCGGGGCGGCATTTCACCGTGACCGCACGCCCCACCAGCTTGCGTGCTTTGTGAAAGCGCTGCAAACCGACCATGCCCGCCATGCGCAGCAAGTTGTCGCTCAAATGCGGGGTGACGATGTGTTGGAGGGCTTGGGCGATGTCGGCGTCGGTGGAAATCATGTGAGACCTGTGAAAATTTTGTTCATTATCAAAGAACTGTCACGGGCGATTCGCTGGACCGTGTCTTTCTGAGAAAGAATAAGCGCTTTCAGTGACTCTGTTGACGCTATCGCCATGCCCCGTATCCAATTCGAACTCCCCGACCATTTCATTTTCGCCACCGATATCCAGATTTACATCAGCCACGTCAACCAAGGCGGGCATTTGGACAACGCGCAACTGCTGACCCTGGTGTCCGAAGCGCGTGTGCGTTTCTTTAAATCGCTGGGCTACACCGAAGGTGATGTGGCGGGTTATCCCATTGTGGTGGGCGATATGGTGGCGCAGTACAAGTCCGAAGGTTTCCATGGCGAAACCATGCGGGTGAGCATGGTTCCGCAGGATTACAACCGTTACGGGTTTGATCTGGTGTACCGCATGGAGTGTTTGGACTCACAGCGCGAAGTGGCGCGCGGAAAAATCGGCATTGTGTTCATTGAGCGCGGTACACGTAAGGTCACGCCTGTTCCACAAGCGTTCTTAACCCGCGTGAATATCAGCGCTTCTGAAGCGGCGTGTGAAGTGCAGTGACCGCCGCGTGACGATGGCAGCTCACCAAATGGTCATTCACCATGCCTGAAGCCTGCATGAAGGCATAACAAATGGTGGAGCCTACAAATTTGAAACCTTCTTTGAGCAAGGCTTTGCTCATGGCATCTGAAACGGTTGTTTTGGCGGGTACATCGGCCAGCGTGCGACGTTGGTGTTGAAGCGTTTGTCCACCCACGAACTGCCACAAAAATTGGCTGAAGTCTTCTCCGCGTGCTTCCATCGCCAAGTAAGCCTTGGCGTTGCCAATGGTGGCGGCAACTTTTAAGCGGTTGCGCACGATGCCCGGATTGGCCAAAAGCTCGGCCACCTTGGCGTCGTCATAACGGGCAATTTTTTCGGGATCGAAATGGTCGAAGGCGATGCGGTAGCTGTCGCGCTTTTTCAAAACGGTTGACCACGACAAGCCCGCTTGCGCGCCTTCCAGGTTCAACAGCTCGAACAAGGCGCGCTTGTCACGCAGTGGCACACCCCATTCGGTGTCGTGGTACGTGCGGTACAGCTCAAAGCCTTCACACCAAGGACAACGTTGCACCTCGTGACTGACCATGTGTTTTTCCTTGTGTGTTTGTGATGCTGAAGCGAGCTCGCTTGAGCGGCATTGTGCCCCGACAGAGGTACGATGTGGGTGAGGAAACGATTTGAAATGACCCACCCCACCCCCGAAGCTCAAGCGCAATGGGACACCGCCTGCAAAACCTTGGCTGAAGAATTTCAACTCAGCGCCCACGACCTGCCTTCGATTGACACATCGCAAGCCTTGTTTTTTCAATTGCTGGGCCGTCGCGTGCTCACACAAGAGGCGGCCAACGCCTTGATGTACAGCGTGTACTTTGTGGGTTATTTATCGACGCTGAGTGCGTGCAAACAGCAGTCACCAGATTTCGAGGTGCCTGAATACCTCCACACCCACCCCGTGCTGGAAGCTTCTAACCGCTGGGCGCAACAAGCCAGTGACGGACACTTGCTGCTGCAACTCGCGCAGCCCATCATTCAAGACACACAGCTGTTGTTGGACCAACTCAATTGATTCAACCGCGTATTGCTACCCACCGCTCCAGTGTGCACGGGATGGGCGTGTTTGCCGCCTGTCACATGGCGGCGGGCGAAACCGTCATTGAATATATGGGCGAGGTGATCTCGATGGCCGAAGCGCAACGGCGCCATCCGCATGACCCTCAAAATCCTGAGCACACGTTTTACTTTCACATCAACGACGAGCGCGTGATCGATGGGTTGTATGGTGGTAACGAGGCGCGCTGGATCAACCATTCCTGCCGCCCCAACTGTGAGCCCGATGAGGTCAATGGCCGCATCTTCATCAAAACCCGTCGTCCCGTGTGGACGGGTGAAGAGCTGACGTTTGACTATGGGCTCGTGAGTGATGAACCTCTGAGTGATGCGCTCAAAGCGAAATACGTTTGTCGATGTGGCGCCAAAAAATGCCGCGGCACGATGCTCGCGTTGCCCTGAACCGCGCTTGTGCGGATTGAAAAGAACCTGATGACTCATCCTCGCGTGACACGCCGAAAAGCCACCCCCTCTGTTTTGGCGGGCATTGGCCTGGTGATGATGGCCATGGCCTGCTTTGCCTTCATGGACAGCTTGACCAAGCAAGTCACCTTGTCTGTGCCCGTCTTGATGGTGATGTGGGCGCGCTATTTCATTCAAGCCGTGGTTACCTCGGTGGTGATTCTTCCCAAGACCGGGCGCACCGTGTTGATCACCGAGCGGCCTTGGGTTCAGATTGGGCGTGGTGCCTTGCTGTTGTTCACCACCTTGCTGGCCATCTTGAGCTTGCAGTTCTTGCCCGTGGGCGAGTTCTCGGCCATTGTCATGACCTCGCCCTTGTTGGTCACCCTCTTGGCCGCACGCTTGCTGGGTGAGCATGTGTCCAGGCTGCGCATTGTGTTGGTGTGCGGCAGCTTCCTAGGCACCTTGATGATTGTTCGCCCCGGCTCGGACACCTTTGGGTGGGTGATGATTTTTCCTCTGCTGCTGGTGGTGGCGAATGCGGGTTTTCAGTTGCTGACCAGCAAGATTGCGCAAACCGAAAAAAGCATGACCACGCATTTCTATTCGGTGTGGACTGGGGCTGTGCTGACCAGCTTGATGCTGTACTGGGGCTGGTCAACCATCGACAACCTGTCGCTGTGGTTCGAGATTTTTCTCATTGGGGTGGCGGGTGCCATCGGCCATTTCTTGTTGATCGTGGCTTTTGAAAAATCACCCACCGCCACGCTCATGCCCTATATGTATGCGCAAATCGGCTTTGCCATGTTCGGGGGCTGGCTGCTGTTTGACCATATTCCCGACCATCTGTCTATGCTGGGCATCGGCTTGATTGCCGTGTGTGGTTTGGCGGGCGGCATCCTGACCTTGGTCGAGACCCGGGCTGCGGCCAGCAACGCTGCCAAGTAAGCCAAAGGGGGCGCGGCAGCGTCAGTGGCAGAGCCCGCGCTTAACGCCGTGTTCGCCAGTACAACCAACCGGCGATAGACAGGTTCAACAAGTTCCACGCCATACCGTTGATGAACGCGGCCTTGTAGCTGCCCGTCACGTCAAACACCCAGCCCGACAACCAGCCACCCAGCGCCATGCCAACCAAGGTGGCCATGATCGCGGCGCCCACGCGAGCACCGGCTTCTTCGGGCGCAAAGTGCTCGCGCACGATGATGGCGTAAGACGGCACGATGCCGCCCTGGAACAAGCCGAACATGGCTGAGATCACATACAGCGGCACCAGTCCATCAAATGGTAGGAACAACAACAAGGCCACACCTTGTAAAGCCGAGCCCAACAACAAGGTCCGGATGCCACCAATGCGGTCGCAAATCAAACCCGAGACCAAGCGGCTCACAATGCCGCAGGCCAGCATTAGCGACAGCATTTCCGCGCCGCGTGCCGCGCCATAGCCCAGGTCGGTGCAATAGGCCACGATGTGAACCTGGGGCATGGACATCGCCACGCAGCATGCCACGGCCGCTGCGCACACCAAGGTCTGCGCATACGCGGGCGACAGACCGAACGGCCGGTTGCGGTCGACCACGGGGGCGTGGGTGTTGGCGGGTGCGTGCGAGACCAGGGGCGGGCGTTGCCGCATGCGCAGCGACAGCACGAACATGCCCAGGCCACACACCAGACCCATCAACACATAGGTGTGACGCCAACCGATGGTCTCGATGCCATGCTGCACCAAGGGTGGCCACAGCGTGCCTGCAATGTAGTTGCCACTGGCGCACACGGCCACGGCAATGCCGCGTCGGCGATTCCACCACAAGGCGGTATCGGCCATCAGGGGCGCGAAGGTGGACGAACTGCCCAATAGCCCCAGCAAGGCATGCGCAAAGCCAAAGGCCCAGATGCTGCCGGACAGCCCCGCCCACACGAAGCCGCCGCACACGGCCAGCGCTCCCACCCACAGCACGGGCATCAGCCCATGGCGATCGGCCATGCGCCCAGTCCACAAACCGCCAATGCCCAAACAAATCATGATCAGGGTATAGGGCAGCGAGGCATCGGCACGACCGACGCCAAACTCAGTTTGCACCGTGGGCAACACCACCGACACCACATACATGCTGCTGTTGCCCAGCACCACCAACCCCAATGTGGTCAGCAAACGCCAGGCCGCTTGGCGTGAATCAATCAGGGAGGGGTCGGCGGGTAGGGTGGTGTGCATGCCTCGAATCTAATCGACGCCCGTGCTCAGGGCTTGTCATGCACGTTACTGTGCGCTTTGTGCTCTGAAGCCCAAAGCGCAGCAACCATTTACTTCGCTGGCGCGACTTCGTGGGCCGCCATCAGTTCGAGCGACTTCACCAACGCCGAGTGGTCGAGCTGGCCCCAACCGTTAGAAGCACAGGCTTGCATGAGCTGGGCAGCGGATGCCGTTTGTGGCAAAGACACGCCGATGGCTTTGGCGCCGTTGAGTGCCAAGCTCAAATCTTTTTGGTGCAAGGCGATGCGGAATCCGGGATCGAAGGTGCGCTTGATCATGCGCTCGCCATGCACTTCCAAAATGCGGCTGGACGCAAAACCACCCATCAAGGCGGCGCGTACTTTGGCGGGGTCAGCACCGGCCTTGCTGGCAAACAGCAGGGCTTCGCCCACCGCAGCGATGTTGAGCGCGACGATGATTTGGTTCGCTACCTTGGTGGTTTGGCCGTCGCCGTTGCCACCCACGAGGGTGATGTTTTTGCCCATCAACTCGAAGAGCGGTTTGACGCGCTCGAAGGTGGCTTCGGTGCCGCCGACCATGATGGTCAGGCTGGCCGCCTTGGCGCCGACTTCGCCGCCTGAAACCGGCGCATCCAGATACTCACAACCCAGGGCGTTGATTTTTTGTGCAAAGGCCTTGGTGTCCATGGGCGAGATGGAGCTCATGTCCACCACCACCTTGCCTGCGCTCAGGCCTTGGGCCACGCCGTCTTGGCCGAACAACACGGTCTCGACATCGGGGGTGTCAGGCAACATCAAAAAGATGATGTCAGCGGCACGCGCCACATCGGCATTGGTGGCGCACACATGCGCGGCTTGCAGGGCTGCTGGCACTTTGCTGCGGGTGCGCACAAACATCTCGTGGCCAGCGGTGAGCAGGTGTTGAGCCATGGGGGTGCCCATGATGCCGAGTCCAATAAATCCAATTTTCATGATCTGTCCTTTGTGTGTCGGTTGTTAAAAATCAGCGCACCATGCAAGGGCGCTTGTGGTCAAACTTCCAGCCGGGAATCAGGTACTGCATGGCTGTGGCGTCATCGCGTGCGCCCAGTCCGTGTTGCAAATACAGCTGATGCGCAGCCTCGACCTTGGCCATGTCGAGTTCAATGCCCAGTCCGGGTTTTTTCGGCACTTCGACATGACCGTTGACGATTTGCAGCGGCTCTTGCGTGAGGCCGTGACCGTCTTGCCAAATCCAATGCGTGTCGATGGCGGTAACTTTGCCCGGCGCAGCAGCAGCGACATGGGTGAACATGGCGAGCGACACGTCGAAGTGGTTGTTGGAGTGCGAACCCCAGGTCAGCCCCCAATCGCGGCAGGTTTGCGCCACGCGCACCGAACCTGCCATGGTCCAGAAGTGTGGGTCGGCAAGCGGAATGTCCACGCTTTGCAAGGAGAGCGAATGCACCATCTGGCGCCAATCGGTGGCGACCATATTGGTGGCCGTGGGCAAGCCAGTTTCGCGGCGGAACTCGGCCATCACCTCGCGACCACTGAAGCCTTCTTCGGCACCGCAAGGGTCTTCGGCATAGGCCACCACGCCGCGCATGTCACGCATCAAACGCACAGCGTCCTTGAGCAGCCAGCCGCCATTGGGGTCCAGCGTCACACGGGCTTGCGGGAAGCGTTCGTGCAGGGCGCGCATGGCGTCAATTTCTGCCTCGCCCGCGAGCACGCCGCCTTTGAGCTTGAAGTCGTTGAAACCATATTTCTCGTGCGCGGCTTCGGCCAGGCGCACCACCGACTCAGGCGTCATGGCTTTTTCGTTGCGCAAGCGGAACCACGCGTTGTCGGCGTTCGGTTCGGCACGGTAAGGCAAATCGGTTTGGGTGCGATCGCCAATGAAGAACAAGTAACCCAGCATCTCGACCGAGCTGCGTTGTTGGCCCTCACCCAGCAGTGCGGCAACCGGCACGTTCAGGTGCTGACCCAGCAAATCGAGCAAGGCCGACTCCACGGCGGTGACGGCATGGATGGTGGTGCGCAAGTCAAAGGTTTGCAGGCCACGTCCGCCAGAGTCGCGGTCGGCAAAGCGGGTGCGCATGGTGTTGAGCACGGCTTGCACATTGCCAATGCTTTGGCCGACCACCAGCTCGGTGGCGTCTTCCAGTGTGGCGCGAATTTTTTCGCCACCGGGCACTTCGCCAATGCCGGTGCGTCCGGCGTTGTCGGTCAGGATCAGCAAGTTGCGGGTAAAGAACGCGCCATGTGCGCCCGAGAGGTTGAGCAACATGCTGTCATGCCCCGCCACGGGGATGACGCGTAGCTGGGTGATGACGGGGGCTTGGGTCGATGCAGGGTGAGACATATCAGTCGGCTTTGATGTTGCGGGATTCGATCAATTTCTTCCAGCGCGCAAACTCAGCGGCTTGGTAAGCGGTGAATTGCTCGGGCGTGTTGGCCACGATCTCAAAGCCCAGCTCCAACAACTTGGGCTTGACCTGAGGGTCGTTCAAGCCCGCCACGATGGCGGCATGTAGCTTGGCTTTGATGTCGGCTGGCAGGCCTTTGGGCGCTGCAATGGCTTGCCAGGAGTACACATTGGCGTCCTTGATGCCCAACTCTTCCAGTGTGGGCACATTGGGCAGCAGGGGCGAACGCTTGGCGCTGGTGATGGAGAGCGCGCGCAGCTTGCCAGCCAAGATTTGCGGCATGGCGGTGTTGATGTTCATGAACGACGAGTCCACTTGTGCGCCCAATAAGTCGGTCATCACGGGGCCACCGCCTTTGTAGGGCACATGAATGCCGCTGGTGCCAGTTTGCAACCAGAACAACTCGGCCGTGAGGTGGTCGCTGCTGCCGTTGCCCGAGGAGGCAAAGGTCATCTTGTCGGGATTGGCTTTGAGGAAGGAAATCACATTCGCCATGGTTTTGTGCGGCGAGTTGGCGGGCACCACCAACACATTGGGGGCTTGCACGGCGACGGTGATGTAGTCAAAGTCTTTCAGCGCGTCGTAGGGCACTTTGGCCAGCAGATGCGGCGCAATCACGAATGGACCCAAGGACGACACAAACAAGGTGTGGCCATCGGGGGCAGAGCGGGTGACAAACCCAGCGCCAATCGTGCCGGTGGCCCCCGCTTTGTTGTCGGTGATGAAGGTGCCACCCAGTTTTTCTTGCAGCTTGGGGGCCAAGGTACGGGCAATCAAGTCGGTGGAACCGCCGGGAGGAAAGGGCACGACCAAGGTGACAGGCTTGTCGGGCCAGGCCAAGGCGCTGGTCAGCGTGAAGGTGGCGGCAAGCGCGCACAGCAGTTTTTTCATGAAGATCTCCTCAAAGTGGATGAAGCCACCAGAAATGGTAGCGCTACCATAACCGGGTGAGAAAAGATTGTCGATCAGGGTTTTTACCAGTTAGGCGCTGTCACGCGCCACGATGGAAAAGCCCACATCGACGATGCGGGGTGTGACCTCGCGGCCTTCGGCGCGCGCAATCAAAAACTCGGCGGCTTGCTGGCCGATGCTGGCGCTGTTGATGCGCACCGAGGTCAGCGCGGGCACCATGTCGGCCACAAACGGCACATCGCCAAAGCCCACCACGGCCAGTTGTTCGGGAATGGCCAAGCCGCGTGCCTTGGCTTCGGTCATGACACCGAGGGCCAGCAAGTCGGAGCTGCAAAACACAGCGTCGGTGTCTGGCGCTTGGTCCAAGATGCGACTCAGGGCTTCGCGGCCGCTTTTGAGTGTGCGCGACGCCCCCACATTGGCCTCGATCACCGTGCGGCAGCCGTCTTGTGCGGCGGCTTCTTTGAAGGCGCTGGCGCGGCGGTCGGCGCGCTCGTCTTCGGCGCGCACCAGTGCGAGCTTGCAGCGCCCTTTGGCCAACAGGTAACGCGCCACTTCGCGCCCGATGTCGGTGTGCGAAAACCCAATCAGCATGTCAATCGGGGTGGGCGTCAGGTCCCAGGTTTCCACCACCGGAATACCCGAGGCCAGCAAGCGCGTGCGGCCTTTGCCAGGGGGCAAGATGCCGGTCAAAAAAATCCCATCGGGGCGGCGCCCAATGATGGCTTCGAGCAGCGCTTCTTCGCGCACCGCCGAATAGCCCGACTGGCCCAGCATGAGCTGGTAGCCTGCATCAAACAAGGTGTCGTTCAGCGTCTCGATGGTTTCCATGAACACCGAGGCCACGGTGCTGGGCACCACGGCGGCAATCAAGCGGCTGCGTGCCGAGGCCAAGCCACCTGCCATGTGGTTGGGCACATAGCCCGTGCGTTGCACTGCGTCCAGCACCTTGTTCAACACCTCGGGCGAAACCTGATCGGGCGTGTTGAGCGCGCGCGAAGCGGTGATGGGGGCCACGCCCGCGAGCATGGCCACATCGCGCAAGGTGATGGCACCACTGCTGCGGCGTGAACGTTTGGAAGGGGTGGTGTCGGTCATGGGAATGTCGGGCATGCGTGACTTGCGCATTTGGTAATGGTACCGCTATCATTGCCGGAAAACTTGGGCACAAACCCGAACACTGATTCACAAATTGGAGACTTCCCATGACCCCGCTCATCATCCGCATGCAAGTCCGCGACAACGTGGCCATCGTCGCCAACAACGGCGGTCTGCCTGCGGGCACGGTGTTGCCAGACGGCTTGGTGTTGCGCGATCAAGTGCCGCAAGGCCACAAAGTGGCCTTGGTTGATTTGCCTGCCGAGAGCGCCGTGTTGCGCTATGGCATTCCGATTGGCTATGCCTTGAAGGACATTCCTGCGGGCAGCTGGGTGCATGAGCGTTTGCTCGACATGCCCTCGGCCCGCGAACTGGACAACCTGCCGATTGCCACCGTCAAGCCAGAACCCCTGCCGCCGCTAGAGGGCTACACCTTCGAGGGTTATCGCAACGCCGATGGCTCGGTGGGCACGCGCAACATCTTGGCTATCACCACCACGGTGCAATGTGTGTCGGGTGTGGTCGAGTTTGCGGTTGAGCGCATCAAAAACGAGTTGCTGCCGCAGTACCCCCATGTGGACGATGTGGTGAGCTTGGAGCACACCTATGGCTGCGGCGTGGCGATTGACGCCGAAGGCGCAGACATTCCGATTCGCACCTTGCGCAACATCAGCCTCAACCCCAATTTTGGCGGCGAGGTGATGGTGGTGAGCTTGGGCTGCGAAAAGCTCCAACCCGAACGCCTGATGCCCCCCGGCGCCATTCCCATCAACGACCAACGCGGCGAGGCGCTGGATGTGGTGTGCTTGCAAGACGACGCCCATGTGGGCTTCATGTCGATGGTGGACGACATTTTGCAGACCGCCAAGCGGCACCTTGAACGGTTGAACCAGCGTCGCCGCGAAACCGTGCCCGCCAGCGAACTGGTGGTGGGCGTGCAGTGCGGTGGCAGCGATGCGTTTTCGGGCGTGACGGCCAACCCGGCCGTGGGGTACTGCACCGACTTGCTGGTGCGTGCCGGCGCGAGTGTGATGTTTTCGGAGGTGACGGAAGTGCGCGATGGCATTGACCAACTCACCTCACGCGCCACGAGCCCCGAGGTGGCGCAGGCCATGATCCGTGAAATGGCCTGGTACGACGCTTACCTTGCGCGCGGGCGTGCCGACCGCAGCGCCAACACCACGCCTGGCAACAAAAAAGGCGGCTTGTCGAACATTGTGGAAAAAGCCATGGGCTCCATCGTCAAGTCGGGCTCGGCGCCGATTTCGGGGGTGTTGTCGCCCGGCGAGAAGCTCAAGCAAAAGGGTTTGATCTATGCCGCCACGCCTGCCAGCGACTTCATTTGCGGCACCTTGCAATTGGCCGCGGGCATGAACCTGCATGTGTTCACCACCGGTCGTGGCACGCCTTATGGTTTGGCTGAAGTGCCCGTGATCAAAGTGGCCACGCGGTCTGACTTGGCGCGCCGCTGGCACGACCTGATGGACGTCAACGCCGGCACCATTGCCGACGGCACCCAAACCATTGAAGAGGTGGGCACGGCCCTGTTCGAGCTGATGCTCGATGTGGCCAGTGGGCGCAAGAAAACCTGGGCCGAGCACTGGAAATTGCACAACGCCCTGGTGCTGTTCAACCCCGCACCGGTGACCTGATGGCCATGTCCGCGCCCGCTGTGCTGACGATCGAGCAACTCGGTTTTGCCTATGCCGAGCATGTCATCCTGGAGGGCTTGAATGCCCGCATCACGCCTGGCCTGACCTGGATACGTGGTGGCGATGGCCGTGGCAAAACCACGCTGTTGCGTTTGATCGCGGGTGAGTTGACACCGACCTCAGGTGCGGTGCAGTGTGTTGACGCCAAGCTTGTGTTTTATGCCGACATGCGTGAAGCCAAGCTCGATGATGTGGTGGCACACGATTGGCTGGCGACGCAAGCGCACAAATTTTCAGGCTGGAATACGGCGTTGGCAGATGACTTGGTGCAGGCCCTGCGCTTGGATGAGCATCTGCACAAATCATTTCATATGATGTCGGCGGGCATGCGACGCAAAGTGGGCTTGGTAGCGGCTGTGGCCAGCCAAGTGGAGGTAGTCATGCTGGAGACGCCTTTTGCCGCCTTGGATTCGGCGGCCTGCGCGGTGGTGTCAGAGGTGCTGAGCGAAGCCGCGGCACAACACACCTGCGCTTG
>Ga0228699_1000341_pt1 | contig 38064 bp, 38 predicted proteins | sample McNCre217_Aug_MG_FD_178016 | JGI IMG/M metagenome (GOLD analysis project Ga0228699, IMG submission 178016) | Freshwater microbial communities from McNutts Creek, Athens, Georgia, United States - 2-17_Aug_MG | ecosystem: Environmental > Aquatic > Freshwater > Creek | place: USA: Georgia... | reverse complement strand
AAGCCCAACGCATCACCATCGCACTGACCGACACTTCGGCTGGCTTTGAGGCTACGCCGGACCGCGTGCGCTTGGGCGACTTGGCCAGCTTCTCAGCGGACGTGGCGACATTTCTTCGCGGTGAAGACAAAGAAGTGGACACCAACGCGTTGGAAGTGGCTGTCCGCAAAGGCTCTTTGGCCATTGAAACTGCGCCTTTGCTGATCGCTCCTCATTTGTACCGAGACTTGCGAGCTTTAATGATCGGTGAGTTATTGGACAGCCTGGATGCCAAGCGGCGCGAAGTGATGGAGCGGTGGCAAAAATTGTCCCGTGCATCCAAACACATTTCATATCGTATTTCCGCGCCGTTCCTGGGCAAGTCCATTGAAGTCAACGCTGAAACCGACTATCACGCCGACGATGCGGATCAATGGGTTCAAGTCGAGCGTTACGTGCGTGGCGAAATCCAGAACTTGGGCGGCATCACAAAAGCCAATGCCCATATCAAGCTCCCCGATGGCAGTACGCTGACCGTGACCACCGAGCGTGACGCTTTGCGCAATGACACCGTCAACCGTTTGTACAAGTTGGCCATGTTGCGCATCAAGGCCGAATACAACGTGCTGACCCGGGAGTTGCGAAACGCAAAATTGCTTGAGTTTGTGGAGCATTCTTCAACGGTGGACGAAGAGGCTTTGTCTCGATTGACGCGCAGAGGTGCCGCTGCGTGGAAGGATGTGCCCAACGCCACGGCTTGGGTGGATGAACTGCGCGGAGACAAGCAGTGAACAGTGTTCTGTTGGACACCAGTTTTCTCATCAGCTTGAGCGATCCTGCGCGCCCACACCATGACGCCGCAGTGGCCTACTACAGAGAGTGTGTTCGCCGCCAAGTGGCCATGTATTTGTCCACTGTGGTGGTTTCTGAGTTCCAGGTGAAGCAAGCGATCAACGATTTGCCTTTGCGCAACTTTGTCATGCTGCCCTTTAACGTGGACCACGCCATGCGCTGCGGCTTGATCATTCGACAAATGCCACGAGATGCTGGCGATGACCGGGTCCGAGTGAAAGATGACTTCAAACTCTTGGCGCAATGTGATTGCGAGTCCATCACCCACTTGATCAGCGAAGATGCCAGCACCTTAGCCAAGTATCTCGACCGTGCGTGTGAAACTGGTCTGGCGACAACCAAGGTGGTTTTGTTGCGCGATGGGTTTGATGCAGCTTGGTTTGAGAATGGGCAGGCCCGATTGCTGCCTTGATGCGCGACCAGAGTTCCTTGTCCTCAAAAAAAGAACCCCCAAGCAACTTGACTGCATGCGCAGCGATGTTGATGGGGGCCGTGTTGACTCCATGTTAGTCTGAAAATTGGATGAAATGATGTCCCTCAGCCAACTCCCCTCACGCGTTCAACTCATCGACGTCGGCCCCCGCGACGGCCTGCAAAACGAAAAACAACCCGTGCCCGCAGCGGTCAAGATCGAGCTGGTGCACCGCCTGCAAGCCGCAGGCCTGACCGAGATCGAAGTCACCAGTTTCGTCAGCCCCAAGTGGGTGCCGCAAATGGCCGACAACGCGGAGGTCATGGCCGGCATCCAGCGCCAGGCCGGTGTGCGCTACTCGGTGCTCACGCCCAACGCGCAAGGCTTTGAAGCCGCTCGCCCCACGCGCCCCGACGAGATCGTCGTCTTTGGCGCAGCCAGCGAAGCCTTCAGCCGCAAAAACATCAATTGCTCCATCGCTGAAAGCATCGAGCGTTTTGCGCCGGTGGTGCAGGCCGCGCTGGCCGCTGGCATTGCGGTGCGCGGGGCCATGAGCTGCACGGTGGGCTGCCCTTACGAAGGCGACATCGCGCCCGAGCGCGTGACCTACCTGGCGGGCCTCATGAAGCAGATCGGCGTGCAGCGCGTGGACGTGGCCGACACCATCGGCGTGGGCACGCCGCTCAGGGTGCAACGGGCCATCGAGGCCACGCTGCAGCACTTCGATGTCGACCACATCTGCGGCCACTTCCACGACACCTACGGCCAGGCCCTGGCCAACACACTGGCCGCACTGCAAATGGGCGTGTGGAATTTCCAGTCGTCAGTGGCGGGTCTGGGCGGCTGCCCCTATGCCAAAGGCGCTACCGGCAACGTGTCCACCGAAGACGTGGTCTACATGCTGCACGGCATGGGCATCGACACGGGCATTGACCTCGACAAGTTGGTCGATGCGGGCGCGTTCATCAGCAACTTTCTGGGCCGAGCACCCAACTCCAACGTGGCCAAAGCCATCCTCAATAAGCGGGCGGGCTGAACCATGTGCGGCGCTGAACTCCACACCCTGCCCGAAGGCGTGCAACGCGTCGCGCAGGCCCTGCAAAACGCGAACCATCCGCACGCGCCCGTCATGCTCGACGGCGCAGCCCGCACCGCGCAAGAGGCCGCCGACGGCCTGGGCGTGCAGCTGGGCCAGATCGCCAAGAGCGTCATCTTCAAACGCAAATCCGACGGCGTGGCCGTGCTGGTCGTGGCCTCGGGCGACCGCCGGGTGGACGAGAAAAAAGTCTCGGCCCTTGTTGGCAAAATCGGCCGCGCCGATGCCGACTTTGTCAAAGCGCAAACCGGCTTCACCATTGGCGGCGTCTCGCCCGTGGCGCACCTGAATGCACCGGTCACCTTGCTCGACCAAGACCTCTGGCGCTTTGACGACATCTGGGCCGCCGCTGGGCACCCGCATGGCGTGTTCAAGCTGCAGCCCGAAGACCTCAAGCACCTGACCGGCGCACCTGTGGCCGATGTGACCCAAGCCCAAGCCCTGAGCGAGGTGCCTGCATGAGTCAGTTCTATTGGAAAAAGCTCGCCGAACGCGCCGCGCAAGTGCTCGCCCAGCCCACGCCGCCTGCGCCCAACTCGGTGCCATCGCCGTGTGTGTCGTTGTGTCTGATGCACCCCAGCGCCGGCTGGTGCGACGGCTGCCTGCGCACACTGCCCGAAATCGGCAGCTGGAGCCGCGCCACCGACGAAGAAAAACGACGCGTGTGGGAGCTCATCCCCGAACGCCTGCGCCAACGCCAAGCACTGGAAAGCACACCATGAAAACCATCCACTTCTACCTGGACTTCATCTCGCCCTACGCCTGGCTGGCTTTTGATGCGCTGCCCCAAGCGCTGGAGGGCATCAGCCACCGCGTGGTTCACAAACCCGTGGTGTTCGGCGCCATGCTCAAGCACCACGGCCAGCTGGGCCCGGCCGAAATCCCGGCCAAACGCGACTGGACCTACCGCCAAGTGCAGTGGCAAGCCCGCGCCCAAGGCACCCCCTTGCAGCTACCGGCCAGCCACCCCTTCAACTCACTCGCTTTGCTGCGCCTGGCCACCGCCTGCGACGCCGACGGCACCCCCAACCGCTTTGCCTGCGAAAAAATCTTCCGCCACGTTTGGTGTACCGGCCAAGACGCCGCCGACACCACCCGCCTGGCCGCGCTCAGCGCAGACCTCCAGCCTACTGGCGACGTCACCAGCGACACCGTCAAACAACAGCTCAAAGCCCACACCGACGAAGCCATCGCGCTGAACCTGTTTGGCGTGCCCAGCTTTGTGGTCGACGGGCAGGTGTTCTGGGGCAACGACGCGCTGCCCATGCTGCGGGCCTATTTGCAAGGCGACCCGTGGTTCCAGTCGACCGAATGGACTGGCGTGGCCCAACTGCCCGTGGGCGTGCGCCGCCAGGCCTGATCAGCTCAGCCCAGCAGCGTCCACAGCTTGGGGCCCAGCACCCACAAGCCCACCACCGCAGCGCCCAGGCTGCACACCAGCACTGCGGCAGCCGCCACATCCTTGGCGTCGCGGGCCAGGGCATGCCACTCGGGCTGCGCCATGTCCACCACCAACTCAATGGCCGTGTTCAGCGCCTCGGCTCCCAAGACCAAAGCCATGGCCAGCGCCAAGGTGCACCACTCCAGCGCCGACACCCGCAAGGCCAGGCCCAAGGTCGTCACCCCCAGCGCCACCGCCACATGAATGCGCGCATTGGGCTGGCGCAGCAACACGCCCAAGCCCCGCAGCGCATGCCCAAACGAAGCCACCCGCGACACCGCACGGCCACTGGAGCGGGCAGGGCGCTTCACCATGCCCGCTGCCAAGCCAAGGCCACACCCCGGTCGGCGGGCCACACGCTCAGCTGACCGCCCTGCACAGGCTGCGTCCACAGCTGTGCTGCGCCCCAGCCCAGTGCGCCACCGGCCAGCACATCACGCCAATGGTGCTTGTCGGCCTGCACGCGGGCCACGCCCGTCATGCCGGCAGCCGCATACAGCCAAGGCGTGTAGGGCGTCATCTGCTCGCCATAACGCTTGTCCATGAAACGCACTGCCGCAAACGCCACCGCCGTGTGACCCGACGGAAAACTCTTGTTGTCCGAGCCATCCGGCCGCATCGAATGCACGCTGCGCTTGAGCACCTCGGCCGTGCCCACCGTGGTGGCCATCGTCAGCGTCAACTGCTTGAAGCCCTCGGTGTCCCCCTGGCCCCAGGCCGCACCCGCAGCCAGCGCAGGCAAGCCCACCGCCAACAAATCCGAGCCATTGCCCCAGGTCAGCCCCGTGCCCGCTTGTGTGTGGGCAGCGCACAGCAGACCGGCCGCAGCCACCAGGCCTCGCAAAGTGTTTGAAAAATGGAGCATGCTTGCTTTCTGAAAATTGAAATGGATTTTATGACTCTGCCAGGTCGCGGCTTCAGCGCCGACACCGGAGCCACTTGTCGGAGCTGAAGCTCCGACCTACGGGGGTATTTTAAGGTCGGCACGTTCAGGTCCGACATTTCGGGTTTTGTCATCGGCTCATCATGGGGCGGTGGATTTGTAAAAATTAAAAATCAGAATATTACAAAATAAGTTCCCAAAAATGCAGATTCAAGGCAGTGTGAGAGGGCGGATTCATATAAAATGTAAGGTCTTTTTGCGCCAAAGCGGCGCAAAAAACGGTTATTTGCCAGCTCTGTGTGTCGCGCCATTGACAGCGCGGCACTGCGGTAGCCTGCCCGTCATTGATTCGTACACCCTGTGTCGTACGCCTTAGCTTGCCATGGTGCAAGCCTCTAGTTCATGAACACCCACACCTCTTACCCCGCACGTGCCGCTCTGGCCGCATGCCTGTGCCTTGGCTTGTCGTCATGGGGTCTGCCCTCGCAGGCCCAGGTGTCTCCAGCGGCTTTGCTGCAAGCGCAAACTGCCGGGGCTGCCGCTCCTCAGGCTGCTGGGGCGTTTACCCCTCCGGCTGCCGGGGCGTTTACTCCAGCGGCTGCTGCTGTGGGGGCCCCGGCATCGGGCTTGGTGCAGGCGGCCCCTGTGTTGCCCCCGCGCCCCGACATCGGTGCGCAAGACGCTGCGCGTGCGCCCCTTGCGCCGCCGCGCTTGCCCGAGCCGCAAGCGCCCAATCAATTCCAGCGCTTTGTGCAAGACAGCACGGGCCAGCTGCTGCCGGTGTTTGGCAGCAAGTTGTTTGACAACCCGCAGGCCTATGCCGCCGACAATGCCGCGCCAGCCCCCGGCGAATACGTGCTCGGCCCTGGCGACGAAGTGCGCATCCAGATCTGGGGTGCCACCGACTTTGCCGGCACCCAGACACTCGACCGCAATGGCCAGATCAACCTGCCCAAAATCGGCAACATCAACCTGGCCGGTGTGCAGGTCAAAGACCTCGAACCCACCCTGCGCAAGCAAATCGCCACCGTGCTGACCAACGTCAGCGTCAACGCCAGCCTGGGCAAGCTGCGCGGTATCACGGTCTATGTGGTGGGCCAGGCCCGCCAGCCCGGCACCTACAACCTCAGCAGCCTGTCCACCCTGGTCAACGCCGTCTTTGCCAGCGGCGGCCCCGGCAACCAAGGCAGCATGCGCAAGATCGAGCTCAAGCGCGGCGGCAAAACCGTCACCACGCTCGACCTGTATGACTTCATCGCCAAAGGCGACAAGAGCAAAGACGCCGCCCTGCAGCCCGGTGACGTCATCAGCATCCCGCCAGCAGGCCCCCGCATGGCCCTGACCGGTGCCACCGACCACCGTGCCATTTATGAGCTGGCCCCCGGCACCAACGTGCAAGACGTGCTGGCCATGGGCGGCGGTCTGCCTGCATTGGCCTCGCCCCAAAAGGCCGTGCTCGAGCGCATCGACCCCGCCCGCGCCAGCGCCCCGCGCCTGGTGCAAGACCTGCGCCTTGACAGTGCCGGCCTGGCCCAAAGCCTGCGCGACGGTGACGTCATCACCCTGCTGCCCATCAGCCCGGCATTTGGCAACGCGGTCACCCTGCAAGGCACCGTGGCCCAGCCGCTGCGCCACGCCCATGTGCCGCAAATGCGCGTGCAAGACCTCATCCCCGACCGCGAAGCGCTCATCACCCCCGAGTACTACCGCCACAAAAACAAGCTGGTGCAAAACCGCAGCGCCAGCCTCAAGGCCCAGGGCCTGACGCCAGCGCAGATTCAGGCCATCGAAAAAGCCCAGCAGCTGCCTGAAGACCTGGCGCTGAGCACAGAAATCATCGCTTCCTCGCTCAAAACCGATGACAGCCGCGCCGGTGCCACCATCAGCGACCGCGTCAACAGCATGAACGCCCAGATCAACTGGGACTACGCTGTCATCGAGCGCCTGGACCGCCAGACCCTGCGCACCCAGCTCATCCCGTTCAACCTGGCCAAAGCCATTGTGGGCAAAGACCCCGAGCACAACCTGCCACTGCAAGCGGGTGACGTGATCACCATCATGAGCAGCGCCGACGTGCAGCTGCCCACCGAAAGCAAGAGCCGCCTGGTGCGCGTCGAAGGCGAAGTGGCTTCGCCCGGCGTGTACCAAGCCCTGCCCGGCGAGACATTGCCCCAGCTGCTGGCCCGTGTGGGCGGGCTCACGCCCCAGGCCTATGTGTTTGGCACCGAATTCACCCGCGAAAGCGTGCGCAAGCAACAACAACAAAACCTCGACCAGATCATCCGCCGCCTCGAGAGCCAGATGCAAAGCGCCAGTGCCAGCCTGGCCGCCAACCTGACCGGTGAGCGCGCCGCCCAAGCCCAAACCCTGCAGCAACAACAGCAGCAACAAATGCAGGCCCAGATCAATCGACTCAAGGCCCTGCGCAGCAAAGGTCGCGTGGCCCTGGAGCTGGACCCTGAACAGATCGGGGCTGGCCCATTTGCTGCCGATCGCCAAGCCCGCCGCACGCAGGCTGACATCGGCCAACAACTGCCCCCCGTGCCACTCGAAGACGGCGACGCCATCCTGGTGCCCAGCCTGCCAGCCTTTGTGGCGGCCGCTGGCAGCGTCAACAACGACAACGTGCTCATCTACAAACCCGGCAAAACCGTGGGCGACATCATCCGCACCGCAGGCCTGGCCGAAGACGCCGACGCCAGCGAAGCCTTTGTCTTGCGCGCAGACGGCTCGGTGTTCAGCCGCCGCAGCACCGGCTGGTTCAGCAGCTTCGAGAGCGCCAAAGTCATGCCCGGCGACACCGTCATCGTGCCACCCAAGGTGGACCGCGAAAACACCTACAACTTTGCCGTGCGCGCCCTGCGCGACTGGACCCAAATCTTTGCCAACCTCGGCATCGGCGCCGCCGCCATCAAAACCCTGCGCAACTGATCCTGAATCTTCGTAGGTCGGCGCTTCAGCTCCGACAAGCCCGCAGAATCCAAGTAGGTCGGCGGCTTCAGCCCCGACAAGTCCCCGCACACCCCGTATGACCGACACCCCCCAAACCCCCGCAGACCTCGAAGACGACGAAATCAGTCTCCTCGACCTGCTGCAAACCATCGTCGACAACCTGCGCCTGCTGGTGCTCGGCCCACTGGCCGTGGGCGTGCTCACGCTGGGCATCACCTTCCTCATCCCCCCCACCTACACCGCCAACGTCAAATTTTTGCCCCCGCAACAACAACAAAGCGCCGCCGCCAGCATGCTGGCCAGCCTGGGCGGTTTGGGTGGCCTGGCCGGTGCTGCTGCTGGGCTCAAAAACCCGGGCGACCAATACCTGGCCTACCTCAAAAGCAATGCCGTGCAAGACGCGTTGATTGAGCGCTTCAAACTGCAAGACCGCTACGAAGCCAAGTTCAAAGTCGACACCCGCCAGGCGCTGACCGCCAACGCCCGCGCTGCCAGCGGCAAAGATGGCCTGATCAGCCTGGAAGTGGACGACAAAGACCCCCAGTTTGCCGCCGACCTGGCCAACGCCCATGTGGAAGAGCTGCAAAAACTGTTGGGTCGCCTGGCTGTGACCGAAGCGCAGCAACGCCGCCTGTTCTTTGAAAAGCAACTCGCCCAAGCCAAAGAAAAACTCACCGCAGCCGAGCAAGCCCTCAAAGCCACCGGCATCAGCGGCAGCGTGCTCAAAAGTAACCCCGCCAGCGCCGTGGCGGGTGTGGCCGCGCTGCAAGCGCAAGTCACCGCCCAAGAAGTCAAAGTGGGGGCCATGCGCGGCTATTTGGCCGAGACGGCCCCTGACTTCAAACAAGCCCTGAACGAACTGGCCAACCTGCGCACCCAACTGGCCAAACAAGAAAAAGACGATAACGGCAAAGCCGGCCAAGGCGCTGCAGGCGACTACATCGCCACCTACCGCGAATTCAAATACCAGGAAACCCTGTTTGAGCTGTTTGCCAAACAGTTCGAAATGGCCAAAGTGGACGAAAGCCGTGAAGGTGCCGTCATCCAGGTGCTGGACGCCGCCCAGCCCCCCGAAAAAAAAGCCAAACCCAAGAAGGCCCTGATCGCCATCATTGCCACGCTGGCCAGCGGTTTTGCGCTGCTGCTCTTTGTCTTCGTTCGTCAGGCGCTGCGCAACGCGGGTGGTGACCAAGAGACTGCAGGCAAGCTGGCCGCTCTCAAGTCCTCCTGGCTTCGTGCGCTGGGTAAGGCATAAGGGACGGCTTGAGGGCAGTTCAGCAAGACCCGATATTGGGGTTTAGCGGGCCGCGTCATTGGCACAAACTAGGCACACTCAAGCTTTGAAAATCATCGAAAGTGTTATCGGCGTTTTTCAATCACCTGCACTCACAGCTGCCGGGTGGGGCTTCGTGGCCAGCTTCGTCCTCTGCGTCCTGCTGGTCCTCACCAAACGCTGGCACGGCGCCCTGACCATGGACCACACCGAGGGCGTGCAAAAGTTCCACACTGCGCCCACCCCGCGCATTGGCGGCGTGCCTATCGTGCTGGGCCTCATCGTCGCTTGGGGCAAGGCCCCCGTCGACATCCAGCACATGCTCACGCCCATTCTGTTTGCCGGCATTCCTGCTTTCATCTTTGGTGTGCTCGAGGACATCACCAAGCGCGTGGGCGTGATGCAGCGCCTTTTGGCCACCATGGCCTCTGGCCTGCTGGCCTGGTGGATCACAGACTATTCGCTCACCCGGGTCGACATCTGGGGCGTGGACTGGGTGCTGGGCTTCACCCTAGTGTCGGTGGTTTTTACCGCGTTTGCCGTGGGAGGTGTGGCCAACAGCATCAACATCATTGACGGATTCAACGGCCTGGCCAGCACTGCATCCACCCTGGCTTTTATTGGCTACGCCCTGCTGGCTTGGCGGGTGGGCGATGTGCAGCTGGCCGGTGTAGCCCTGGTACTGGCAGCCTGCGTGTGGGGCTTTTTCTGGGTCAACTGGCCCTTTGGCAAAATCTTTTTGGGTGACGGCGGTTCTTACTTTGTGGGCTTTAGCCTGGCCTGGGTGGCGGTGATGCTGATCGAGCGCAACCCCAGCGTGTCGGCCTTTGCCGCCTTGCTGGTTTGCGCCCACCCGGTGACCGAGGTGCTGTTCAGCATCTACCGCCGCAAGATCAAGAAGATGAACCCCGGCCACCCGGACCGGTTGCATTTCCACAGCCTGGTCAAGCAGCGCTATGTGCGCTTCTGGTTTCCAAACGCGTCGGCAGACATCAGCAACTCCATCACTGGCTTTTTGGTCGGCTTCATGACCCTGTCCGCCATTGCGCTTGCGAGCGTAACGCAAGCCAGTGTAACAAGCTCAGCGTTGGCCTTTGTTGTGCTGGGGCTGGGGTATGTGTCGCTTTACGCCCGCATGGTGCGGTTTCATTGGTGTTCACCAATTGAGTTTTTATTCTTCAAACCTAGCCGGTTATCCAGCCCATTGGTTTGATGCATTCATGGGACGTTGAAACTCATTAGCAGTTACTGCTGACCATTGAATAATGCTTTAAACAGGCACATGTTGCATATTCAAACCACCTACGGGAAAACCTTTCAGCAAACCGACGGTCAAACCGTCTTGGACGCTGCAGCCAAAGCTGGTATCAGTTTGCCTTACAGCTGCAAAACAGGTCGTTGCAGCACTTGCAAATGCAAAGTGCTCAGCGGGCAAAGCAGGGCTATGGTCGATGAACTGGGGCTCAGCTCTGATGAAAAAGCCCAAGGCTTCATCCTCAGCTGCGTCCGCAGTGCTAGCACAGACATGCTCATTGAAGTGGAAGACTTGGGTGATCAGGTCATTCCCGAAGTCAAAACCCTGCCCGCCCGCATCAGCAGCTTAGAAAAGTTGGCTCCAGATGTTCTGAGCGTCAAGCTCAGGTTCCCGCCTAATACCCTATTGAATTACCTGGCTGGTCAATACATCGACGTCATTGGTCCAGGGGGCCTTCGTCGGAGTTACTCGGTAGCGAACGCTCCTGCGGCAGACAATCAGCTGCAACTGCACATTCGTGCAGTAGAAGGCGGCGCCATGAGTGACTATTGGTTTAACCTAGCAAAAGTCAATGACTTGGTGCGCATCAACGGCCCCTTGGGTTCATTCTTCATGCGGCCTTTGGTGGGGCTGCAGGTGGTCTTTTTGGCCACAGGCACTGGCATTGCCCCCGTCAAAGCCATACTTGAACAACTTGCCAGTGCGCCAGAAATGGACCAACCCTTGAGCGTCACCGTGTACTGGGGGGGGCGCGAACCGCAAGACTTGTACACCAACCCCTACCAATGGCATCCCTCATTGCGTTATGTACCCGTCCTGTCGCGTGCCCCTGACGGGTGGACAGGAACACGCGGCTATGTTCAAAAGGCCTTGCTTTCCGATTCGCCTGATTTGACCCGCACCGTTGTGTATGCCTGCGGGTCAGACGCCATGATTCAAAGTGCAAAAGCAGCGTTGACCCAAGCAGGCCTGCCAGGCAGGCGCTTTTATTCCGATGCATTTGTTCCCTCGGGAACGTAACCAGAAACTTAAGAGAAACTATGAAAGCAGTCATTCTTGCAGGTGGACTCGGCACCCGTTTAAGCGAAGAAACCTCCACCCGCCCTAAGCCCATGGTCGAAATCGGGGGCAAGCCCATCTTGTGGCACATCATGAAGATGTATTCATACCACGGCATCAACGACTTCATCATCTGTTGCGGATACAAGGGTTATCTCATTAAAGAGTACTTTGCTAACTACTTCTTGCATATGTCGGACGTCACGTTTGACATGAAGACTAACCATATGAAGGTCCACTCAGAGCGCGCAGAACCTTGGTCGGTCACGCTGGTTGATACTGGCGATGATTCGATGACAGGCGGTCGCTTGCGCCGCGTGTCCAATTACGTCAAAGACGAAGAAGCCTTTTGCTTCACCTATGGCGATGGCGTGGGCGACAACGACATTGCCGCCAGCATCGCCTTCCATCACAGCCACGGCAAAGCAGCCACACTCACTGCCACTTATCCGCCGGGCCGCTTTGGTGCGCTCGATATACAAAATGGCCAAGTCAAAAGCTTTAAAGAAAAGCCCCGGGGTGACGGCGCTTTCATCAACGGCGGCTTTTTTGTGTTGTCGCCCAAAGTGCTAACACTGCTGGACAGTGATCAAACCATTTGGGAGCAAGAGCCTTTGATGCAACTCGCCCAGCAAGGCGAACTCATGGCCTACCCACACACCGGATTTTGGCAGCCCATGGACACCCTGCACGATAAAAACACCCTCGAAAAAATGTGGACAAACGGCACCGCACCCTGGAAAAAATGGGACTGAGCATGGACAGCCCAAAAGCTTCAAAATTTGCAAATCCGAACCCTGCATTTTGGCAAGGCAAACGCGTTCTGCTTACCGGTCACACCGGCTTCAAAGGCAGTTGGCTGAGCCTTTGGCTGCAGTCCATGGGTGCTGTGGTGCGCGGCATATCGCTCGATCCGCCTACCACCCCTGCGTTGTTCTCTGTCGCTCAAGTGGCGCAAGGCATGGACCATCAGGTTGCCGATATCCGAGACTTTGACGCCATCAAACCCTTGGTCGCCAGCTTCAAACCTGAAATCGTCATCCACATGGCCGCGCAACCACTGGTGCGCCTGTCTTACCAGCAGCCCATTGAAACTTATGCCACCAATGTCATGGGCACCTTGCATGTGCTCGAGGCTGCGCTCCACGCGAGCAGCGTGCGCGCCATCGTCAACATCACCACCGACAAGTGTTACGACAACAAAGAATGGGCTTGGGGCTACCGTGAAGATGAACCCATGGGCGGCCATGATCCGTACTCCAGCAGCAAGGGCTGTGTGGAACTGCTCAGCAGCGCTTACCGCAAGTCATTTTTAAAAGACGCGGGCATTGCCATGGCCACAGCCCGTGCGGGCAATGTTATTGGCGGTGGCGACTGGGCACTGGACCGACTGGTGCCCGATATTTTGAAAGCGCTGGAGCAGCAGCAGCCTGTGCAAATTCGCAACCCGCATGCCATTCGCCCCTGGCAGCATGTGCTTGAGCCCTTGTCGGGCTACTTGGTCTTGGCCGAGCGTTTGTTTGAACACGGTCAGCAAGACGCTGAGGGTTGGAACTTCGGCCCCCGTGACGAAGATGCCCAGCCCGTGCAGTGGATCGTGGAGCGCCTTTGCCAAGCCTGGGGCGATGCTGCTGCTTGGGCTGTGCAGCCGGGCGACCATCCACACGAGGCTCACTTTCTTAAACTCGATATTTCCAAAGCCCGTCAACGGCTGCAGTGGGCCCCCCGATGGTCACTGCAAACCGCTTTGGGCCACATCACCCACTGGCACCAAGCCTGGCTTGCCGGAAAAGACATGCGCGCTATCTGCCTCCAACAAATTAACAGCTACCAAACCGCACCATGAGCACTACGACCGTCACCTTTGAGCCCCAGCTAGACAAACTGCGCAGTCAGATTGGCGATCTGGTCCAGCAGTACGCAGATATCGCGTATGCACCAAAACCCTTCGTCCCCGGGCAGACCGCCGTTCCAGTCTCCGGCAAGGTCATTGGTGCTGGCGAACTGAAAATGATGGTTGAAGCATCATTGGACGGCTGGCTGACCACGGGACGCTTCAATGCCATGTTCGAGCAACGCTTGGCCCAATTTCTTGGCGTCAAATACCTGATTACAGTGAACTCAGGCTCGTCGGCTAATTTGGTGGCCTTCTCAACGCTGACCAGCCCAAAACTTGGCGATCGGGCTATCAAGCAGGGTGATGAGGTTATTGGCGTGGCAGCGGGATTCCCGACGACAGTCAACCCTATTCTGCAGTTCGGCGCAGTGCCAGTTTTCGTGGACGTGGACCTGGCCACGCACAACATTGATGCAAGCAAGATCGAAGCGGCCATCACGCCCAAGACTAAGGCCATCATGCTGGCCCACAGCCTAGGCAACCCGTTCAACCTGGACGTGGTCACCGCGCTGTGCAAGAAACACAACTTGTGGCTGGTTGAAGACTGCTGTGATGCCCTGGGTGCCAGCTACAACGGACAACTGGTGGGTACCTTTGGTGACATCGCCACATTGAGTTTCTACCCCGCGCACCACATCACCATGGGTGAAGGTGGCGCGGTGTTCACCAACAACGCAGAACTTAAACTGATCGCCGAATCCTTCCGCGACTGGGGCCGTGACTGCTATTGCCCGCCCGGCAAGGACAACACCTGCGACAAGCGCTTCTGCTGGACCAAGAAGGAACTGGGCGGCGACCTGCCCGACGGCTACGACCACAAGTACACCTACAGCCACCTTGGCTACAACCTGAAGATCTCCGACATGCAAGCTGCTTGCGCCCTGGCGCAGATGGACCGGATCGAGGAGTTCATCGCCAAGCGCCGCGCCAACTTCGTCTATCTGAAGGCCAAGCTGGCCAACGTGGCTGAGTTCCTGCACTTGCCGGAAGCCACGCCTAACAGCGAGCCGTCGTGGTTCGGATTCCCGCTGATCGTGAAGGAGACGGCCGGCGTCAAGCGCGCGGACTTGATCAACTTCCTGGAGGAGAACAAGATCGGCACGCGCCTTCTGTTCGCGGGCAACTTGACCAAGCAGCCCTACATGGCTGGCCGCAATTTCCGCGTCAGCGGTAAGCTGACCAATACCGATGTCGTGATGAACCAGACTTTCTGGCTAGGCACATTCCCCGCTTTGGGCGAACCGCAATTGGACTATATTGCGGACAAGCTGGAAGAGTTCTTCGGAGTCAACTTCTGATGAATACTCTCGCGACTTCCACAGCCAGTGCAAACACCGATTCCCGGTTCGTCCCTGCGCGTCTGCGTCGCACGGTGCTTGAAATGGCCTATGCCGGATCAACCGTGCATATCGGTTGCGCGTTCTCGATCATCGAACTGGTCTCGGTTCTATACCGCAACCATCTGCGTTACCCAGGCAACGATCCGCGCGCTGATGGTCGCGACTATCTGGTTCTGAGCAAGGGCCACGGTGTCATGGCACAGTACGCCTGCATGCATGAGCTGGGCTGGCTAAACGACTCACATATCAAGAACTACTTTGCTGACGGCAGCGAGCTCAAGGGCTTGTCCGATTCGCGCATCTCTGGCCTGGAAGTAACCTCTGGATCCCTCGGCCACGGCTTCTCTGTCGGGGTCGGAATCGCGATGGGACTGCAGCGCAAGGGGGGCGAACAGAAGGTATACGCGATCGTCGGTGACGGTGAACTCAACGAGGGACCGATCTGGGAAGGTGCATTGGTTGCGGCGCACCACCGAATGGATAACCTGATGCTGATCGTCGACAAGAACGGATTCCAGGCAATGGGCACTACAGATGAGGTGCTGGCACTGGGTGATCTGTCCGCAAAATTCAACAGTTTTGGCTTCGAAACGCTGGAAGTCGATGGCCACGACGAGTCGTCGGTGGACGCCGCCATCCGTCAGCTCTGGGATACGGGTGCAGGCAAACCCAAGGCGCTGATTGCGCGTACGGTCAAGGGCAAGGGCGTACCCTTCATGGAGTCAGACAACCGCTGGCATTACACCCGTCTTAACGCACAGACCTTTGCCGAAGCCGTTGATGCGCTTGGTCTTTCTGGAGCCGCCAAGTGAGAGACGCTTTTTCTAACACGCTGGTCCGACTGGCGCTCGCAGATCCCAAGGTGTTGTTGCTTACGGGCGACCATGGTTACGCGCTGTTCGATGAATTCCGCAAGCGCTGCCCGAATCAGTACATCAACGCTGGCATCGCCGAGCAAAACATGGTCGGCATGGCCGCTGGCTTGGCGCGGGTCGGATTCCGTCCATTCGTCTATGGCCTGGCCGCCTTCATACCGATCCGAACTGTCGAGCAGATCAAGCTCGACATCGCCCACGACGCTCTGCCTGTCGTCCTGTTGGGCGATGGCGCCGGCTTCGTGTACAGCCATTTAGGTACCAGTCATCAGTCAACCGAAGACATCGCATGTACCCGAGCGATCCCGGGTCTGCAAGTTCTCTCGCCAGCCGACCGTTTCGAGATGACGGCGTGCATGGAGTACGCCTTCGCAACAAACGGGCCGGTTTACCTGCGCATGGGCAAGTCAGACCGCGGCGATGTGCATGCCAACCCGATCGACCCGCTGCAGCCCGGACGGCTGCTGAAGGTGCGCGCTGGCCGTGCAGACCGTCCTTGCTTGATTGCCTCCGGTTCGATGGTACGCACCGCTTTGGATATTGCACAAGAACAGGATCTTTTCGTGTGGAGTGCACCAGTGCTCAAGCCGCTGGCCGTAGACGACGTGTGTGCAGCCGTACGGGAGTCAACGGGTCTTGTTACGCTGGAAGAACACTCGGTTCTAGGCGGGTTAGGCGCAGCAATTGCAGAGATCACCAGCGAGCATGAACCCACTCGGATGCTTCGTATCGGTGTGCCGGATAGGTTTTCCGAACACTGCGGCACGCATGCGTATCTACTGCACGAACATCGCCTAGACACTGACAGTGTCCAGAAACGCATCAAGTCCTTCTCGGACGTCTTAGCCTCTGCTGTTAGAACCGCTATTCCGCTGTGATAGAAGCTATTACAGGCATCCCATCGCCATTAAACATTCCTGCAGGGGATCTCCAGCGTTGCCATGCTGCACTAGGCGTTGAGGCATGGCGGCAGCTTGCCGGTCAACGAATTTTCATCACGGGTGGCACCGGGTTTGTTGGCAAATGGTTGTTAGCGACCCTACTGGATGCCAATCAGGCACTGGACTTGGGCTGTCAAATTACGGTGCTTAGCAGGAACCCCGAGGCCTTCTTGAATGAATGGCCTGCGATGAGAGGGCATGTGACCTGGGTCGCCGGTGATGTGCGTGATTTTCCGCTAGGCGCCGAGCGCTTCGATACGGTGATCCATGCAGCGACAGACGTGATTGCTCAGTCATCACCTCAAGAGGTTTTTACCACATGCGTAGAAGGAACCCGCCGCGTGCTAAGCTTGGCTCGGCGTAGTGAAGCGAACCGGTTCCTGCTCGTAAGCTCAGGCGCAATATATGGTCCTTTGCCACAGGGGATGACACATGTTCCGGAAACCCACCTCGGTGGCCCGGATCCGTTGTTAGCCGCTTCCGCCTATGGCGAGGGCAAGCGTGTGGCGGAGTGGCTCGTAGCTCAGGAATCCTCCGAGCAGGTGGAAGTCAAGATCGCTCGCGTCTTCGCACTGGTTGGGCCTCATCTGCCGCTGGACAAGCACTTCGCCATCGGCAATTTTCTCAAATCGGCCATGGTCAATGGTGAGGTTGTCATCCAGGGCGATGGCACGCCGTACCGCAGTTACTTGTATGCCGCCGACATGGCAGCTTGGCTGTGGGCGGTGCTGCTGCGCGGCCAGCCGAGCAGGGCTTACAACGTGGGCTCTGATGAGGGCTTGTCGATCGCTGATCTTGCCCGCCGCGTCTGCGGGGTGCTCGGGCGCGAACCGCGACTGCGCATACTGCAGACCGCCCCTGCAGGCGTTGCGGCGTCGCACTACGTCCCGGACGTATCGCGTGCGCGCGCCGAACTTGGGCTGCCCCCCCCCCTTGCCCTGAATGACGCGATCGCCCGCACGGCGCATTGGCACATCACACGCTCGGGCGCCGTCAATCGAGAGGCTTGATTATGTTGAATCAACGGATTGTTCTGACTGGCATCACCGGTTTTCTAGGTAGCCATTTGGCCGCCGCGCTGGTAGCAGAGGGTTGCGAGGTGATCGGACTCAAGCGCCGCTCCTCGTCGCTGCAACGACTGGCCGGCATTCTGCCAAAGCTGACATTGGTGGACGTCGAGAGCTCTGACTTCGAAGTGCTATTCCGCGACTACGGCAAGGTCGACGCCATTATCCACACGGCTACCAACTACGGCCGTAACAGCGAGTCGGTGTCGGAGATCTTTACCGCCAACACCGAGTTCCCGCTGCGCTTGCTCGACGCAGGATCTCGCGCCGGAGTTCATGCCTTTATGAACACCGACACGATCCTTGACAAATACCTGAACCTGTACGCTTTCTCGAAGAATCAGCTGCTCGAATGGGGGCGTTTCTTTGCGTTGCACAAAAAGATCACGTTCTGGAACCTGCGCCTTGAGCACTTCTACGGCGCGAACGATGATGCCTCGAAGTTTACAGCGTACATCGTTGACAGCTGCCTCTCCAACGAGCCGGAGATCCAGCTAACGCTGGGCGAGCAGAGGAGAGACTTCATTTACATTGACGACGTGGTGTCGGCGTACCTGCTGCTGTTACGTGAGATTCAGTGTGCGCCGCCAGGACTGAGCGAGTTTGACGTGGGCAGCGGTACCTCGATCTCCATTCGCGAATTCGTCATTCTGGTCAAGCAGCTGACGAATTCGTCGACCACACTTAACTTCGGCGCCCTGCCTTACCGAGACGGTGAGGTTATGCATTCAGTTGCTAACGTCGCTCCGCTGCTGGCGCTGGGCTGGCGCTGCAACTACGACATTAAAGCGGGTATCCGCAAACTTCTGGGCATGGAGGCCCTCAACACATGAAGCTCCTGATCACTGGCGGCTGTGGCTTTCTCGGCAGCAACTTGGCCGCTGACGCGCTGGCCCGCGACGACGAACTGATGGTGTTCGACAACCTGTCGCGCAATGGCTCCCGCAGCAACCTCGAGTGGCTGACATCGCAGGGGCGCTTCACCTTTCAGCACGGTGACATACGCAACCGCAACGATGTCGAAACCGCGGTTCAAACCTTCCGGCCCGACGCGATCTTCCATCTCGCCGGCCAGGTGGCGATGACTACCTCGATCGCCAATCCGCAAATGGATTTCGAGATCAACGTCATAGGCACGTATAACCTGCTCGAGTCGGTGCGCAAACATGCGGCTAAGGCAGCTGTGGTGTATTCCTCGACCAATAAGGTCTATGGCGACCTTGAGCAGTTCGACTACGAGGAGACGGACACCCGTTACCGCTGCCTGCAGCACCCGCGCGGCTTCGACGAGCAGGTGCAGCTAAGCTTCCAGTCCCCCTACGGCTGTTCCAAGGGCGCCGCCGATCAGTACATGCTGGACTATGCCCGAATTTTCGGTCTGAATACCGTGGTTTTTCGGCATTCGTCGATGTACGGGGGGCGCCAGTTCGCTACCTATGACCAGGGCTGGGTGGGCTGGTTTTGCCAGAAGGCGGTCGAGGCCGCCCAGGTCGACGCGCGGCCGTTCACGATCTCGGGCAGCGGCAAGCAGGTGCGTGACGTGCTGCACGGTGAGGACATGAAGCGGCTGTACCTAGCCGCGCTGGAGAATATCGATACCGCGCGTGGCCAGGCCTTTAACATCGGTGGTACGGCGGACAACAGCCTGTCGCTGCTGGAGCTGCTGGAGCTGCTGGAGGAGATCACCGGCACGAGGCTGGCCTACGAGCGCCTGCCGGTGCGCGAGAGCGACCAGCGCGTGTTCATTGCCGATATTGCCAAGGCTCGTCGTCTGCTGGGCTGGGAGCCTCGAATGACCGCGCGCGCCGGCGTGTCCGATATGGTACGCTGGACGTCTGAGACCTTCGTCGCCTCGAAACTGCTGTGAGCATGGACACATCTCTGGGTGGTCTGACGGTGCGGCTGTGGCGCGCCATCGGGCGGCCGCGGCGTCGGCAGTTTCAGCTGCTGCTCGCGATGATGGTGCTGAGCTCGCTGGCCGAGGTGGTCAGCGTCGGCGCAGTGCTGCCCTTCCTGAGCGCGTTGGCCAACCCGGAGCGGCTGCTTGAGCACCCGGCGCTGCATTCGGCGTTTGAGCGACTCGGCGTGTTGACCCCGGCTGACGTCATCCTCACCACGACGCTGGCTTTCTGCGCCGCCGTCGTGCTAGCCGGCGTGGTTCGCATCCTAGTGCTGCGCCTGTCGCTTGGCTATGCCTTCGACTTGGGCGCGGACATCAGCAACGATGTCTACCGTCGCAGCCTGTACCAGCCCTACGCGGTGCACATCGCGCGCAATAGCAGCGAGGTTATCAATGGCATCGCCATCAAGGTCAGTGAGGTGATTTTCTACGTCATCGTTCCGGCCATGACGCTGTTCAGCTCGGCTTTCATGGCCGTAGCCATCATGGTGACGCTGGCAACCTTCATCCCGGCCAGTGCGCTGGCGGCCTTCGGCGTGCTCGGTGTGCTGTACACATTGATGATGAAGATGCTGCGCCAGAGACTGCGCGCCAACAGCGACCGCATTGCCCGCGAATCTACCAACACGATACGCTACCTGCAGGAAGGCCTGGGCGGGATCCGCGACATCCTACTCGACCGCACGCAGGACAATTTCGTCGCCACCTTCCAGCGCTCCGACGCCGCGCTGCGCAAGGCGCAGCGCGAGAATCAGTTCGTCTCGCAGAGCCCACGTTTCCTGATGGAGTCGGCCGGAATGGTGCTGATTGCGTTGGTCGCGCTTGGCTTCTCGCGCGGCGGCGCCGGTGTGGCCGGGGTCGTCCCGACGCTGGCCGGACTGGCGTTGGGCCTGCAGCGCCTGCTGCCGGCATTGCAGCAGCTGTACCAGTCGTGGTCGTCGATCCAGGGCTCGCAGGGCTCGCTCCGTGAGACCGTCAAGCTGTTGGAACAGCCGTTGGCGGCGGCGCACGAGCGCATGGCCAGCCCGCTGCGCTTTGACGATCGGATCGAGCTGCGCGAGGTGGGCTTCAGCTACGCTGTGGGCTCCCCGGCGGTCCTGAACGACTTCAATCTAGTGATCCGCAAGGGCTCGCGTATCGGCTTCGTGGGCGAGACCGGCAGCGGCAAGAGCACGCTGCTGGACATTGTCATGGGCCTGCTGCACCCTAGTGAGGGTTGCATGCTAGTGGACGGCGTGCCAGTGACCCCGGCCAACGTCGAAGCCTGGCGGCCGCACATCGCGCATGTGCCGCAGGACCTGTTTCTGAAGGACGGCACGTTGCGCGAGAACATCGCCTTCGGCGTGCCCGCCGAGGCCATCGACGACGATGCGGTACGCCGCGCCGCCGCACTGGCACAGATTGGCCCCACCATCGAGGGCTGGGTCGACGGATACGAGACGTTGGTGGGCGAACGCGGCGTGCAGCTCTCGGGCGGCCAACGCCAGCGTATCGGCATCGCCCGTGCGCTTTACAAGAAGGCCGACGTGTTCATTTTCGACGAGGCCACCAGCGCGCTGGACAACGCCACCGAGGAGGCCGTCATGCGCTCCATCGAGGGCATGGATGAGCGCATCACCGTTTTGATCATCGCGCACCGCCTCTCGACGCTGCGCAACTGCGACGAGATTGTTGAACTCCATCGTCAGGCCAAAGCGGTCGCGGCCGACCCGACGACCTGAACCGCCCCCCGCCTACGACACCCTCTGTGCCCGATGTCCTCCAAGCCGCTCCTCAGCTTCTGCATTCCTTCTTACAACCGCCTGGTTCGCGTCCGCGAGCTGGTGCTCAGCCTGCTGTCGCGCCCCGATCCTGACATCGAGGTCATTGTGTTGGACAACGGCTCCACCGACGGCACATTCGACGCGCTGAATCAGATCACCGATCCGCGATTCCGTCTGGCGGCCAATCCGGTGAACAAGGGCGCGCTGTTCAACATGGTTAACGTCTTTAGCTACGCCAGTGGCGAGTACGTCGTGTACTCTACCGATCAGGATTGCACCCACATCGATCGGCTGGATGAGTTCAAGACATTTCTTCGCGCGTATCCGTCCGTGTCCTGTGGTTTTTGCGAATTCCGCGTGCCCGGCGCCGGTCAGCATCGGGTCTTTACGCGTGGCTATGACGCCATTAGTGCCATTGCGTATAAAGGCCGCCACCCCACCGGTTACTTCTTCCGAAATAAGGACCTTCGCAAGGTCGCATTGAACGAACGGTTGGCTGACTTCAACGTCGTGGACCTATTTCCACTGGAGTTTGCGTTCGCCGAGGTCTGCCTGATGGGCGACGGTGCTATATATGACGGAGGCCTGTTCAGTCCCAACAACGGCGAGGATGTGGTTAAGCACAAATCGTCTACGACCAACGGTGCGTCAAAGTCGGCGTTCTTCGCCCCAGCGGTCAGACTCAAGTTGGCGCTGTCCTACAGCCGCCATGCAGAAAAGCTAGCCTTGCCGGCATCAGACAGCTCTAAACTGGGAGTCAAAATTTTCTTTGCGGAGCTAGGCGCTGCCACTATTGGTTATCGTACGGTGATGGGTAACGAGCGATTGTGCATTCACTACCGTATGACGCCGCGTCGGATTGGCAGACTTGAGATGCTGGCAGTTGGTGCCTCATTTACTCTTCGATACTTCTCCGTACGCTTCGCATGGGAGCCAGTCGCAGCGATAGGATTTTTGGGTTCTCTCTTGTCATATCTTGGTCACAAGCTTGCGGGTCGACTCGATCACACTTAACCGTTTCACAATTAAGAAAGATAAATATTTATTTATCTTTAGGTCAAACGCATTTGTCGTGCTGATTACATCCTGGCGGAACCCAATCCGAAGTTTGTGAATTCAATGTGGCCACCTCGGCTGTCTCAAGCTTGAGGCCAGTCCATTTTGTGTTTTCCCGCCAGATTTGTCCTGTCATGCCCCAGTCCCCACTGCTCACAATCTCCATACCTACATATAACCGTTCGCGGCATCTAGCCTGCCTGCTCACGATACTAGAGCGAGAGTTACGCGGCATCGAAGACCAAGTGCTGGTATTGATATCGGACAACGCCTCGACTGACGATACGCGCTCAGTCGTAGCTGACTTCGCATCACGGATGTTAGTATTACGCTCGCGTCGGAACGAGATTAATGAAGGCCCAGATGCCAACATCAGCGCATGCTATCTGCTGCCTGACACTCCTTATGTCTGGGTTCTGGGCGACGATGATGCGCCGTTGAATGGCACTTTGCGTTTGCTGCTGGAACTGCTTAACCGGGAATTACCTGATATGGTCTACCTGCCCAGTCTGTCCACTACTGACATCCTGCGTGATCAGGGTACTCACACGGTCGATAAGCTAACCGCGGTCCAGTTGGATCGCGAGGATTTCGCGTCTGTGCTGCATGTGCAGATGACCTTCATCTCTGGCCTGGTGCTGCGCAAGGGTCCCAGACTCGACGCGCGCGTGCGCGAGCAGCTGGCCGTCACGCAAGGCACCAGTCTCATCCAGATGGCCTGGGTGCTGGAAACCCTCAAGCAGGGCGAGAAATTCCTCGTGTGCCAGGGCCACCCGATCATGGCGACGGCCGCCAACAGCGGCGGTTACGCGGTCTTCCAGGTCTTCTTGGCCAATCACACCCGGATCGTCTCGACCCTCCTGGCCGACCATCCCGCGATGCGCCGCAGCATCCTGCGCAAGACGAGCTTGTGCTTCCTGCCGGGTCTGGTCTGGCATGTGCGTCACGGGTCGATCGGCAATTTCAAGATGCAAGGCCGCGCCGACCTCGATCTGCCCGAGGAGCTGACCCGCACTGGCGGTTTCCGCTGGCTGGTCCGACCGATTTGGTCACTGCCCGACCTTCCCGCCAAGGTCGCCTTCTTCTGTTCGCGCGTGATGACGTTCACCGTACGCCAGTACCAGCGCTTCGTCCTGTTCCCGCGTCGCCGTTCGATTGAGGTCGGCGCATGAGCCGGTGTTTCCGCGCCGTCGTTTTCGCGGCAGCACTGCCGCGCAAGATATGGAACAAGGCACTGAACCTGCTGACTTCCGCGTTGTTCGGTCACCGGATCATCGTAGACTGGACCGACGCACGCATACTCAATGCGGCGCGCATCCAGTTCCAGGGCAGCTTCCAGGCCGGTCGCGGCCTGTGGCTGCAGGCGATCGGCGACCGCGGCCACATCGAGATAGGAGACGGCGCCCGGCTGTCAGACCTCGTGCACGTTGGCGCCGTGGGACGTCTACGCATCGGCCGCAACGTGCTGATCGGCAGCAAGGTGCTGATCATCGACCACTCGCATGGACACGGCTACCACGCCGCACCGGACGAACTGCGGATCCCGCCGGGCGACCGCGTACTGGCCTCCCGCGGCGACATCACGATCGGCGACAACGTCTGGCTCGCTGATAGTGTCATCGTTCTTGCGGGCGTGACCATCGGGGACAATTGCGTGATCGGTGCTCACTCGCTAGTCCGCCACAACCTTCCCCCTAACTCGGTCTGCGCCGGCAACCCCGCCCGGGTCCTGTACACGCACGACGCCTCCGGCGGGTCCGCCGACGCCATCCCCCAGCCATGAGCCAGTCCCTACGCATCGCTGCGATCTACACGACCTATCACCCAGACGAAGGGTTCCGCCAGCGCATCCGCCATGTGGTGGAACGCTGCGAGTTGACCGTCGTCGTCGACAACACCCCGGGCGGTCACGCATTTGAGCCGGGCCAGACCGACGGCCTCGTCGTGCTGCAGGACGGCCACAACAAGGGCTTGGGCGCCGCATTGAACGCCGGGCTCGCCGAGGCGCTGAAACAAGGCTGCAACGCAGTTGTCCTGTTCGACCAGGACAGCAGCCCGCAGCCCGACTTCATCGCCGCGCTGTTCGAAGGGCTGGACGCGGCCGGGCCGCGCGCCATCCTCGGCCCGTTGCTGGTGGACGACGGTGAGACCCCGGCGCCCGCCAACGCGGCCTCGACCGTTTCCACCGCGCCACGGATCGACGACGTCACCTGCATTGCCACCTCCGGCATGTGCTTCCGCTTGGACGGCCTGACGCCGACCGACCGCTTTACCGAGGATTTCTTCCTTGACTTCGTCGACTTCGACTGGTGCTGGCGCCTGCGCGGACAAGGCTGGCGCATCTGCCGGCTCCGCTCGCTGCCGATGCCGCACCGCCTGGGCTTGGCGCAGCGTCGTTTCCTCGGGCTGACGTACCACGTGCCCGCGCCGTTCCGTCACTACTTCCAGTTCCGCGACACGCTCAAGCTCGCCACCCGGTCCTACGTACCGGCCTACAGCCGCGTGCGCCTGTCCGTGATCCTGCTGCCCAAGCTGATCGTCTACCCATTCGTGCTGGACCGTGGCCTGGAGCGGCTTCGCTGGATGGTTCTCGGCATCCGCGACGCCATCCGTGCAGTGCCCGGCATCGGTGCCGCCGCTGCTAAGCTGCAAGGCGCTACTCCCCGCAACCCTTGAACCCATACGACATATGACATCAGTCTCGATCGTCGCAGGCGGCGCCGGATTCGTTGGCGCCAACCTCGTTCCCGAACTCCTGGCGCGCGACCGCGTGGTCGTCGTCGTCGATAACTACTGCCGCGGCGCTGTCGGCAATCTGGGCGCAGTGCAGGGACATTCGAACCTGCACCTCGTCGAGGCGGACCTCTCCGTCCGCGACCGCGTGCATGAACTCTTCGAGACTTCCAGAGCCCTGGGGGCCATCGACGAGGTCTGGCACTTCGCTGCGAATTCCGACATTCCGGCCGGCGTGCTCGACAGCGACGTCGACTTCAAAGATACCTTTCAGACCACCTTCGAGCTGCTGCGCGCGATGCGCGACTTTAAGGTCGGCACCATGCACTTCGCCTCCAGTTCCGCCGTCTACGGCGACATGGGCGAGCAGCGCCTGCACGAAGCCATAGGTCCGCTGCTGCCGATCTCAAACTACGGCGCGATGAAGCTGGCCTCCGAGGCGCAGGCCAGCGCCGCCGCCGAGAGCTTCCTGACCCGCGTCAACCTGTTCCGTTTCCCCAACGTGGTCGGCGTGCCGGCGACGCACGGCGTGATCCTGGACTTCGTCAACAAGCTGGCCAAGGACCCCTCAGTGCTGGAGGTCCTGGGCGACGGCACGCAGCAGAAGGCCTACCTGCACGTCTCCGATCTGGTCCAGGCGATGTTGCTCGTTGCCGGCCGCGTCTCCGAAAAGAAGGTGGAACTGGTCAACATCGGTCCGACCGACTCTGGCGCCACCGTGCGTCGCATCGCCGAGCTGGTAGTGGCGCGCGTGGCTCCGGGGGCGCGTATCTCCTACGGCCAGGGCAACCGCGGTTGGATTGGCGACGTGCCGAAGTTCAATTACTCCACTCACCGCATCCAGTCCTTCGGCTGGCGTCCCACGCTGGACTCCGAGCAGGCAGTCGCCCGCGCCATCGACGAAATTGCTGCCCAGCAAGGATTCTGAGGAGCGCGCGTGCCAACCAACCTGACCCGCCACGACGCTGTTCCAGCGTCAGTTCCCCGCGTCACCGTCGTCATACCCTCGTTCAATGAGCCGAACGAGGTGCTGCGCAAGAGTCTGGACAGCGTGGCAGCGCAGACGATGACCGATTTTGAGTGCCTGGTCATCGACGAAAGCACTCGTCCCGAAGCAGCCGCCGCCTGCCGCGCGCTGTGCGAGCGCGACGCCAGGTTCCGCTACGTCCACCCCGAGACCCGCATCGGCCTGGCCGCCAGCCTGAACCTGGGCCTGTCGATGGCGCGCGGGCCGCTGATCGCGCGCTTCGACGCCGACGACATCTGCCTGCCGCATCGCCTGGAGCGCCAGGTGGCCTACCTAGAGGCTCATCCCGACGTGGATGTGCTCGGCGGAGGCCTGGAGATTTTCACAGCCGAGGCCGGCATGATCGCGATCCGGGACTATCCACTCGATCCGGAAACCATCGAGCGCCGTTTCCATACGACGACCCCAATCGCGCACCCTACGGTGATGATGCGCAAGTCGGTGCTGGACCGCTTCGGCGGCTACGACCCGAGTTTCCGTTTCGCCGAAGACCTGGACCTTTGGCTACGCCTGCTCAACCGAGGCGTGCGTTTCGCCAACCTGCCCGATGTGCTGGTGCGATACCGCCAGCAGTCGACCGCACGCAACCCCCAGCACTGGCAGTTCAACCTGCGGGCTCGCACCCAGAACTTCAGCCGACGCCAGTTCCCCCGGCGGTTGATGGGCCTGTTGGCCATCGCCGCTTGGCGCTTCATCCCCAAGCCGTTCCAAGAGCACGTGTTCCGCCGGTTGCTGTTACGCAATCGCTGATGCCTTGTTCACCGATAGACCCGACATGACCCTGATTCCCGAACTCTGCAATGTCGCCCTTCTCGCTGGCGGCATGGGCACACGGCTGCGCTCGCGCACCGGGAACCTTCCCAAACCGATGGCGCCGATCCTCGGCCGGCCGGTGCTGGAACACTTGATCGATCTGTGCGCCCGCCATGGCTTCCGCGACATAGCGCTGCTGGTGCACTACGAGCACGAGACGATCCGTGCCCACTTCGGCGACGGCAAGCGTCTCGGCGTCCGGCTGCGCTACTGTGTCGAGACCGACGCTCGCGGCACGGCGGGTGCGCTGCGTGACGCGCTGGAGTCGATGGACGACCGCTTCCTCGTCTTGTACGGCGATACCTATGCCGACGTGAACCTGCGCCGTTTCTGGGAGACGCATCTGGCCAACGGCGCTGACACCACGCTGCTGCTGCACCCCAACGACCATCCGCAGGACTCTGATCTGGTAGAAGTCAACGCCGATGGTCGCATCGTGGCCGTGCATCCCTATCCGCATCCGGAAGGCAAGACCCTAGCCAATCTGGTTAATGCCGCGCTCTACGCGATGAACCGGAATGGGTTGGACACGGTCATCCCGGCAAAGGGCCGCTTCGATCTAGCCAAACACACCTTTCCCGCGATGTTGGGCGCTGGCCGGCATCTGCAGGCTTACGTCACGCCCGAGTACATCAAGGACATGGGCACGCCCGAGCGGCTGGACAAAGTCGAGCGCGACATCGTATTCGGTCTGCCTGAGCGACTGTCTGACCGCCAGCCGAGGCGCGCCGTCTTCCTCGACCGTGACGGCACGATCAACCGCGAAGTCAACCATCTCAGCAAACCCGAGCAACTCGAGCTGCTGGACGGCGCCGGCGAAGCGATACGGCGCCTGAATCGTTCAGGCACGCTGGCCGTGTGCGTGACCAATCAGCCTGTGCTGGCGCGAGGCGATGTGACTGAGGACGGCATACGCGCGATCCACGCGCGCCTAGACCACTTGCTGGGGGAACAGCACGCTTTCCTGGACGGCCTGTACCTGTGCCCGCATCATCCTGACCGAGGATTTGCCGGTGAAGTGGCCGCTCTCAAGGTCGTCTGTGATTGCCGAAAGCCCGCCACTGGTCTTATCGATCGCGCGGTGTGCGACATGCGCATCTCGCGCCGGGATTCGTGGATGATCGGAGACACCACCTCTGACATCCGCGCCGGCCGCGACGCTGGCCTGCGGACGGTGCTGGTTCGCACGGGCCACGCTGGCCGCGACCGAAAGTACGGCGACGCCGCAGACTACGTGATGCCCGATCTGGCCGCTGCGGTGGACTGGGTGCTGGATGGCCACGCACGACTGCTGGGTGCGCTGCTGCCCGCCGCAGCTGCCGCACGCACCGCACGCGTGGTGCTGATCGGCGGCCCGGCGCGTGCTGGGAAGACCTCTGCTGCCCAGGGCTTGCGCGAACACATGCAGGCGCTGGGCCGCATCGCGCACGTAGTGTCCCTGGACGGTTGGTTGCGCCCGGTAGACCAGCGTCCCGAAGGCGGTGGCGTGCTGCTGCGCTACGACCTGAACGCAGCAGTCGACGTCGTAGTCGCTGTGCGTGCCGCGCAGGGTCGCCTGGAGCTGCCGCTACCGGTTTACGACCGCGACGAACGCCGAGCAGTGCCCGGTCCACGCGTCTCAATCGGCCCGGAGGACATGCTGATCGTGGAGGGGGTGCCCGCGCTGATGGACGAGCGGTTGCTCACGTTTGCCGATCTGCGTCTGTTCATCGAAACCGACGACGAACAGCGATTGGATCGGCTGGCCGTCGACTATGCGTGGCGGTCGACCGATCCGGCCGGTCTGCTTGACCGACTAGCCGCTCGGGAACGGGACGAAGTGCCGACGGTGCGTGCCAGCGAGGCGCGCGCCGATTTCACGATCACTGTACCCAAGAAAGAAACATCATGATCCTGAGTAAGACCCCGCTGCGGATGAGCTACGTCGGCGGCGGTAGCGACCTCCCCGCGTACTATCGCGAGGAACTAGGCGCGGTGCTGTCGACGTCAATCGACAAGTACATGTACATCGCGCTTAATCCGAAATTCGATGGCCGTATCCGCCTCAGCTACAACCTGACGGAAGAGGTCGACAGCGTCGACCAGGTCGCCCATCCACTGGTGCGCGAGGCGCTGAAGTTGCTGGAGATCCCCGGCGGCATCGAGATTGCCTCGATGGCAGACATCCCGTCCAAGGGCTCCGGCCTAGGATCGTCGAGCAGCTACACCGTCGGCCTGCTCAACGCGCTTTACGCCTATAAGAACCAGTTCGCCTCAAAGGCCACGCTGGCCCGGCAAGCCTGCGAGATCGAGATCGATCGCTGCGGCGAGCCCATTGGTAAGCAGGATCAGTACGCAGCAGCCTACGGCGGTATGAACCTGATCCGCTTCCACCCTGATGAATCGGTGTCCGTGGACCCGGTAATTTGCGCGCCTGAGCTACTGCGCACGCTCGAGGAGTCGACGCTGGTGTTCTTCACCGGACGCACCCGCAGCGCCTCTGCGGTGCTGGCTCAGCAGCAGAAGGCATTGCAGGCACCGGACCGCAAGCAGCTGATGCGTCGCATGGTGCAACTGGCTTTCGAATTGAAATCGGAACTTGAATCCGGCACACTGGCCAACTTCGGCGACCTGCTGGACGAAAACTGGCGTCTAAAGTCGCAACTGTCAGCCGGGATCTCAGATCCGCAGATAGACGCTTGGTATGACGCCGGCCTGCGCCACGGCGCGCTGGGTGGGAAGCTATTAGGCGCAGGTAATGGCGGATTTATGATGTTCTATGCGCCTCCACACAGGCACTCTGAAATAACCGCAGCGCTCTCATACCTGCAACCGGTCACGTTCAAGTTCGATCGTAATGGGGCGCAAATCGTTTTCTATCAACCCGCTAAGTGAGCAAGCCATGAACACACTTTTCACCGTTGAAAATTACCTCTCCGCCCACTTCAAGGTGGCACGCAGCCTCGACATAACGGCCTTCCAAGCCGGTATTGATTTGATCCGAGCAAAATTCGACGCTGGAAAAAAAATCATTACCTGCGGTAACGGTGGTAGCGCATCTACCGCGTCGCACTTCATCACGGACTGGAACAAGATGATTAACCTTGCGACAGGTAGAAAGTTTCGCGGCTTTTCTCTTTGTGACAACATCGGTGCGATCACCGCATTTGGCAACGATCTTTCCTATGATGAGATTTTTGCTGGCCAACTGAAGTCCATTCTGGACGAAGGCGACTTGGTGATTGCGATCAGCGGTAGCGGCAATTCGCCCAACGTACTAAAGGCGGTCGAGTACGCCAACGCCAACGGGGCAGATACCCTCGCGGTGGTCGGCTACGACGGCGGCAAGTTGCTACCCCTAGCTGGTCAACACATTTTGGTGCCTTCGTTCGATATGCAGATTTGCGAAGACATACACCTCATGTTCGGGCACATGGTTATGAAGACCTTGTGCAACAACGACATCAAGATTTCAAGCCTAGACTGATCGAGAGGGCAGAGGCCCATGGCCGTTTACTATGTCCCTGTTATCGTCTTCTTTATACTGACATTGGTATCAGCAGTGGTAAGACGACCATTGATGCGCATCATAGTATTTGGAGTTGTTTTAGCTTGCATTGTCTTTGCTGGATTTCGATTCGAAACCGACTTCGATTTTAATAGCTATGTGCGGATATTCGAGGAGATACCCCCGCTCACGCACGGCTGGTCAGTCTACTCGGAGGCTGTTAGGGATCTCTACCTAGAGCCGTCGTTCGCTTTCATGGTTACTCTTTTCAAGGTTGTCCTCCCAGACCTATGGATTTTCCCGCTGATGGCATCAACTTCCCTGTTGTTGTACTACCGCTCCATCTGCCGGGTGGCGACCTATCCAGCTCTCTCGTTCCTAATTTATATTGGTGACGGCTTTTATCTCCGGGAGTTCACTCAGATCCGTTTTGGATTAGCCGTCTCGCTCGGCTTAGCAGGCATGGTGGCCTTGTTTGAGGGGCGTGTCTGGGCGCAACGTAGGTTTTTCGTGATCGCTTGTCTCTTTCACTTCACTGCTGTCATGTTATTTGTCACGCAGCTATGGGTGAGGGTCGTTCGTTCACGAACGACCATAGTTGTGATAGCAACAATGCTTTTTGCGCTTACGCTGCTTGGTGTATTCGACAATTTGATCAATGGCTTGGTCGGCATCAACCTTGCTCCACAACGGATTCATGACCACCTAGGAACCGAGGATGCTGAAAGGGTATCGAGGCTCACACTGGTTGTTTCCTACTTGCTTTTGCTATGGATGACCCATATTGTCCGCTCTGAAGAGAAGGATTTCTATTGGGTTAGTATTTACGCGCTCGCGTTCACATTTCTATGTTTATTCTCAGGCTTCGACCTGATGCGTCGGGTATCTTTTTTCTTCAGCGTCGCGCTGTACGTTATGGCCTCGCAAGCGATGATTAGACGGCGGTTCGATTTTGTTGCTGTCAGCATTCTATTTTCTTTGGCACTTTTCTCTGCTCGTCTTAACATTTTGAATGATTATAAAAGCTGGCTGTTTCACTGAGTTCGGCCCTGCTAGTGTTAGTTTGCAAAAATAGTCTGTTGGAAGCGCTAAATCCATTGCAAAAATCATTTTTGGAAAACTTCGGCTGGAATATGCATAAGCCGTGGGTGAGCATAGATATTACTTGCGATCTCTTGGTGTTTGTCAGTTTAAGGTCTTAACATATGTCTATCCTCGTGACAGGCGGCGCCGGCTTCATTGGTGCTAACTTCGTGCTCGACTGGATCGCTGGTTCGGATGAACCGGTGGTCAACCTCGACAAACTCACCTACGCGGGCAACCTCGAAACGCTGGCTTCGCTGCAGGGCAACCCGCGCCACGTCTTTGTGCAGGGCGATATTGGCGACCGCACGCTGCTCGAGCGCCTGCTGGCCGAGCACTGGCCGCGCGCGGTGGTCAACTTTGCGGCCGAGAGCCATGTGGACCGCTCCATCCACGGCCCGGGCGACTTCATCGAAACCAACATCGTGGGCACCTACCACCTGCTTGAATCGGTACGGGGCTACTGGGGTGGTCTGCCCGAGGCTGAAAAATCGGCCTTCCGCTTCCTGCATGTCTCCACCGACGAGGTGTACGGCTCACTGGCCAAGGACGATCCGGCCTTTGCCGAGACGAACCGCTACGAGCCCAACAGCCCTTACAGCGCCAGCAAGGCCGCCAGCGACCACCTGGTGCGCGCCTGGCACCACACCTACGGCCTGCCGGTGCTGACCACCAACTGCTCCAACAACTACGGGCCCTACCACTTCCCGGAAAAACTCATCCCGCTCATGATCGTCAACGCGCTGGCGGGCAAGCCCTTGCCGGTCTATGGCGACGGCATGCAGATCCGCGACTGGCTGTACGTGAAAGACCATTGCAGCGCCATCCGCCGGGTGCTCGAGGCCGGCCGCCTGGGCGAAACCTACAACGTGGGCGGCTGGAACGAGAAGCCCAACATCGAGATCGTGCAGACCGTGTGCGCGCTGCTCGACGAACTGCGCCCCAAGAGCGACGGCAGCCGCTATGCCCAGCAGATCACCTACGTCACCGACCGCCCGGGGCACGACCGCCGCTACGCGATCGATGCGCGCAAGCTCGAACGCGAGCTGGGCTGGAAGCCGGCCGAAACGTTTGAGACCGGCATCCGCAAAACCGTGCAGTGGTACTTGGACAACCCAGATTGGGTGAAAAACGTGCAAAGCGGGGCTTACAAGGATTGGGTGATCAAACAATACGAAGGGAGCGCAGCATGAAACGCAAAGGCATGATCCTTGCTGGAGGCTCAGGCACCCGGCTCTACCCTGTCACGCAGGCGGTGAGCAAACAACTCATGCCGGTGTACGACAAGCCCATGGTCTACTACCCGCTGACCACATTGATGCTTTCCGGTATCCGCGACGTGCTGCTGATCAGCACACCCCAGGATACGCCGCGCTTTGCCGAACTACTGGGTGACGGCAGCCAGTGGGGCATGAACATCCAGTACGCGGTGCAGCCCAGCCCGGACGGGCTGGCGCAGGCCTTCATCATCGGCAAGGAGTTCGTGGGCAGCGCCCCGAGTGCGCTGGTGCTGGGCGACAACATCTTCTACGGTCACGACCTGGTCAAGCTGTTGTCCAATGCCGATGCACGCACCGCTGGCGCCAGTGTGTTCGCCTACCATGTGCACGACCCCGAGCGTTATGGGGTGGTCGAGTTCGATGACCAGCAGCGCGCGATCAGCATCGAAGAAAAACCCAAGGTGCCCAAGTCCAACTACGCCGTGACTGGCCTGTACTTCTACGACCAGCAGGTCTGCGACATCGCCGCCGACATCCGCCCCTCTGCGCGAGGGGAGCTGGAGATCACGGATGTGAACAGGCGCTACCTGGAGATGGGGCAGCTCAACGTTGAAATCATGGGCCGGGGCTACGCCTGGCTGGACACCGGCACGCACGACAGCCTGCTGGAAGCGGCCGGCTTCATTGCGACGCTGCAAAAGCGCCAGGGCCTGATGGTGGCCTGCCCCGAGGAAATCGCCTACGCCCAGAAGTGGATCGATGCCGCTGCCATCGAACGCCTGGCACAGCCGCTGGCCAAAAATGGTTACGGCCAGTACCTGCTGAACCTGCTCAAACACTGATGCCCTTTACCGTCACCCCCACCGCGATCCCCGACGTCCTGGTCCTCGAACCCAAGGTGTTCGGTGACGCCCGCGGCTTTTTCTTTGAATCCTTCAATGCCCGCGACTTCGCACAGGCCACCGGCCTGGAGGTGGCGTTCGTGCAGGACAACCACAGCAAATCGGCCAAAGGGGTGCTGCGTGGTTTGCACTACCAGATCGAGCACGCCCAAGGCAAGCTGGTGCGCGTGGTGCAAGGCGAGGTGTTCGATGTGGCCGTGGACTTGCGCCAGTCTTCACCCACCTTCGGGCAATGGGTGGGCGAGCGCCTGAGCGCCGACAACAAAAAGCAGCTGTGGGTTCCGCTGGGCTTTGCGCATGGTTTCGTGGTGCTCAGCGAGAGCGCCGAGTTTCTCTACAAGACCACCGATTACTGGCATCCCGAACACGAGCGCAGCCTGCTCTGGAACGATCCGGCCATCGGGATCGACTGGCCGTTGCAGGGTCAGCCTTTGCTGGCTGCCAAAGATGCCGCTGGGAAATTGCTATGCGATGCAGAATGCTTTCCGTGATGAATATTTTCGTGATTGTTGACGAGGCAGCCATCGGGCTGCCTCGTCGTATGTGGCGCCGCATATCGAATTGATCGAATATGTTTTTTGACAAAGTCGTGATTACGCTCGTCTCACCGCTGGGTACAGCTCTGTTGCTGTGGCTGGCTGCCCTCGGGATGTGGTTTCCCGCTCTGGCAATGAGGGGTGTTCGCAGCAGACTGGCATGGGCTTTGGCTGCGCTCGGTAGTCTGTGGCTGCTGGTGTGGTCCTTGCCAGTGACTAGCCATGCTATCAGGGCGAAGCTTGAAAGTGACTACCCACCCCTAGAGCTGGCCCAGATGCCACAGGCCCATGCGATCGTGCTCTTGGGTGGTGGCATTCGTCCTTCCGAGTACGCAGGGCAGATGCCAGACATGGGCAGCGCGGCAGACCGCATCTGGCTGGCGGCTCGACTTTACAAGGCCGGCAAGGCGCCCATGGTGCTGGTTAGCGGTGGCGGTGACAGGTCCTTGTACGCCAAGTCAGAGGCGCAAGCCATGCGCGAACTGCTGCTGGAGATGGGCGTGCCCGATGCTGCTCTGGTGCTCGAAGAGGAGAGTCGCAACACGCGTGAGAACGCAGTGTTTGTGGCTAGGTTGCTGCGGAATCGCAATAGCGGGCTCGTGTCTGCAAGAGAGGAACAGGTACGATTGTTGTTGGTCACCTCGGCATTACACATGTTCCGAGCCCGTGCATTGTTCGATGCGCAAGGCCTGGATGTCTTGCCCGCCCCAGCTGACCACGAAGCTCGCCACCGCTTTGCCGCCACGGACTGGTTACCCGATACCGATGCACTCGACGGAAGCTCTCGCGCCATGAAAGAACTTGTGGGTCGGTGGGCGGGTAAGTGAGTATTCGATTTCGCTCATTCCATCAAACGCATGCTACTCAGCTGATGAGTTGTCGATGCTCTTACACGGTCCACGTAGCGCATGACAGTATCCGTCTTCGCCCAACCGCCTTTGACCATGATTTGCGGCAAACTTGCGCCTGTAGTTAGCAAGTCTTGTGCGCCCCCTACGCGCATCGAATGCCCACTGATTGCCCCAACAGTCCTCGCATCCAGTCCAGCCAGTGCAGCTAATTTTTTGTAGATCCTTCCAACACGGCTGTCGCAAAGCGATTCAGTCACAACACCTCTAGCGTCGATGCCTCGCAGCAAGAAACCTTCATTGATACCTGCGGTATCAAGCCAATCTTGAATGGCGAGTGTGGTTTCGTTGCCCAAGTGGATCCAATGCCCAGTGCCAAACTGGTCCGTTTTGCTTTTTCTCAAGAGGATAGAGGCACCGTCCTCACTGAGCCACTCCATGTCTTCGATCCGCAGAGACACTAGCTCTGACCTGCGTCGCATGGAGTCATATGCCAAGAGCAGCAGGGCTCGGTTCCTTTTGCCTCGGAGGTCGTTTTCGCAAACGGCCAGGAGTTGGTTGAGGACTGCGCGGGTAATGGGGTAGGCCTGCTTGAAGCGGTTGCCCAACTGACGTTCGATCTTCCTCATCGTGAGCCTGACCTCCGCGCTCTTGGTCGGGTCCGGGTAGCCTGCCAGGCGGTGGATGGCGCTGATGGAGGCCACCTTGCGCTTGATCGTAGACGTCTTGATCCCCGTTTTCGCGGACTCTAGCAGGTGTGGTTGCACCATCTGCGGGGTGTAAGGCATGCACATCTGACCATAGCTGGCCGCAAACTCAATGAATTCCAGCATATCGGCACGGTAAGCGCGCAAGGTATTGGGTGCGTATGCGCCATCCAGTTTTTGCATGATCTGTGCAAGCTCTACTTTAGCGGTAACATCACTCATTGAAGTCTCTTTAAATGATTTCAAAAGAATCATTATATGGATTATTGGAATTGATTACAAGTGGACAAATCCGTGCGGCGAGAGCTTTGTTGAGGTGGACTGCTATTGATTTGGCTAACAAATCAGGGGTCGGCAGCGCGACGATCAAGCGTATGGAAGTTATGGATGGCGTGCCGACCGGCAACATCAAGACGCTGATGGCCCTCAAGGCTGCGTTGGAGGCTGCGGGAGTGGTTTTTTGCGGAAGCCCTGAGCACCAGCCGGGCGTGTACTTAAACTTGGATGCATCGAAACGTTAGCCAGGAGCCACCTGCAATGGCCAAACCGTCTTCCACGCGTGCCCGCAGCATCGAGGCCGTTCTGTCAGATTTCACGCCCAGTGCATCGCCCGTCCTGCCCGGGCAGTCCGCTGAGCAATACCAGACGGGACTGCAGTCCCTGGTTTCTGAGTTGCAGGCGCAGACCCCCATGCAGGTCTACCTGGCGCAAAAGATGTTTGACTGCATATGGTGGCTTCGCACCTATGACCTCGCCAAGCATTCGGCGATTGCCGAAGAGATGATCACCATTCTCAAGCTCGATGCGGACGAGAAGGAGGACTGGTCCGTTATGCAATGTTTGCGCAATCTGGACTGGAACCATGCCCTGGTGTCCGAGGCTGCTGACCAGTGGGGCCACACTGTGCAGTCCCTGCACGCCCTGGCCACCACGCGCAGCAGAGACAAGCTCCTCAACCTTGAGCAGTTGAGCGCCATTCGTACCAAGACACTCCACCAACTGCAGACTTCCTACGAGGCTTTGGTGAGTAGGCCCATCCTGCAAGAAAGACTCAAACTGCAAAACCAGCTCATGGCCCGCGACCTGGGCGCCATTGAGTTGCCTGGGACAGAGAATCCGTCTTAAGACAAGCCTGTTCTTTTGGGAAGCTCCAAACGGCTGACGCGGCTGACACATAGCAGGCAAATTCTCATGGCCACTGACAGGCAAGTACAGGCCAACCGCGCCAATGCCAAGCGATCCAGCGGCCCCAGATCAGAAAGGGGCAAGAGGTCCGTGGCATTGAATGCCATCAAGCACGGCCTGAGCATGCCCTTGTCGAGCGCATTAGGCCAGCTGGAAGGTCAGGACCATCCGGCAATGCAGGCGATCGCTGAGTTGATTGCCCCGGAGTGCAGCAGCCCGGAGGCTGCGCGGCGAATTGCATCGACCATCCTGGAATTCGAGAGAAACGAAACCGCTCAACGCGAGTTTTTCATATCTTGCTGCGTTGAGCCGCAAGGATTGCCGGCCGGGGCTGGGCTGATAGAAGCGGTCAGGCAGCGCTACCCCGAATACGACATGTTGCAAGACGCCATGGACGAGGAGCTCCTGCTCAACGCCAGGCCCGACAGGTGCTGGATCGCCAGGGGCATGAAGATCATGCAAAACCTGCAGCAGGAGTTCATCCAGGCCCGCCAGCAAGAGCAGACCGAGGCTGTGAAGCGCTGGCAGGCTTCACAGCGCTACTTGAAGCGGGCAGCCAACCAACTGGCCAAGGCACTCAGGGCCGATGCCCGCAGCCAGACTTGACGCAGCGACAAGTTTGAAGGCCGCGAACGAATGGACGGTCTCAAGCGATGCGGGTGAGTTACTTGACACAGTGTCAAGAGATTAGGTGGCTATTTTTTACAAAACAAAGCCAATTAGTGGGCTGAGATGCCAAAGGCCGGGTGGGGTGGGGCTGCTAAGTCCGCATATCGGGTTCATCCCTTGCCAATCGCCTCCGGGCGGTTTTTTCCCTGGCTTGCAAAAAAGGGGGGCTTGCTGTTTATCGATCATCGGTATGAAATGCATATGATCATTTCATGTATCTGCGCCAATACCAGCGCTGTCTTTGAGGGGGCAAAGTCAAGCGTTTCAACGCGATGAAGACGGTTGTTGCGCGTAAGCTGCAAATGCTTGACAGTGCGGCAACATTGGTTTTTTACACTCGCCTCCGTGTAACCGATTGGAGGCCCTGCGCGGTGATCGTTTAGGTCAGCACAGTATCAGGGGTAATGAGCAGTTTTGCATTTGTTTTGTCTGGACTGAACGCGGCCCAATGAACGTAGAAATCGTGGACTACCACTGAGTTTGGAGTTTGTATGAAGAATCAAATGCGTGCTCTTCATCCTGGGGAGATCCTCAAGGAGGAATATCTTGCGCCTTTGGGCCTGAGTGTTAACGCTTTGGCCAAAGCGCTGCATGTGACGCCATCGCGAATCAACGACATTGTGCTGGGCAGGCGCGGCGTGACGCCCGATACGGCATTGCGTCTGGCACGTTACTTTGGCGGCGATGGAGCCTGTCAGTAATTTTGTGTGTGAGGCATAACATGTCACCAAGGAACATGAATGCCGAGCAAGACACGCAAACCCAAGGCAGCACAGGTGCTGCCCACCATCCCCAAAGAACTTATTGACCAGT